>ERZ1034873.575-NODE-575-length-18690-cov-5.816367_pt1 | contig 18690 bp, 13 predicted proteins | sample MGYA00520689_ERZ1034873 | MGnify/ENA primary metagenome ERZ1034873 (study PRJEB33766, sample SAMN09781722) | gut metagenome | biome: gut microbiome | host: Homo sapiens | place: Madagascar | study: EMG produced TPA metagenomics assembly of the PRJNA485056 data set...
CACCATATTGTATCATTAAGACAATATATGGAAGTTCGTTAGAGTGGATGCTATCGTTTTTATGAGGTAATACATGTATAAAAAAGAGAAAAGAAGCTGGATGAAGCATATCGATTTTACGATTGCGGATATCCTGTGCTTACAGGCAGCATTTATTATATCTTATTTCATGCGTCTGGGATTTATGGTCCCTTACAAGAATGAACCATATCAGCGGCTGGCAATTATTTTGCTGATGTTAGATATCTGCGTGGTATTTTTCATGGAGACTTACCAGGGAATCCTGCGCAGGAATCACTGGCAGGAATTAAAGGCAGTGTTTATGCACTGTACGATTATTTTCCTTGGCATGACGTCTTATGTCTGGGTAACGAAGCAGTCGGAGATCTATTCCAGACAGATTTTGCTGGTGTTCTGGGGACTGTCGAGTGTCTTTGAATATGTCGAACACTGTGCGTTAAAGATCTGGATACGGAAAAGACTGCGGAATGCCAAGAATCAGTCTGCAATGATCATTGTTACGACAGATGATAGAGTGGAGCAGTGTATTAAGGATTTTGAGAGCAACCGTTACCGGGAGTTTATCGTCCGGGGGATAGTAGTTGTGGACAAGAACCGCAAGGGCGAGGTCATCCGCGAGATACCGGTTGTTGCAAATGCGGATGATTTTTTTGAATATGTCCGTACCAATGTGGTGGATGAGGTGTTTATCAATGGAAACTCCATTGACAGCAGTGAGGCACTTGCCGAGGATCTGTTAGAGATGGGAGTTACGGTACATTTTAAACTGGTACACGAATCAAAGCTGATGCCGAATAAGGTGATCGAGGAATGTGGTAATTATATGGTATTGACTTCCAGTATGTGCATTGCCAGTCCGAGACAGCTGTTTATCAAGCGGTGTATGGATATTTTCGGAAGTCTCATCGGACTTGTGATCATGGGAATTGCATTTCTTATTTTCGCACCGGTCATTAAGCATCAGTCACCGGGACCAATCTTTTTTTCACAGATCCGTGTCGGGAAAAATGGAAGAAAGTTCAAGATCTATAAGTTTCGCTCAATGTATACCGATGCAGAGGAACGGAAGCAGGAACTGATGAAGGATAACGAGATGGATGGATTGATGTTTAAGATGGACAACGATCCAAGAGTTTTCCCTGCCGGGAAGATCATGCGGAAGCTTTCGATTGATGAACTGCCACAGTTCTGGAATATTTTAAAGGGAGAGATGAGCCTGGTCGGTACAAGACCACCGACTGTAGATGAGTTTATACAGTATGAAGCACATCACCGTGCAAGACTGGGAATCAAACCGGGACTGACAGGCATGTGGCAGGTAAGCGGCCGGAGCGACATCACGGATTTTGAAGAAGTAGTGAAGTTAGATACCCAGTATATTTCAAACTGGTCACTTGGACTGGATGTGAAGATCTTGTTTAAGACGATCGAGGTTGTAGCAATGGGAAGCGGTGCGAAGTAGAGCGTGTATCAGGTTTAAGAAAGGCATAATGATTCCTTATGACAGATATCAGTATTGGAATTGTGGCGTATCAGAACGAGGCGGATGTAAGGAATGCCGTTGCATCGATTGAGGCATTTACACCGGACACCATTTCAAAGAAAGTATATATAATAGATAATAGTATAGAAGCTAATAACCTGGGCAGTCTGGAAACAGCATATGCGGATGTCAGTTATATCCGTACCGGGAAAAATCTTGGCTTCGGCGGTGGACACAATTACATATTACCAATGCTTGATTCGCGCTACCATGCGATCGTGAATCCGGATATTATTCTCAGATCGGATGCATTTTCACCGATCCTTGAATTTATGCAGGATGAGCAGATTGGTATGTGTGTTCCGAGACTGTGCGATGAAGAGGGCAGTCTGCTTGCGGTATACCGGCGGGAACTTACCGTTGCAGATCTTTTTATCCGGATGTTTGCGAAGGGACTTTTCAAAAAGCGTCAGGCATATCATACGATGCAGGATATGGATTATACGAAGCCGTTTGATGTGCCTTTTGCGCAGGGAAGCTTTCTGGTGATCCGGACACAGCTGTTTCGTCAGATCGGAGGCTTTGATGATCATTTCTTTCTCTATATGGAGGATGCAGATCTCTGTAAACGGGTGAATGATGTTTCGGTGCTGCGTTACTGCCCGCAGGCAGAAGTGATCCATAAGTGGCAGCGTGGTTCCCATAAGAACCGGAAGCTGTTTTTCATACATCTGAAGTCAATGCGGATTTATTTTCAAAAATGGGGGTGGAAGTTCCTATGATCCGAGCATCAGTTGCAATGATCACATATAATGGAGAAAATTATATCAGGGAACAGATCGCATCTGTTTTAGCCGGAATGGGCGAACAGGATGAACTTATTATATCGGACGATGGATCGACCGATCGTACCATACAGATTTTAGAAGAATTTGCTATGCAGGATGCAAGGATACGGCTGACCACCGGTCCGGGGCGGGGCGTAAAGGCAAATGTAGACCACGTTCTCAGGGAATGCCACGGTAAGTTCATTTTTCTGGCAGATCAGGATGATATCTGGAAGCCGGAAAAGATGGAATGCGTGTTACAGACCTTTGTAAAAACCGGATGCAGTGTGGTAGTGCATGATGCAACGGTCGTTGCAGGAGATGGCAGTACCGTATTGCGTGATTCCTTTTATACCTTTAAGAATTCCGGGGCAGGAGTGCTTAAAAATATCTGGCGGAATACATATGTAGGATGTTGTATGGCATTCCGACAGGAACTGTTAGAGGATGTACTGCCGATTCCGGATACGATTGAGATGCATGACCAGTGGATCGGCGTGATCAATGACCGGTTAAAGGGAGGAACCTGCTTTTTGCCGGAAAAGCTGCTTTTTTACCGCAGGCATGGAGAAAACAGTTCACAGATGACACATTATGGAATCAAAAAAATGCTGCATAACCGATTGGCTTTTATCCACGAACTGCATGCAAGAATCCACGAAATCCAGAAAAACAGATCCTGTTGACAGATGTAAAAATGTGGTATATAGTAAATTCGGTTTACACTTTTTGGCAGATTCCGCCCGGAATCTGAATGAGAATGAAGCATAGGTGGAAAAATTCATGAGTACAAAGAAGAAGATGACAAAGAAACAGCGCAGAAAAAAGAAGATCATTATCTTTGCAATAGAGATCCTTCTGCTGCTTGTTTTACTGGTGGGTGTGTTTGTCTGGTCAAAGTTAAATAAGATCGAGAAAACAGACCTGAAAAAAGAAGATGTAAAGGTCAATGAATTAGACGAGGCAACGAAGGAATTATTACAGGGATATACCAATATTGCAGTCTTTGGTCTGGATAACCGTTCGAACGGAAGCTTTGAATCCGGTAACAGCGACGTGATCATGATCGCAAGTATTGATAACGACAGCAAGGAAGTAAAACTGGTATCGATCTACCGGGACAGTTATCTGAATATCGGTGATAACACTTACCGTAAGGTAAATGCAGCTTTTGCAAAAGGCGGTGTAAAGAATGCGATCGAGACGCTGAACACGAATCTTGATCTGGATATCAGTCAGTATGTAGTTGTTGACTTTAATGCAGTTTCCGATGCGATCGATTTATTAGGCGGTGTTGAGATTCAGATAGAACAGGAAGAAGTAGAACTGTTAAACAGTTATACACAGACGACAGCAGAAGTAACCGGAAAGAAAGCAAATTATATCAGCGGACCGGGACTGTATACCTTAGATGGAACCCAGGCAACCGGATATGCAAGAATCCGTTATACCGCAGGTGACGATTATCGTCGTACCGAGCGTCAGCGTACCGTCGTAGAACAGATGGTAAAAAAGGCGAAGAGCGCAGATCTGTCTACCATAAACAGTATTATTGACAAGGTCTGTGATGAAGTAGAGACTAACATGGCAAATACAACGATCCTTGGTCTTGCATCGAGTATCATGGATTATGAGATGGCAGGCACACATGGCTGGCCGTTTGAGTTAAACACGGAGCAGCTTGGTGGCAAGAAGGGAGATGTTGTTGTTCCAACCGATCTGGTAACAAACGTATCCGAGTTACACCGGTATCTGTTTAACGAAACAAACTATGTGCCATCCAATACCGTACAGAATTACAGTAAGGAGATTTCTTATGAGACCGGATATACAGCAAATGATACGGTACGAAGAGACAATCCGTTTGATACAGAAGATGGCACAGAAAGTACAGAGAGTGGAAGTATAGATAGCGGAAATACGACAGCAGAGTAGTTCACGGAATAAGAAATATCAACTGGACTTATATAGCAAAAGTTATATTTCGTCCTTGACAGATAGGTGTGACTGACCTATAATTGCTAAAAAGCAAACCGATGATTGAGAAGAGTAGGCAGACTAAGTGGTAATCCAGAGAGTTGTGCATTGGTGGGAGCACGATATACACAGGTAGGCTGAATGGACTCATAAGGGTGGAGAGAAATGCAGATGCAGAGTAATGTCCAACGGGTGTCTCCCGTTACAGAGAACAGGTGTTAGATGACACTGGCAGAGTGATGGAATTATTCCATAAGACAGGTGGTACCGCAGAAGATATAAGCTTTTGTCCTGAAGAAAAATCAGGACAAGAGCTTTTTTTAATATTCCGGAATAAATTCCGGAACATGAAAAAAGCTGTGTATGCACAGCTCGCGGAGAGGAAGCTCTTGCAGCCAATCATAAGATGACTGTCTGCAAACCGCTCGCGCGCGACGAGTCGCAAGCGACTCTTTATGAAATGGCTATTAGAAGATACGTGCGAAGCACGAAACAATCCGTTGGTAGTTACCGAACAATAGAAAGGAGCAGGCTATGAACAAAGGAAGATTTGGTATTCATGGTGGACAGTATATCCCGGAGACACTGATGAATGCGATCATGGAACTCGAGGAGGCTTATGACAAGTACAAGGACGATCCGGAATTTAACCGGGAGCTGACGGAACTGTATAACGAATATGCAGGACGTCCAAGCCGTCTTTACTTCGCAAAGCGTATGACAGAGGATCTCGGTGGAGCGAAGATCTACTTAAAGAGAGAGGATCTGAACCATACCGGTTCCCATAAGATCAATAACGTATTAGGACAGATGCTTCTTGCAAAAAAGATGGGCAAGACGCGTGTGATCGCAGAAACCGGTGCCGGACAGCACGGTGTTGCAACTGCAACGGTAGCCGCCATGATGGGCATGGAATGTGAGATCTTCATGGGTAAGATGGACTGTGAGAGACAGGCATTAAACGTATACCGTATGAAGCTTTTAGGTGCAAAGGTACATCCGGTAGAGGAAGGAACCAAGTCCTTAAAGGATGCCGTATCAGCAACCTTCCGTGAATGGACGAGAAGAATCGATGATACCCATTATGTATTAGGTTCTGTCATGGGACCATATCCGTTCCCGGGCATGGTACGTGACTTTCAGGCAGTGATCAGCCGTGAGATCAAGCAGCAGATCATGGAGAAGGAAGGAAGGCTTCCGGATGTTGTTATGGCATGTGTCGGTGGTGGATCGAATGCGATGGGTGCTTTTTATCATTTCATCGAAGAACCGTCGGTAAAACTGATCGGCTGTGAAGCAGCAGGACGTGGAATTGATACCTTTGAAACCGCAGCAACGATCAACACCGGTAAGATCGGTATTTTCCATGGAATGAAGTCCTACTTCTGTCAGGATGAATACGGTCAGATCGCACCGGTTTACTCTATCTCAGCAGGACTTGACTATCCGGGAATCGGACCGGAGCATGCTTATCTGCATGACAGTGGACGCGCACAGTATGTTGCCATAACCGATGACGAAGCAGTCGATGCATTTGAATATCTTTCGAAGATCGAAGGTGTGATTCCGGCGATCGAAAGTGCACATGCAGTTGCGTATGCAAAGAAGCTTGCACCAACAATGGATAAGGATCAGATTATTGTAATTAACATATCAGGACGGGGCGATAAGGACGTAGCAGCAATCGCCAGATATAGAGGGGAGGACCTTTATGAGTAACATCAGAAAAGCATTTGACCATGGAAAAGCATTTATTCCATTTATTACCTGTGGGGATCCGTCACTTGAGGTGACCGAGCAGATTGTCATTGAGATGGAAAGGGCAGGCGCAGACCTGATCGAATTAGGAATTCCGTTTTCCGACCCGACCGCAGAAGGCCCGGTAATTATGGAGGCAAATATCCGTGCACTTGCAGCAGGAACAACAACCGATAAGATCTTTGAAATGGTAAAAAGACTGCGTAAGACGGTAAAAGTGCCAATGGTATTTATGACATATGCCAATGTGATCTTTTCCTACGGCGCAGAGAAGTTCATCCGTACCAGCAGTGAGATCGGAATCGACGGATTTATCCTGCCGGATATCCCATATGAAGAAAAGGGAGAGTTCCTTGACATCTGCAAGAAATACGATATGGATCTGATATCCATGATCGCACCGACCTCCCATGACAGGATCAAGATGATCGCAGCAGATGCAACCGGATTTTTATACTGTGTATCTTCGCTAGGTGTTACCGGAACGAGAAGCCGGATCACAACAGATGTCGGGGCAATGATCAAAACGGCAAAGCAGGTCAGTGATGTGCCATGTGCGATCGGTTTTGGAATCTCAGGACCGGAGCAGGCAAAGGAAATGGCAAAGAGTGCAGACGGTGTCATTGTAGGATCGGCGATCGTCCGTCTCTGTGCCGGGTATGGTGAAAAAAGCCCGGGAAAAATTGCTGAGTTTGTAAGAAGCATGAAGGAAGCGATTGCCACTGCCTGATGACAGAACTGACAAATTTTGCAGAGAAAAGAAAAGAAAAACATAAGAAATGCAGCATTGAAATGCATCCTGAATATTGCTATAATAACGCTATATGTATTTTGGGCATATTATAGGAATTGAAATAGACTACAGCAGATCAGGAGGATATCATATGTGTGGTATTGTTGGTTACATAGGAAAGGAACAGGCAGCACCGATCTTGTTAGACGGTCTGTCTAAGCTGGAATACAGAGGGTATGATTCGGCAGGAATGGCGGTTTATGATGGTGAGAAGATCAATTTCGCCAAGGCAACCGGACGCCTGAAGGTATTATATGACCTCACACATGGTGGAGAGACCATGCCGGGATGCTCCGGTATCGGACATACCAGATGGGCTACCCACGGTGCACCGTCGGATGTGAATGCACATCCGCATTTCAATGCAGATAAGACGATCGCAGTGGTTCACAACGGAATCATTGAGAACTATGTGAAGTTAAAAAAGAAGCTGACGGATAAGGGATATGAATTCCGTTCTGAGACAGATACCGAAGTAGTGGCACATCTGTTGGATTACTATTATAAGGGCGATCCGTTAGAGGCAGTAACAAAGGTTATGCATCGTGTGGAAGGTTCTTATGCACTTGGAATTATTTTCTTAGAGCATCCGGATGTGATCTATTCGGTAAGAAAAGACAGTCCGCTGATCGTAGGACGCGGCAAGACAGGTAATCTGATCGCATCGGATGTGCCGGCTGTTTTAAAGTATACAAGAGATGTATATTTTATCGAGAATGAAGAGATCGCACGTCTTTCTGCAGAGGATATTGCGTTCTTTAATGTGGACGGAGAACCGATTGAGAAGGAATCTAAGACGATTGAGTGGGACATCAATGCCGCAGAAAAGGGTGGCTATGAGCACTTCATGTTAAAGGAGATGAACGAGCAGCCAAAGACTGTCCGTGATACCATGAATCCAAGGATCAAGGACGATCAGATCGTGATCGAAGAGCTTGGCATGACAGATGATGAGATCCGTGCGATCAAGAAGATCCATATTGTTGCCTGTGGTTCTGCTTATCATACCGGTGTAACCAGCAAGTATATTTTCGAAGGACTTGCAAGAATCCCGGTAGAGGTTGATGTTGCATCCGAGTTCCGTTACCGTAACCCGATCTTAGAAGAGGGGGCGTTAGTACTGATCATCAGCCAGTCCGGTGAGACGGCAGATTCGCTTGCAGCACTTCGTGAAGCGAAAAAGCAGGGAATCCAGACACTTGGTATTGTAAACGTAGTCGGAAGCTCGATCGCAAGAGAAGCAGATAAGGTGATGTATACCTGGGCCGGCCCGGAGATCGCAGTTGCGACCACAAAAGCATACAGTGCACAGCTGATCGCACAGTATCTGCTTGCAATCAAGTTTGCAAATGTACGTGGCAAGTTAAGCGATACAGAGATGGCTGCAATGCTTAAGGATATGAAGAAGCTGCCGGATCAGATCGAGATGCTTCTGAACAATAAGGAACGTATCCAGAAGTTTGCAAACCGCTACATTGCAGCGAAGGACGTATTCTTTATCGGACGTGGTATCGATTATGCCATTTCCTTAGAGGGGTCTTTGAAGTTAAAGGAGATCTCCTACATTCATTCTGAGGCATATGCAGCAGGAGAGTTAAAGCATGGAACCATTTCCTTAATAGAGGATGGAACTTTGGTTGCTGCGGTTGCAACACAGGATGATCTGTTTAAAAAGACACTCAGCAACATCGTGGAAGTGCGTACCCGTGGTGCATTTGTTATGGCAGTGACGAATGAGGGAAATACAGAGATCGAGAAGAATGCAGATTATGTGATCTATATTCCTCAGACGAATAAGTATTTCACGAATTCCCTCGCTATCATTCCGTTACAGCTTTTCAGCTATTATGTATCCGTTGGAAAGGGCTGCGATGTAGATAAGCCTCGTAACCTTGCAAAATCCGTAACGGTTGAGTAGGAAGAATAAAACAGGGCTGTCGTTTCCGAGAGGAGACGGCAGCCTGTTTGGTTTATGCAAAAGGAGAGGCAGGATGAAGGAAAAATGTTTCCGGCTGTTTGAACAGCTTGTAAAGTTTGGAATCGTTGGTGTGATCGCATTTTTGATCGATTACGGAGTATTGTTTGTCCTGACGGAATATGCAGGAATCTATTATCTGATCTCAGGTGCAGTTTCTTTTACCATATCGGTTGTTTTTAATTACTTTGCAAGCATGAAGTATGTATTTTCCGGAAAAGAAGGCATGAGCAGAAAAAAGGAATTCACGATTTTTGTGATCCTAAGTGTGATCGGACTTGGCATCAATCAGATCCTCATGTGGCTCGGTGTGGGCTTTTTTCATATCTATTATATGGTGACAAAGATTTTTGCGACTGCCTTTGTGATGGCTTATAATTTTGTGACAAGAAAAATATTTTTAGAGGAAAAAAGTGCGGATTAATCACAGATTAGACACAACTGTCGGGTAAGATATGGATATACATTCAGAGAAGGGAGTATCAGTAAGATGGAATCCTATTATTCTTATCAGATGAATCCAAATCAGGAACAGAATACAAATCAGGAACAGAATACAAATCAGGAACAGAATATAAAACAGGAACAGACTCCGGGTCAGGAGCAGAATACACAGCAGACACAGGACAACGCATGGAGCGCACAGGCGCAGTATACACAGTATGAGAAGCCACCGAAGAAGCAGCGTCCACCGAAGAAAAAGACCGGCTTTGGGGAAAAGCTTGCAAAATGCGTGGCACTCGCACTTGTTTTTGGACTGGTTGCCGGAACCGCCTTTGAAGGAGCGGGAATGTTTTTTACATCGGTAACCGGAGGTACGAAAAGCGAGGCAAAGACAGAAGCGTCGGCACCGGTTTTAAATAAGACTGCTGCGGCAGCGGAGGATGCGATACAGAATCCTGTTCGTGGAGATCAGATTACATCCGTAACAGATGTATCCGGCATTGTGAAGAACGTCATGCCAAGCATTGTTGCGATTACCAATATGAGTGAGACACAGTATCAGAACTGGTTCGGACAGGTACAGAACTACGAGAGTGAGAGCGCAGGTTCCGGTATTATCGTAAGCCAGGATGAGGAGAATCTCTATATTGCAACGAATAATCATGTGGTAGCGGATGCGACTAGCCTTACCGTTCAGTTCTCGGATGATAAGACAGCCGGTGCTGAAGTAAAAGGAACAGATCCGGGCAATGATCTTGCAGTTGTTGCCGTGAAGTTATCCGACATTGAGAGTGATACACTAAGTTCGATTAAAGTGGCAACGCTGGGTGACTCCGATGCGGTGAAGGTTGGACAGCCGACGATCGCAATCGGCAATGCACTAGGCTATGGACAGTCGGTAACGACAGGCGTTGTCAGTGCGTTAGACCGTGAGGTATCCGTAACAGATGAAGAGACCGGTACTACGACCACGAGTGAACTGCTTCAGACTGATGCAGCGATCAATCCGGGCAACAGCGGAGGCGCACTTTTGAATCTTGCCGGAGAAGTGATCGGTATTAACTCCGTGAAATATTCCGATACCACGGTAGAAGGCATGGGTTATTCGATCCCGATCAATACAGCATCCCCGATCATTGAGAAGCTGATCAAACGGGAGACAGTGTCGGAAGGCAAGACCGCATACCTTGGCATATCCGGTGTCGATGTGTCCAGTTCGGTGGCAAAGACCTATAACATGCCGGAAGGAATCTACGTCTATCAGGTAGTCAGCGGATCTGCAGCAGAGAAGGCAGGAATCGCGCAGGGTGATATCATCACGGAGTTTGACGGAACGAAGATCAAGACGACCGCAGACTTTGAAGACCAGATGCAGTACTATGCGGCAGGTCAGGAAGTCGAAGTGACCATTCAGCGGTTATCGAATGAACAGAACGGACAGTATCAGGAACAGAAGCTTACCGTAACCCTTGGCAGGAAGAATTCCTGATGATATATAGGAACTTCATGGTTCAGATGTCAGAATGTTTTTCATTCAAAAGGCAAAATGCACAAACTATGTAAAGCAAACTTTTATTTGCGCTTTTCGTAAGCAGTTAGTTCACGATGCGCATTGCAAATGTTTGCGGGACATATTTTGTGCATTTTGTCTTTTATATAACTTGAAAGCATGTATTTTACACAATATCAGTTGTTATGACCCCTGAAATGTGCTAACATTATCTTAGTTCAGTATACGAATTTGGAGGTATTTACCATGAAAAAGAAAAAAGTAGTCATTGCATTGGGACACGAAGCATTAGGAACCACACTTCCGGAACAGAAGAAGGCTACCAGACAGACTGCAAAGGCAGTAGCTGATTTTATAAAGGATGATTATCAGATCGTTATTACACACAGTAACGGCCCGCAGGTGGGAATGATCCATACCGCCATGGCAGAGTTCTGCAGAATCTATCCGGAATATACGGCAACACCGATGTCGGTATGTTCCGCAATGAGTCAGGGATATATCGGTTATGATTTACAGAATGCGATCCGCAGCGAGTTGTTAAACCGTGGAATTTATAAGTCTGTTTCTACCGTACTGACACAGGTGGTGGTAGATCCTTATGATGAGGCATTCTATCATCCGTCAAAGGTCATCGGCCGTGTGATGACAGAGGAGGAGGCAGAAGCTGAGGAGAAGAAGGGCAACCATGTTGTGAAGGTAGAGGATGGATACCGCAGAATTGTTGCAGCACCAAAGCCGATTGATATTGTAGAGATCGATGCAGTGAAGGCATTATCCGATGCGGATCAGGTAGTAATCGCATGCGGCGGTGGCGGAATTCCTGTGCTTTCCCAGGATAACAGCTTAAAGGGTGCAAGTGCAGTCATCGAGAAGGATCTTGCAGCAGGAAAGCTTGCAGAGCTGATTGATGCCGATGAACTTGTGATCCTAACCAGTGTGGAAAAAGTATGCCTGAATTATGGCAGGGACAATGAAAAGCCGTTAGAGTCCATGACCATTGCAGAAGCAAAGCAGTATATTGCAGAAGGCCAGTTTGAGGAAGGAACTATGCTTCCGAAGATCGAAGCAGCGATTGACTTTATTGGCAATTCCGCAGTAAGAAATGTACTGATCACAAAACTGAATCCGAATCAGGAAGCAGGAAGCAGGATCAGCGGAACAAGAATTCATAAGTAAGAACAGATGACAAGCAAAGAGTAAAGAAGGACCGAAAAATGAGACAGAGAAAAAGAGTGCTGGCAGCAGTGCTTAGTTTTTTGATGCTTTTGGGAACAGACAATAGTATGAACGTATATGCATCGGAGATAACAGGTGAGAATCTGGGATCTCCGATGCAGTCTGTGGAAGAGACAGAGACTGAGACACAGGACGAGACAAAGACACAGAAGGCAGCCGGAGTGCAGGAAGAACAAACCAAGCCAGCAGAGACAGAGAATGCAGTCAGGGAACAGGCAGAGACTGAATGTGTGTCTGAGGAGCAGACCATGGAAACAGAGAACGGATGTATCACTGGGGAGCAGACCGTGGAAACAGAGAACGGATGTATCACTGGGGAACAGACCGGGACAACAGAGACAGAGCAGGCAGCCGGGGAACAGAGTACGGAGAAAGAGCAGACCGGAGCTGTAGAGACACAGAATGCAGCGGAAGAACAGACAAAAGCAACAGAGTCTCAGAATGCAGCCGACGTACAGAAGGAAAACAGCTTACAGATCTCTTATCTTGTGTTACAAAAGGCTGTCTTACAGCCGGCAGATTCACAGTTTGTTCTGCTCGGACTTGATCCGGGCAAGGCACAGGTACAGGATATGACACTGCACTATCGTAACAGGGATACCGGAGCTGATTATCAGGTACAGCAGACGAAACTTACGTCGGATGCAGCTTTTTTTCAGATGGATCATTTAGAGGGACTGACGCAGGGCATCTATGATCTGACCGGAATTACATATACTACTTCAGATATGCCGGAAAGCGGACAGACACTTGCGTTTTCGGATATTGGAATTACAGCATCCTTCGGCATAGGCGAGGAGCCGGCAGATGAACCGGATGCAGTGATCACAACAGAGGAAGAGGAACAGCCAGAGGTTGTTATGACAGATGCCACCGGCAATGCAATCTCGGCGGACGGTTTTGCGGAGGCACTGGGAAAGGCATCTGCAGATGTGGCATCGGATGCGGTAGATGCAACCGGAGGAAGCCGCAAGATCGTAGTTGTGCTTGATCCGGGACACGGCGGACATGATGGTGGCGCAAACTATTATGGAAGAGTGGAGAAGAATCTGAATCTTTCGATTGCGACTTACTGTAAGGCAGAGTTAGAGACTTATGGTGGTGTGACCGTCTATATGACGCGGAGTGACGATACCTTTGTCGGACTGACAGACCGTACACAGATTGCAGCAAATTATGGGGCAGATATTTTTGTCAGTATCCATAACAATGCCTGTGGCAATCCGGGTGTGAGCGGAGCGAGCGTCTATTATCCGAATGGCAATTACCGTCCGGATCTGAGTAATAATGGAAGGGGACTGGCAGCGCAGATCGAGAATCATCTGGTCAGTCTTGGACTCGCAAATCGTGGAATCCTGATCAGAAACTGTCAGGATTATGATCCTGCATATCTGTATCCGGACGGATCGCATGCAGATTACTATCATGTGATCCGGGAATGCAAGCGGAGAGGCATTGCAGGACTGATCGTAGAGCATGCATATATGACAAGCTACAGTGATATGGCGAATCATCTGGCAAGCGAAGCACAGCTTCAGCAGCTCGGTGCCGCAGATGCAACGGCAATCGCAGAATATTACGGATTGACGAAAGGCAATAACAAGATCACGTTTGGAAGTGTCAGCTCGAATTCCTCCACATCCGTTATGTTAAAATGGAAAGAGAACAACTATCTGGATGGATATGTCATTTACCGGAGTACCGAGAAGAATGGAAAATATAAGAAGGTCAAAGAGATTAAGGACTTTGCAGCCACTTCCTATATTGACCGTAAGCTTACTTCTGGTAAGCGGTATTATTATAAAATTGCCGGCAAAAAGGGTACGACAGAGACCGGAATGTCCGGTATTAAGTCAGGCTATGCCATAGCGCAGCCAAAGATTGCGGCTGTAACGGCAGCCGGCTCACAGGTGCTTTCACTTAGCTGGAAAAAGGTAAGCGGTGCAACCGGCTATGAGATCTATCGCAGCAACAGCTTAAACGGAAAGTATCGGAGAGTAAAAAAGATAAAGGATGCAAAGACCTTAAGCTGGAAGGATAAGACGGTCAAGACAGGTAAAAAGTATTATTACAGACTGCGTGCATACCGGCAGCAGAAGGATGTGACCGGTTATAGCAGCGACTCCAAAAAGATCTATGGAAGTACGATAAAGGCGACGAAGCTTACATCGGTGACTTCCACCAAGAGCGGACATCTTTTCCTGAAGTGGAGTAAGATCACAGGCGCAAAGAAGTACCAGATCTACCGGAGTGAGAAAAAGACCGGAAAATACCGCCGGATCGCAACGACAAAAAACGGAAAGACAACCAGTTATTCCGATAAGTCCGGAGTAGCAGGAAAAACCTACTATTATAAGGTACGTGTGATCAATGCGGTGAACCGTACCGAAGGCTATAGTGATGATTCAAAGCCGGTTTCCGGCAGACAGTTGATCTGTCCGGCATGGAAGTCGATCGCAGCAAATGGATCTTCCGGCATTTCCTTAAGCTGGAAAAAGGTAAGCGGAGCAACCGGCTATATTATCTATCGCAGCACAGCGAAAAACGGATCTTATAAAAAACTTAAGACATTAAAAGGCACAGGTGTGGTAAAATATACCGATAAAACAGGTAAGAAGAATCAGGTATATTATTACCGGATCCAGGCATCGGGTAAGGCAGGAGAAAGTGCATATTCCGCAAAAAGCTGGTGCAGGATCTTAAATACACCGGTTCTGACGAATGTATTGCCGCAGGAATCCGGTGTGATGAAGCTGACATGGAATAAGGTAGAACATGCAGGCGGTTATATCCTCTACCGCAAAAAAGGAACAGACACAGACTATGAGAAGATCAAAACGATTTCCGGTGCATCCGTGACCTGTTGGCAGGATGTAACGGAACAGGGTATGGACTATCAGTACCAGATTCAGGCATATACCGTGCGGAATGCAGGAAAGGCAGATCAGAAAACCGATTACAGTGACCGCAGTAAGGTAATAACTGCAAGACACTTAGAGATTCCGGTTTTACAACTGGCAGAAGGAAGTGAACATCAGGCAGTACTGAACTGGAAGAAGGTCAGTGGTGTGGATGGATATAAGATCTTCCGTAGTGAGGAAGCCAGTAGCTTGAAGACAGAGCTGGATCCGGCAGGCATCAGCTATCATGTGGATACCGACAGTTACACCTATGACGATACCGGTGTAGAAGCGGGTCATACCTATACATATAGCATACAGTCTTACCGGAAACAGGCAGATCAGCTTGCAGTCAGTGATCTTTGTCAGGCACAGATCGTTATAAACGGGCTGACGACTGATCAAACAGGAGGAGAGTAAAAGGTGAAAAAATGCAGAAGGATTCTGGCAATGCTGCTATGCGTGGCAATGTTAGGAGAACTGGACGGAGTGACACTTCAGGCGGCAGGCGTGACCGGAGTGCAGGATACGCCTGCAACAAAGACACAAACTGAGCGTCTTGAGTTTGATGCAGAAGCTGCAACGGAGCAGGAAGCGGCAGAGAAGGTTGAAGCTGCAACGGAGCAGGAAGAAACAGAGAAGGTCGAAGCTGCGACAGAGACGGAGCAGGAAGAAACAGAGAAGATCGAAGCTGCGACAGAGACGGAGCAGGAAGAAACAGAGAAGATCGAAACTGCGACAGAGACAGAGCAGGAAGAAACAGAGAAGATTGAAGCTGCGACAGAAACAGAGCAGGAAACGGTAGAAAAGAAGGAAGTGGCTGCAACAACCACGCATGAGCCACAGGTGCTGCTGTCTTATCTTGCAGTTGGAAGCAGTTATGTAGAAACACCGGGTGAGCAGTATGTGTTAGCCGGAATTGATGCAGGCGAAGAAGCAGTAGAGACTGCAAAGCTTCATTATAAGAATGACACGACCGGTGCAGAGTATACGGTAACAGCAGATACCATAGAAAAGGATCTCCTGTTATTTTATATGAACTTTGCAGATACCTCTTTTAATGGAAGCTACCGTATCATGGCAGTCGATTATACGACAAAGTCCGGAAAAGGTACGGTTTCGATACCGGATACCGGAATCAATGCACGATTCGGCGTGAACTGTCAGGTAGATACAGATCCGGATACACAGATCGTCGATACCGATGCGCAGGATGCGGGAAGTGTTGTGATCACAGATGCAGCCGGACAGCAGATGTCAGCCTCCGAGTTTGGAGCAGCGGTAGAAAATGCAGCAGCAGGAACAGCCGCAACGACCGGAGTGGATGCAACCGGAAGTGGAACACTTAACGTTGTACTTGATCCGGGTCATGGTGGAACGGATGGCGGAGCATCCTATTTTGGATACAAGGAGAGTGATCTGGCACTTCAGATCGCAGCTTACTGTAAGGCTGAATTAGACACCTATGATGGGATCAGGACCTACATGACGCGTACGACCGATCAGACAATGGGAGCAACACAGGTGGAGAGCCTCGATAACCGTGTTGCGATCGCGGCAAAGTATGGAGCAGATGTACTCGTCAGCTTTCATCTGAATGCGAGTACGAATAGCACGGCAAACGGAGTCAGTGTTTACTATCCAAACAGCAATTACAATCCGACGGCCGGAAATACCGGAAACGGACTTGCTGCGAAGATCCAGGCAAAGCTGGCAGCACTTGGATTAAAGGATAATGGAACAAAGATCTGGAATGCAAGTGAGACAACATATCCGGATGGAAGTCTTGCGGATTATCTCGGACTGATCCGTCGTGCAAAGAATGCCGGTTTCCCGTGTGTACTGATCGAGCATGCATTTTTAAGTAACAGTGGGGATGTATCGAATTATCTGAACTCTGCGGATAAGCTGAAAAAGGTCGGAGTTGCAGATGCAGCCGGAATCGCACAGTATTATGGATTAAAAAAGAGGATGTCAACGGTAAGCTGGACCTCGATCACCTCGAAGTCTTCGAGTGAACTGGATCTATCCTGGAAGAAGATCAGTGATGCAAGAGGCTACTATCTGTACCGCTCCACCGATGAGAAGAGTGGCTATAAGAAGATCGCAACGATTAAAAAGGCAGCAGCAACCACTTATACGGATACCGGCTTAAAAGCAGGAACAAAGTATTATTATAAGATCAAATACTACAATGCAGACGGTACAAGCAAGAATTCGGATGTGATGTGTGCGTATCCGATGAAAAAGACTTCGATCACTTCCGTTGTATCGGATGGAAGCGGGAAGCTGAAGATCAGTTGGAAAAAGGGAAGCGGTGCATCGGGTTATCGCCTTTACCGCAGTACCTCTAAAAAGGGAACGTATACGAAGATTGCCACGATTTCAAGTGGAACAGACTTAACCTATACCGACAGCGGACTGACTGGTGGGAAGACCTATTATTATAAGATAAAAAGTTACCGGAAGCAGAATGGAAAGACCGGATACAGCAGTTCCTCTTCAGTGGCAGATGGCTGGTCGGTCAAAAAGACCTCGATCAAAGGCGTAAAGTCAACCGTTAAGGGAAGCCTGACGATCGAATGGAAAAAGGTCAGTGGAGCTTACCCGCTATCAGGTTTATCAGAGTACAGCTAAAAATGGTAAGTATACAAAGCTTGCAACGGTAAAAGGAACTTCTTATTCCGATACTTCGGTAAAGGCAGATAAGACCTATTATTATAAGATCCGTGTAGTCAACCGTGTGGATAACATCAATGGATACAGCAGCTATTCCGCAGTTTGGTCCGGAAAACAGGTGGGCAGACCGGTGATCTCGGAGATCCGTTCGAAGTCAAGCAGCAGTCTGCTTGTGATCTGGAAAAGTGTCAGTGGTGCGAACGGCTATAAGGTCTACCGGAGCGAATCTAAGAACGGCAAGTATGTCCAGATCGCGAAGGTGTCCGGTAAAGTAACCGACTATACAGACGGCAGCCGTAAGAGTGGAAAGACTTACTATTACAAGGTTCAGGCACTCAACAAGGTAAATGGTTACAGCGGATGTGGAAAGTATTCTTCGGTAGTATCGGCACAGACCATGAAAAAGACCGTGATTGCTTATGTGCAGAGTGTAAACAGCAAGAAGTTAAAGCTGGAATGGTCGAAGGTCAGTGGAGCAACTGGCTATCAGATCTACCGCAGCACATCGGAAAAGGGAACGTATACAAGGCTTGCAGAAGTAAATGCAAAGACGACAACCTATACGGATAAAACCGTAAAGGCAGCGAAAAAGTATTACTATAAGGTACGCGCGATACGCAAAAAGTCAGGAAAGACCGGATATGGAAGCTTTTCTGCGATCCTTGGTGGCAAGACGGTAAAGACCACAAAGATCAACAGGATCTATGCAGTATCAAAGGCGTCCGTAACGATCGAGTGGACGAAGGTCAGTGGGGCAAGTGGTTATCAGATCTACCGTGCAACCGCTAAAAACGGCAGTTATAGAAGAATCAAGACAATCAGCTCCGCGCATACCACGACCTATACGGATGTACCGCCAAAGACAAACAAGACCTACTATTATAAGGTGCGCTGTTATAACAAGAACAATGGCAGACAAGGATACAGTGAGGGCTCTGCACCGGTCAGTGGCAAGTCGATCGCTTCTGCGAAGCTGTCCCTGCAGCTTACCTCTGCCGGCGCGATCAGGCTGAGCTGGAAGACAGTTGGCGGAGCTGTTTCCTATCGTATTTATAAGAAGGCAGCAAATGGCGGAGGCTGGAGT
>ERZ1034873.579-NODE-579-length-18617-cov-4.677998_pt1 | contig 18617 bp, 18 predicted proteins | sample MGYA00520689_ERZ1034873 | MGnify/ENA primary metagenome ERZ1034873 (study PRJEB33766, sample SAMN09781722) | gut metagenome | biome: gut microbiome | host: Homo sapiens | place: Madagascar | study: EMG produced TPA metagenomics assembly of the PRJNA485056 data set...
CGCTCTGCGTCCTTGCAAGGGTCGCCACGGCGTTCTTGACGGCCTTGCGCTGCTGGGACTTGCTCATGTCCTCGCTGATGTTCAGCCCCGCCTCCTGCGTCAGCGTGTTGATGGCGGTGGGGTTGCTCAAAATGTCGATGGCGGTGTTGTTGGTCACGCGGCCCTTCTGGGTCACTTCCTCGGCGGCCCGCAGCAGCAGGTCGCCGCTGCCGTCCTCCGCGTCGATGGCCTGCACATTGGCCTGGTACAGCCGCCCGATTTCTGCGTTGGTGAGGGTCTGCCCGGCGTCGAGCTTCTGCTGGAGCTGCACGGCCAGCTTGTAGCTCTGGGTGCTGGGGTCGCTTGCAAGCCCTTCCTGGATGGTGGCCTGCACCACGTCGTCGCCCATCGCCTGGAACTCCGCGCCGGTGCGCCGTGCGCCGTATTCATTCAGCCCCGCGTTGATGGCGATGCCCGCGCCGGACATCACGCCGCCGGAGACAGCGCCGCCCAGGAAGTCCAGGCCCATGTTCTCCGCCTGGTCCCGGACGGCCCGCCAGAACGCCTCCTTCTCGGTCATGCCCTCGGCCTCGTAGGCGTCGATGGAGGTCTGCCACTCGCTCTTGTCCTTGGAAATGAGCACGTCGGCCACCAGGTTGATGATGTCGCTGCCCACTTCCTCGCTGCCCTCGGCCAGGGTGTTTTTGAGAAAGTAGCCCATGGCGCTCTTGGTGAGCGCGGTTTTGTCCAGCAGGGCATCCAGGCTGACCTTCTCGGTGATGATCTCCGCCGCGCCTGCGATGGTGCCCAGGGCGAACGCCTGGTTATCGGACAGGCCCCGGTCCTTTGCGGAGATGGTGGCATCCGCCGCCGCGCCGGTGCCCATGATGGCAAGGGAGAGCGCCTGGTTGCCGCCGGTGATGGCGGTATTCAGCAGGAAGTCGCCCATGCTCATGCCGGTCTGGTAGGCGAAGCTGCCCACACCGCCCCAGTTGTCCTCCACGATGGTGTTCACCTCGTTGCGGATGGCGCTGTTGATGTAGCTGAACTTGTTGTAGCCTGCGTTCTGGTCGATTTCCCCGTCGGAGAGGTAATCCGCCGCCTGGCCCAGGTAGGAAAGGCCCTTGAGAGGGCTTTCCAGCACGCTGAACGCGGAGGACCCCACCGGGTGCTCCTTGGCGTAGGTGGCCCATTCCTCCTCGGCCTTGGCCCGCTGGCGGTAGTTGAGGTCTCCAGTCAGGTAGTCGATGTAGGCGTAGGCGTTCTTGTGCTCCGCGTCGCCGTTGGCGGTGTCCTGGGCGTACAGGTAGTTGAAGGTGGCGATCTCGTCATCCGTCATCTCCCGCCGCTCGCTGTTGTCCAGGCCCAGCAGGGACGCGTTGCTCTGGATGTCGGAGAGCATCTGGCGGCTGCGGGCCTCCTCGTTGCGGTTGATGTAGTCGTAGGCGATGTCGTCAAAGCCGCTGTTGGAGTAGGTCCCGCTCCAGGCGTTGAATTTCTCCTGGCCGTTGGCCGTGCTCTTGTACTGGCTTTTCTCTGCAAAGTCAGGGTTCTCCGCCAGCGCGGCGTATTCTTTGCCCCGCTGGTAGGTGTTGTAGTCGTTCTCGTCCTTGAACTGGGACCAGAAGTCATACTCGCTGTTCAGCCCGCCCCGCAGCTCCTCCAGGTACTTGCTGCCCTGGTCCAGGGTGGAGAGGACGCCGTTCACGGCATCCTCTCCGTATATCTCCCGGTTGTCCTGGAAGTAGGTGCGGTAGGCGTTGGCCCTGTTCTGCATCACGCTGATGCGGGCGTCGTTGTCATCCCGGTACTTCCCAAAGTCTGCGGCACTCTGGAATTTGCCGTCCCGGCTCTGGTAGTCGCTGCCCAACTGGCTGGAGAGGCCGTTCACGCTCTCCAGCCAGGAATTGAAGCCCTGGGCCTTGTCCGCCTCGTATCTGCCGCTGCCGCCGTAGGCATCCTTGCCGTACTGCTGGTCGATGACGCCCCGGCGTTCTGCGGCTTTGTTCCGCAGAAAGTTGCTCGCCCGCGTTACGGTGCCGTCGTCATTCTTGCCCAGAGGGGTCTTGTCGCTGCTCTGGATGCTCTCGGCCTGCTGCCGCGCCGCCGTCCGCTTCTTCAAAAAATCGCTTGCGCTTGCCATAGGGCCGCCTCCTTACTTCTTATTGCCGTTCCACTTGTAGGTGTAGGTGTTGGTCGCGCTGTCGTAGGTCTCGATGACCTTTCCGCTGTTGACGTAGTTCTCCACCTCGTCGTAGGTGAAGCGGCCATGGCCGGGAATATAAATCCAGCTATCCCCGTGCCGGTTGCCGATCTGGGCGTCGCTGCCGCTGTTTCCGCTGCCTCCCTGGTTTTTCATCCAGTCGGCGTAATACCCGGCCAGCTTTCCGGCCTGGGTGGTGTTGTACCCGGCGGACAGCAGCCAGGCGTATGCGTCACCCTCGCTGCGGATGCCCGCCTTGTACATTCCGGCGTACACGTCCTCGCTGGCGCTTGAGCCGCCGCTCTTGCTTCCGCCGGAGCTGCCGCCTCTGGAGGACCCGCCGCCGGAGCGGGCGGATGCCTGCGCCTTGTTGTATGCGCTCTTGAGGCCCGCGATCTCCTGGTCCGTGTACCCCAGGGCCTTGTAGCCGGAGAAGTCGCCGCCCGCCGCGAGGGTCTGGGCCTTTGCCAGCGCCCGGTTGTACTCCGTCTCGTCCTTGTAGGTCTCCCGGTTGTAGGCGGTCTCGTCCTCGTAGCGCTTGTCCGCGATCTGGTCCCGGCCCACGGAATAGTTCCACTCGTTGTTGTAGCGCTCGTCGCTGATATTGTCCCGATGCACGCCGTAGTCAAAGCTCCGGTCCGTGTTGTACTGGGCCAGGAGGTCGGCGTACTTGGCGTAGTCGCCCTGCTCCAGGGCCACCAGCATTTCCAGGTTTGCCCTCTGGGTGTTGCCCTCGTCCTGGTACATGGAGTAGGCAAGCTGTTTCAGCTCCGGGATTTTATCGGCAAGCGCCCCCATGTAGTTGTCATAGGTCTGCTGCGCTGCGCTGCCCGCATAGCTGCTTGCAAGGCCGCCTGTGCGGGCGCTGACCTGCCCCAGGGTGTCCTGCATCGCCCGCTCGCCGCTGCGCGTGTAGCTCTCCTTGTACTGCTGATAGGTGGGGTCCTTCTCCGGGTCGTAGCTGAACGCCTCCCGGTTAAGGATTTGGCGGGTTAGGTCGTCGATCTGGTTCTGGTAGCGGCTGGTGTAGGTGGGGGCCGCCTCGTAGGAGAAACCGCCGCCTCCGTTTCCTCGTCCGCCGCCGCCCATCTCCAGGGGGATGTAGCGGCTGCCGTCGCTGTCACCGGAATAGCCGTAGTTGCTGCGGATGCGCTCCACATAGTCGTGGGCGTCTGCCCAGGTCGTTTTGCCTGCCGCCGCTGCCGCCCGGACCTCCGCCGCGCTCCGCAGCTCGTCATTGGAAAAATGCTCCTGGTCATATACGCTGCCGCCGTAGCTGCCCCGGTCGCTGCCGCCGCCGCTCACCGTGTCGGCGCTGGGCGCGGCGGCCTTGCCGGTCTTGCTCCCGGTCTTGATGGCGCTGGTGGCATAGCCGTTCTCGTTATAGCTGATGTTGTAGCCGCCCTTGGAGACGGTCTTGCCCGCCAGGTCTTTGTTCCTGGACATATCGGGTTTTGCCATGTCGGATTACCTCCTCTTTCAGTTGGTTTTCTGCTCCAGCGCCGTCACGCGGGCTGCCAGCTTGTTGTACTCGCTGCCCAGTGTGCTCACGCTCTGCTGCACCCCGGAGAGGGTGGTTTGCAGGCTGGAGACCTTGCTGTTCAGCCCCTCCACGCTGGTCTGTATGGCGGTCATGCTCTTTTGAAGCTGCCCCAGCATGAAGTCCAGATTTTCTTGCAGGTTTCTGGTGTAGTTGCACAGAGATTTTACGGTCCCGTTCACGTCGTTGCGGTCAAACGAAGGAGGGGAGCCGGGGAGGGTGGTTGCCATGCCCTGTCACCCCCTTAATATTCGCTGCCCAGGGCGAACTCCCGGATGATGCTCTTGACCAGGCATCCGCCCTTGCCGGACAGCCGGATGCGGAAGTTGTCGCACCGCACCGGCAGGATGGGGACTTGCAGGGTCTTGGCCCGCTCGTTGTGGGTGGAGAACACCTGTCGGAAGGGCTTTCCGTCCGTGCTGATCTCCACCTTGAGCCAGGCCCCGGCCTCCAGGTCCGCCCGCAGGTACAGCTTGGAATAGCACTTGCGCCCGTGGCTCGTCTCGTCCATCTGGCACAGCGTTGCGCTCCAGTTCACCAGGCCCTCCTCGGAGTAGTCCTGCCCGGTGGTCATCAGCTTGCCCGTGGCCCCGTCCAGGAAGTAGAGCGTCCCGTCCAGATAGGCCCAGTCCAGCGCGTGGGTCGCGTCCTCCCGCAGCCAGATGGCCCGCAGCGTGTCAAAGACGTACAGCTCCCAGTCGCCCTTCTCTGTCCGCATGGAGATGTAGTAGCGCTCGCCGTCCGTGCCGCCCACCGCGTCGAAGAAGCGCCGGGTCCCGAAGTTCTCCGTCAGCAGCTCCGGGGTCCCGCCGGAGTAGGCGTACACGCCGTTGCGGCCCTTGTAGAACAGCGTCTCGTTGATAACGGCCAGGGACTTCTCGCTGCCCTTCTGGATGCCGGGCACCGTGTAGGTGTAGATTTCATACTGCGCCGGATAGCTGCCCAGGACCTTGTGCAGGCAGTTCTCTTTCCAGAACAGCACCGTGCTGGAGTAGGCGATGCACCCGGTGAACTCGCCCTCCGTGCCCACGGCCACGGCGTAGCTGTCCGTGGACACCCCGTCGTAGACGTAGAAGTTGGTCGGGTCGCCCAGGGCGCTGGCATAGATGGTCTTGCCCTCCGCGCCCCAGATGCGGTTATCGCACTCGCAGATGCAGGTCAGGTCCGGCACCTTCCGCTCCAGCATCACCGTCCCGGCCTCCACGCCGGTCTTGGTGAAGATGTCCTTGGTGAAGGTCAGCTTTCGCGCCTCCAGGGAGCGGATGATGTGGCTGCCGTTGTTCGCGGCGCAGGTCGTACAGCCGGAGATTTCGATTGCGTCTCCGGCCTTGAAAAGCTCGTCGAAGCCTGGGTATTTGTGCAGCGCCGCCGTGTGCAGCAGATAGGTGATCTGGTAGGTCCCGTCGCTCTGCTTTGCGCTGCTCTGTACCGCCATGTACTCCTTGGAGCTGTCGCAGTCGTATTGAATGTAATCGCCCGCCTTGAGCTTGTCCGGGGTCCCTGCGGTCCCGCCGCTCATAGTCAGCGCTCCCGTGGTCTTGTCCACGCTGGCCCCGGTGTAGGCGGTGATGGATGTGTCGGCGGCCACGCTGCCCTTGGTCTCTGCGTTTTCCGCCGCCTGGTCGATGTAGCTCTGCTCCGGCACGGTCAGGGTGTTGGCCGTGAAGGTCACATCGCCGGGGAAGCCGGGGTATTCCGCCGCCAGCATCCCGAACGTCTCTGCCTCCGTGTCGTAGTAGACCTTATCGGGGAAAATGACGATTTTGGTGTTGATGGTGGCAAACTGCTTTTCGCCCGCAGTCACATGGCCCACCACCTTGCCGTCATAGAGAAAGTCGGTCCCGTCCACCACGCACAGCTTTCCCCGTGCGTACAGCCCCGTGGGGCTGGTGTAGGTCCCGGCGGTCTTGCGCCCGTCCCGCTGACTGAGGCACGGGAAGCGGGCGGAGGAGAGGCCCCAGCTCTCTGCCAGCTCGCCGTCCCCGGCCCCCTGGCCGTAGTTCAGCCCGGCAAAGGCGATGATCTGCTTGCGGTTCTTGCCGGTCGCCGCCGTCAGGTATGGCAGGTTCATCTCGCCCCTCCTTCTAAAATAGACCCGTCAGGCCCCCGCCGCCGATGGGCAGGTGCCTGCGGTGATACTGTTTCCGCCATTCGTCCAGCGCTGCGTTGTACGCCAGGGCGGAGTTGTTGTAGTTGTCGGCCTCCCGGTTGTAGAAGTCCACCTTGCTCATAAGGTACAGGTCGTACAGCCCGTCGTAGGGGGCCTCCACCAGCAAGGGCTTGTCCCCGTCCTCCGGGAACGCCTTGGGAAAATCCGGCAGGTCGGTCCAGCCGCACGCCGGACACAGGTTGCTGTCCATCACCCGGTCATAGGTGATCTCCGTCCCGCCGCAGGTGGGACAGACGGCGACGGGTCCCTTGGCCCCGCGCCCGCTCGTGAGCTGGTGCCGCAGGATGGTCTCCCGGTAGAGCTGTCCGTCCAGCTCCAGCAGCCACGCCGCCTTGGTCTCGTCGTCGATGGCGTCCGGCCTCGCCCGGTTCACCCGTTCGATAACTTCATTGATGCTCGGCATACCGCCGCCTCCTCTCATAGAATTTGCCGGGCAGCGGCACGCCGCCGCCCGGCTTTTTGGTCCGTCTCTTATACCGCTTTCACCCACAGGCCGTTGTTCTTCACATACAGCCCGCCGTCGTTGCCCGGCACGCTCTCAACCGTGTAGCATCCATCGCTGTCTGTGCTGTCAGATACAACGATAGAAGATTTAAGATTAAAAGCGGGACGCGGCGCGAAGTAGGCGCTGCCCACGTCGTTGTCGCCCACGGAGCCGCCGGCGCCGATGCTGTACGCGCCGCCGGCATCCGAGTACGGGGAGCGCAGGCCCCAGTAGACGGCGGTCGCCGTCTCGTCCAGATAGGCGATGCGCTTTGCGTTGTCGGAGAAATAGCTGAACGCCTTGCCCTCCGTCTGCCAGCCGCTCACGCCCGCCTCCGTGCAGGAGATGGCAAAGCCCTTGCGGTAGATCGTGTGCAGCGTCGCCACCTGGTTGCCTTCCGCCACCACAATGGGGACGGGGACCAGGCACTCCCGGATTTTCTCGTCCAGCTTCAGCGGCCAGATGCCGTCACAGAAGTTGTCCAAGGTGCAGCCGAAGTAACGGTTTTTGTAGTAGTTGCTGTCAGAGGCGTTCCATGCGATCTCACTGAAAGCATCCTTGCGGATAAGGGTCACGCCCGTGCCGGTGCCGTAGTGGTCATTGTCCAGCTTGATGAACTTGGTGGGCTTGCTGTTTTCCGCCAGCTTCACCAGGCTGCCGTTTGCCAGATTGGAAAGTAACTGTCCCATATCGTTTTGTTCTCCTTTCGTCAGGTCCGGGCCGGGCAGCGGGGATGCCCGCCGCCCGCCTGGCCTCGTCTGCGCGGTCCAGAGCCATCAACAACCTGGACCGCATTTCTCTGCGGAGCTGCTTTGTGTCGCCGTGTTTGGCGTGTGCCTCCCAGGCGGTAAAGCTCTCCATGATTTTCTCCCGCGACACCTCGCCCGCTGCGTACTGCTTCTCCCATAGCCGGATGCGTCGTTTCATCCGCTTGATGGAGGAGTAGCGCAGCTTGCTGACCACCTGGCCCGTCCGGGTCAGATAGGTGTGGAAGCCGCAGAAGTCGATGCCGTTTTGCAAGGGGAAGATGTTGGTCTTGTCGTTCAGCTCCAGGCCCAGCTTGGCAAATTCAAGCCTTGCAAGGCGCAGAGCCTCAACCGCTGTCGCCTTATCCGGGCAGATCACATACCAGTCGTCCATATACATCCCTGCCAGCGGCAGGTGCAGCTTCTCACCCACATAGTGCATGAAGGAGCTGACGTAGAACACCGCGTAGATGTGGCTCGTCTGGTGTCCCAGGGCCAGGCCCTCGTCCACGGCGTCGATGTATCGCCACATCAGCGCCCGGATGTCCGGGTCGGGAAACCGGGGTTCCAGCGCGGCCTTGAGCCGCCGGTGGTCGATGCTCTGGAAGAAGTGGCGGATGTCGCCCTTGATGACCCAGCCCTCGGCGTAGTCCCATTCCTCCATGGGCCGGTGGGGCAGACCAGCGGCCTTGCGTGCCGCCTCGTCCGCGCCCTTCCGCCGCAGGAAATAGGTCCTCATGTGCCGTTTCAGCATCTCCAGCCCGTAGTGGGTCCCCTTGCCGTACTGGGCCGCGTAGGTGTTCAGCGTGAAGCTCCGGGCCAGCTCGTCGTAGACGATGTAATCCGTGAGCGCGTGCTGCACCACCTTGTCCCGGAACGTCGGGGCCTGGATAAGCCGCTTCTTGGGTTCGTAGATATAGAACGCGTCCAGCGGGTCCGGCTGGTGCGTCCCTTGCAAAAGCGATTTTGAGAGTATCAGCAGCTCCTCGATTGCGCTGTACTCAAAGGGTGCCGTACTCTTTTTGCCCCTCTTGCACCGTCTGGCCCGGTGGTAGGCCGTCCATAGGGTGTCAAAGGAGCATAGTTCCTGATAGGTCATATCACACATCCTTGCTTGGTTTTCGGATGGTGGAGCGCAGGTCCGGCATCGCTGATAGCAGCCAGTATCTCCCTCCGCCGGAGGTGTCCGGGGCTTTCCTCGGTAGCGAGCCTGGCAGCGTCGGTGCCATGTGTTTATCCCCCGTGTTCATGTCCACGGACGACGGGATATAGCCTCCTTTGATGATGGGCCTCTGCTTTCGCCGCAAGGGCTACTTGTACACGGTAATTCCATCAGAGCGGGACGCGGCGCGAAGTTGGCGTTGTACACGTTGTTGTTGTTCACGGAGCCGTCGGTGTTGATGTTGTACGCGTTGTTGGCATTCGAGTTCGGGGAGCGCAGGCCCCAGTTGACGGCGCGAACAGGCTATACCCCAATGAAAGGCAGCTATCGCCGCCGAACATCCTCTCTCGCCTGGGCAGCGCGGCTCCGGTCATTCTCGTACCAGGCGGCGCACATATAGCGCACCGTCATCACCGCCTTGCTCCAGGTCGCGGCCTTTTGGCCGCTCACGCCGGGGTATTGCTTGCTTTCTGCCATCCGCAGTATCTTCCGCTCCAGCTTCTTGCACTCGCAAAGGGCCTCCCGCTGCATCGCCAGCCGCTCCGCCGGTCTCTCCCGCAGGTCAATGAGGTTTGCGCCCTCAATGCACGAGCAGATGGCCTCTGCGCCGTTCATCAGGGCCGTTCCGGTGGTGTAGCGGTATTTCTTGGGGATGACCTTCTCGTTGGCGCAGGCGTCTGCCGTGTAAAGCCACATATCAGCCGCCTTGTTGCCCAGCTTGAAGTCATCGGTCTGTCTGTCAGCCATCGGGACACCCTCGCTTTCGTGCTGCATCCAGCAGCTCGTCGCAGCCCTCTGTCTCCAGCACCAGGTCCGGTCCCAGCCGGATGGTCACGGTCTCGCCGGTGGGGGAGCGCCCGGTCAGCACCAGGCTGTCCTCCCGGCATATCCGGCAGGGCTGCTCCAGCTCCGCCAGGAGGTTGGAGATCAGGCAGGAAGCCTCCGCCCAGTCCTTACACGCTGCCCGCCGCATCCATGGCCTCCACGGGGGCTTTGTCAACCACGGCCTTGTCCGCGCTGTTGGCCTCCAGGGTCATCTTGAGGGTGGTAAGCTGTTCGTTGAGGCGTGCAAGGGCGCTCTGGGCGCTTTCCTTCTCGCTCTGCTCGTGGGACAGCTTGGCCTCCAGCTCCGCCACCTGGGCCGTCAGGGCGGCAACGTCGCTGTCCTCGCTGGCGCGGGTCAGTTTCAGCCCGTGGGAGACCACGCGGAAGGGGCCGGTGTAGGTCGCCGTGGTGCTGCCGTCCTCGGCCAGCACCTCAATGGGACCGGCACAGAACGCGGCCAGAGCCTCGTCGCTGATGCCGCCGGGCAGCTCTGCCACCACGGCCTGGCGGGGGACCCCGCCGATGTTCTCCGTCACCACCGTGAAGCCCTTGTCGCTGACGGTGTGATTGCCTGCTTTAATCATGTTCGTGTCCTCCTCTTATCCGATGTTGATGTAAACGTCGCCGTTGGCCCCCAGGCTGGAGGCAGGAGCGCCGCTGCCGAAGTAGATGTTGCGGAAGCCCTTGGTGCTGCCGCTGGTGGGCGACACGCCGGACACGCCGCCGGTGAACGCGCCGCCCGTCTTGGGCATTTTCTGGTCTGCATAGGCAAAAATGTCCTGGGCCTTGCCCTTGGGGTCATAGACCGCCTTGGTCATGTCGCCGGGGTTTACAGCGTCCGCGCCCTTGGGGATGCCGAAGTCGAAGATGGGGGCAGCGTCCGGGCTTCCGGCCCGCCGCTTCACCGTGGCCGCGCTTCCGGCGGCCAGCGTGGTGGTCGTCCCCACCTGGATGTTGGGGGTAGAGCCGTCGGCACCGGCGGGTCCCTGTGCGCCGGTCGCGCCGGTCGCGCCCTTGGCCCCGGTCTCACCCTGGGGTCCCTGGATGCCCTGCTCTCCCTTCGGGCCTTGAGCGCCGGTCGCGCCCTGCGGGCCTCTTGCACCCTGCACGCCCTGGGGTCCCTGCGGACCCACAACCTTGCCCAGATCAATGGTAGGCATAGATGGTTCCTCCTTCCGTCAGATGTTTAGGCATAGATGCCCTGCATCGTTGATGTAATAGTCCGGGGCCTCGTTGCCGGTGTAGGTACACAGCAGATGCCCCTCGTCGGTCACGCTGAAATTGACCATGCCAGCCGTCTGCACGGCCACGCCGTCGATGCCGCGCGGTCCTTGCGGCCCCTGCACGCCCTGGGGTCCTTCCGGCCCCGTGGGTCCAACCGGGCCAGCAGCGCCTTGAACGCCCTGTGGTCCCTGGATGCCTTGGATGCCCTGGACGCCGCGCTCGCCGGTCAGTCCGCGCTCGCCCTGGATGCCCTGCTTGCCGGTCTTGCCCTGTGGTCCCTCTGCGCCCTGTTCTCCCTGGTCGCCCTTGGAGGCGATAAGCAGCCAGTGGGCACCCTCCACGCCTCCGGCCACGTCCAGCTCAGGGGCCACGCCCTTGCACGCTGCCTTGCAGATGTAGGAGCTGCCCAGCCTGCTCACCTTCTGGAGGGGCAGATAGGTCTTTGCGCTGTCATAGGCTTCCCACACCTTCACGGCCTCCTCGGCCTGCTCCAGCGCCTCGATGGCGTTTCCCACCAGGGTGCTCACCTGGGGTACAATGCCGTCGATCTGGGTCTGGAGTTGCTGCGCCTGGGTGGGCGTCGGCTCTTTCGGCGTGGTGTAGGCGTCGTTCGGCTTCACCAGCAGATGGTCCGTCACCGTGATGGCAACGGCGGTGGGGTCGCTCTCCCGGAAGCCCTCAATGGTAAAGCTGCACCAGCCCTCCAGGGCCAGCGGCTCCGCCGGAATGGCCGTGTCGAAGGTCAGCGGGTCCTTCTTTGCCACCAGGTCCTCCACGCTGTTGTACAGCAGCACCGCCACGGGGCTTTCGCCCAGGGCGTTGCGCCAGACGATGCGCTTGGAGAACGCCTCCCAGTCATCGCTCATAACGATGTGCAGGCCGGTCACATTGGCCTCGCCCTGCACGCCCGCGTTCTTGCTGTCCTTGCGGACAAATTCGCCGGTCACGGTCACATTGATGGTCCTGTCCATAGGGGGTCTACCTCCTTTCTGTATGATAAAAGGCGCGGCGGGGCGGAAGGGTCGGTTCCTCCATACCTCGCCGCGCCGTGTCGCAGCCGCTTTTAGGGTCTCGCGGTGTGCCTGTTCAGTTAGATGTTGCGGGCCTTGGCCTCGGCAGCGTAGGCGCTGCTCTCGCGCTCAATGAGGTTTGCGGTGGCGTTGTCCTGGGCCATGCTCTGCTCCAGGACCTCCGCCACATAGGCGGGCACCTGCACGGTCTCGCCGCGCTTGATCTGGAAGCTGCGGCCATTGACGGCCACAAAAACGTCATCCTTGTACTTGTCGTTGTCCTTGAACAGACGGATGGGCACAAGGTCGTTCGGCTTGGGCGCGGCGGGGGCGGTCTCTTTTGCCGCCTCCAGGGTCTCCTTGGCTTTGGCCTGGGCCTCTGCCACAATGGCAGCAGCTTCCGCCTTGGCCTTGGCGATGATGTCCTCCGCCTCGGCGGCGGGGGTAGCCTGCGTGGTGGCCTGCTGCTCATTGGCAGCAGCTTCTTTCTTGGCAGCCATAGTGTAAATACCTCCTGTTGGTCATAATGTGGGGCCGCCCGCCGTAAAGCAGGCGGCCCCGGTGATTAGCTGTTGAAGGTGGAGCAGGTCTCGATGCGGACCATGTACGCCTCCACCAGGCGCTCGGCCACCTTGGTGGCTTTCCAGCCTGCGGTGGCGCGCTGGTCCAGGGGGTCGGCAGTACCGGCAGAGCCGAGCTGCTTCACGATGTGCTGGAGACCGCCGCCGGTGATCTCGGTCACGCCGTAGGCGTCCGCACCCAGAATGAGGGTGGAGTACACGTCACGGGCGGATGCCTTGGGGGTGGTCACGCCCTGGCTGGTGGTGCCGGTCTCGTAGTCCTTGCCCGCGTGGGTAAAGACCTTGGCCTCGCTGGTCTCCACGAAGCGGACGCCCTCGATGCGTCCGATCTCGCCCTCGTAGATGCCGTCGGGGTCGGAGTAGGTCTTGACGTTCACCCACTTGGGGTCACTCATAAGGTCGTAGGAGCAATCCGGGTGGATGATGCCCGCGTAGTAGCCGTTGATCTTGGGTGCGTTCATCACCTTGAGGTAACGGACAGCGCGGCGCACGGCGTCCACGGTCAGGTAGTGGTTCTGGCTGTCGGTGGTGCTGCCGCCGCACAGGTTGGCGCGGCTGTCCACCTGGCCCTCGGCGTACTGCACGTTGGTGCCGCCGTTCAGCACCTCGCGGGTGATGGTGTCCAGGGTACGGCCCGCCTGGCTGCCCAGCAGCTTGGTGGCCTGCACCAGGTTGTTGTCGATGGCGGAAAGCAGCAGCATATCGGACAGCTCGATGAAGCCGCCGTACTGCGCCACAGTCGCGGTGATGACGCCCATGTTGAGCTTCTGACCTTCGGGGGTCACACCTTCGGTCAGGGCCGTGGTGGCCTTGGGCAGGGGGTCATACTTGCGGAACTCGATGGTCTTACCGCCATTCTTGGGGATGGGGTGCTTCTGTCCGAACTGGTCATGGACCAGCAGCGGCTCCGCCATATCAATGAGATAGTCGGAGTAGAAGGTTTTCATCTCACCGGAAAGGTCGTTCCCGGTGGTTGCGCTGGTCGTCTTGTTGATGACTGCATCAAACAGGTTCAGCACGACGGGCAACAGAATGAATTTGCGGATGGTGTTCATGTTAAAATCTCCCTTCTGGGGAGAGGCTTAAAACTCGATGTGCTCTCCCCGTGCAGCTCTGCGGATGATCTCCGCGCGGTCCCTCTTGGACAGCTTGGAAACGTCATCCTTCACGATAAATGCACCCTGGGAGGTCGTGCCGTTTTCCTGGGGCCTTGTGCCCTTTGCGCGGATGCCGTCCACCACCTGCTTCTCCGTGGCCTTGGCCTGCATAGCGGCCACGCCCGCCTTGATCTGGTCCATGTGGACCACTTCATAAGCGTGCTGGACGGGAACGCCCGCCCGGAGCATGGAGAGGAACTGGGGGTTTTTGACCTCCGCGTTGAGGTCGAAGCTGGGGTACAGCCCCTTGACCTGTTCGGCCTCGCCGTACCACTGCTGGAGCTGCTGCTGCGCCCGCTGGTCGTTCTGCCGCTGGCGCTGCTGGCGCAAAAGCGCCTCGTTCTCCCGCTGGAGCTTCTGGAACTGCTTGTACTGCTCAACGGACATCCCCGCCTCCTCGGCGGCCTCGGACCAGTATGCGTCATCGTTTTCGATGGCCTGAGACAGCTTGCCCATGTCGCCGTCGCCGATCTGGTAGCGCTGCATCAGCATATCAATGACAGGCTGATACTGGCCCACCTGCTGCTCCAGGTTTCGGGTCTCCCGGAAGCGCCGGTCGATGATGCGCTTGGTCTCCTCGGTGTAGATGTCCTTGTACTCACCGTTCACAAGGTCCTGGAAAGCCCTGCGTTTGGCCTCCAGAGTATTGGACGTGGTGCTCGCGTCCGGTTTGTTGTCGCTCCCGGCGTCGGAGGACCGCTGCTGTCCCTCCGGGTCTCCGCCCTCGCCAGCCTCCGCCGGTTTGGCCTGCTTCCCGAAGATGACATTCTGGTATTCGCCCGATTTTCCCCGCCGGGTGGATGCGGGGGATGCCTGGGTCTCGCCCTGTGTGCCGGGTGCTCCGTCGCCAGAGGCCGCCGCCCCTGCGCCTGCTCCGCCTGCGGCACCGCCGCCGTCGAACAGGTTCAGCCGGATGTCCAGCAAATGCTTGAAGTTCATAGGATTGCCTCCTTTTTCGTCGCGGGTGTATCGCCCCCGTGCATCGGTCCCTGACTTCACCAGGGCAGCGGCCCGGTCCCCACCGTGACCGCCGCCCCGCATGGTGTGAAGCAGGAGGACAGTATAAGCGTATCAAATGCTTTTCCGCTTTTCGCCCCGAACTCGGAAAAAATTTTTATTTTTCTTCCCGGCACTCCACCTGGACCTGCTCCGGGTTGGCCTGGGCCACCTGGGCAAGGCCGATGACGGCCATCTCAAAGGCCGCCGCCGTGCCGCCGTCCCCGATGAAGTCGAGCTGCACATCGCCGCTCTCCATCCGCCAGGTGTAGACCTCCACATAGCGCTCCCGCATGGCGTTGGTCACATATCCGGCCAGGGCGTAAAGGATGCCGGACACCGCCGCGCACGCCTCCACGCTGCCGGTGGCGTGGCCCTGGGCAGAGAGGATGCAGCGCTGGCCGTCCCGTTCGGCATAAACCTGGGTCATAACACGTCGCCTCCCGTTATTCGTTGCCCATGCTGGGGGTGCTGCGTTTTGCCAGCCGATCCCCGTAGCCGGTCATGGGATGCTGGGCCTCCATAATGCCGCTTGCAAGGCTGTCCTTCTCGCTGGAGGGCACGGGGCCTGCTGCCTGGCCTCGCTGGCCGCCGCCGGTAGGCTGCGCCGCTCCGATGCCCATGTCCTTGCCCGTGAGGGTCTGGATGATAAGGGCCATCTGGTCGAGCTGCTGGGACATCTGCTGGCAGATATTGAGAAGGGTCTGGCCGTTCTGCACCTGCTCCTTCACCTTGTCGATGCCCTCAAACTCCATCATTTCCAGGGCACCCAGCGCCTCCTGCGCCCGCTCCGGGTTGAAGAAGCCCAGGCCGTACAGCTCCTTGGCCCGCTCGTTCTGCTCCATGCGGGAGAAGGGGTTTTTCTTCTGGGCCTTGATTTTCAGGTCGAAGATGGGCTTGCGGTAGAGGGGGAGGCCGTCGGAGGTCTGGCCCACTTCCTGCTCCTTGATGCCCGCGTTGTTCATGTCGATGAACTGGTAGCTGCCAGGCGTCTGGCCCGTGATGCGGAACGAGCGGGTCTCGTCGTAGAACTGCCGGATAAGCTCAATGCACATCGAATTGATTTTGACGTGGGTGCGGTAGCTGGCAGAGATCATGTCCCGGCTGGCCTTGTTGCCCGCCTCCTGGAGGGCGGCGATGGCAGCGGCGGCGGTGACGCCGGACCCGGCGCTGCCGCTGTTCACGTCGCGGTTGGCCGCCGTGTCCTTCATCTCCTCGATTTTCATTTGCGCCACGGTCACATAGATGTCGTCCAGCGGGTTGGTGACAATCTCCTTGATGCGCCTGTCGTCAAGCTCACCCTGGACGTGGACCAGGGGCTTGCTCCAGTCCAGGAACTCCTCCTCGTTGATGCCCGTGCTGTCGCTGACGAAGAAGCGCTTCTTGGTGGTCATCATGCTGTTTTCCAGGATGTTGGAGGACAGCTTGTCGATGTAGAGCTGTGGGTCCTTGCAGATGGCGACATAGCCGAAGCCCACCGGCGTGCCCTTTTCCGGGAACATCACATCCAGCACGACGGGGTAGAGGCCGTGGTCGTACCAGCCCGTGTCCCGGTAGTTGGGGTCGTTCTCGCTGGCGAACAGCAGGGTCTCGCCCACGAACTTGGCGTAGTGCAGCAGCGTCTTGCCGCTGGCAGAGGTCGTCTTGTAGTACCAGTCCACCACCACGCTCTTGTTGCTGGTGTCGATGGTGTCATCGTAGATATACTGCTTCACGTCCACGGCCCCGCCGCTCAAATGGCCCTTGTGCTCCGGGTACTGCTGCTCCAGCAGGTCCTCGTCCACCAGGTCCACGATGAACAGGTTGCGGGACTTCTGAATGTCGGTCACGCCCGGCTCCCAAAACAGCTTTAGCAGGTCAATCTCCCGGATGTCCACGTCGCCCAGGCCGTTCTCCTTGGCGCTGTTCCAGAACACACCGTAGGCCGCCGTGCCGTGTTTCAGCTTCTCCCACCAGTTGTCAGAGTAGGTCTGCTCGTAGTCGTTGTACTCCAGGATGACCGGCAGCACGGAGGACAGCACCTTGGCGCTCTCCTCGTCGCTGCGCTCGCGGGGGAGGACCACCGGCTCCGGGTAGTTGTCCATAGCGTCCGCGTGCTTGTTGAGAATAGCGTTGAACAGCCAGGCAGAGGACGGCTCCGGCCCTCTGTACTCCGGGTTGTCCGTGCGCTGCTTGCCCTTGCGGATGGCCTCCCAATGGCGCAGCTCCCACCATAGCTCATCCTGGACCACGCGCTCCTCCAGGCTGGCCTTGCCCTGCTTGTAGCGGGTCAGGATGCTGATTGCCTCCGCGATCTCCGCCCTGCCGATGCGCCGCTGCCCGGCGGGGGCCGTCAGCAGCATGGCCTCCATCTCCGGGTCCACGCTCTCGTCCTTCTGTACGCCGGGGACGCCCCAGCCCATCGGTGGCTTGCCCAGGGTCGTGTCCTGCTCGTTCTTCCGTCCGAAAAGTGCCATAAATCAATACCTCCTGTAAAAATCGTAACGGTCATACTGCTGGTCCTGTCCCAGGTCCAGCGGGTCATATACCACCAGGGCGGGGGGCTTGTTCCGCCTGGGTGCTATCGGGTTTTTCATGCAGACGTAGCGCAGCTCGTCGTAGATGTGGTCCTCGCCCTCGGTGTTGATGTCCTCCACGTTCTTCTCGTCATAGACCAGGTTGGGGACCGTGCGGATGAAGTGCTTGCAGGTGTTGAACACATACAGCATGGGGATGCCCTCCTCGTCAAAGGCGAGGCGGTGATGCACCTGCATCTTGCCGTCGATGCGGGCGTGGTCGCCGCGCTCGAAGTACACCCGCTGCCGCTCCATCAGAGCGCCGATGCTCTCCGTGCCGTCGCTGCCCCAGATGGCCGGGTCTCCCACGCGGTTGATGCGCCGGTCCTTGAGGTTGGGGTCCTCGGCCTCGATGCGCCGTATCTCCCGCGCCACCTCGGACGGTTCCATCTTCACGCCGGTGTTGGGGGTGCCGGTGCAGCCGTAATACTCCCGGATGCGGTAGAGCCGCCGGTCCCGGTCCACGGCGTACCAGCCCACGGAGAAGGGCCTGGAGTAGCCCCAGTCCAGGCCGCACCAGATGGCCCAGTCCTGCGGGACCTTGAAGGGGGAGATGACGTGGGTGTTGATGCGGTCCGTGTAGTGGTCGCTGTCGTTGCGCCACTCCGTGAATACCTGGCCCGCGAAGGTGTCCCAGTCGCCGTACAGCAGCGCCTTGCGCTCCTGCTCCGGCATGGAGGCCAGGCTGGTGAGGTAGTCCGGGTTGTTGGCAAGCAGTATCTTGTTGTCGAACACGGAGGACGGCACGAAGATGCGGGACTTCCAGCGGGTCTCCTCGTGGCCGTCCGGGAAGCGGACCTTGAACTGCTCCCAGATCGTTTGCATGGGCTGGGCCGCCGTGATGAAGCGCTCCTTCACCCAGCCGTGGCCCACGCCGCCGGGGTTGGCCTGCGCCCGGATGTAGCAGCGGGTCCCCGGCCCGTTGGGGCGGTTTCGGGAGAACAGGTAGCTGTACTCCTCCCAGAGAAATTGCGTCAGCTCGTCAAAGTCGATGAAGTCATAGCGCTTGCCCTGGTAGTTGGTCCGGTCCTTGGTGTACTGCATAGAGCCGAAGAAAATCTTTGCCCCGGAGGGGAAGGTCCAGACGCGCTTGCTCTCGTTAAACCTGGCCTTTTTGTAGGCCCGTCTGTAAATCTCCGTGCTGCGGTCCATCAGCTCCGTGAGCTGCGGGAAGGTCTTGCGGAGGATAAGCCCCCGGTAGTGCGGTATCTCCACCTGGCGCAGGGCCTCGGCCAGGGCACAGTCCGATTTGCCTCCGCCCGCTGCACCGCCGTACAGCGCCTCGTCCTCAAAGCGGGCCATGAGGGCCGCCTGGCGTGGCTGCGGGGTCCAGATGACATTAGCCATCGCCTGCGCCTCCTTCCGGCGGGCCTGGGTTGTCCATCACGGGGGAGAGGAGCACCACGCCGCTGCCCTCGTCCTCGTCGCCGTCCTGGGTCTCCGGCTTGTACTTCCACGTCTCCGGCTTCCGGTTGGTCAGCCAGAACATGGCGCTGGTGGGGTCCGGCGGGACCACCTTGTTGATGGTCGTGACCAGCTCCACCACGTTGCCCAGCCGGTCCAGCTTTTGCTCCCGGCGGGTCTCGATGTATTCAAAGCCGCAGGCCCGCTTGAACAGGGCGGCCTCCACCTGCTCGTCCGGCACCTCGCACGCCTGCGCGAAAGCGTCTGAAAGGTCCGTGTACCGCCCGTCCCCCTTCCGCCCCAGGTCCAGGTATTTCTTGAAGGTCGAGTAGGCAACGTGCAGCTTCCCGGCGATCTCCTTTGCCGTGGCCCCGGCTTTGGCCCACTTGATGATCTTGTCCAGGTTGGGGAGGACATGGGTCTCGTATTTACTTTGTGCCATTCGCTCCCGCCTGCCTTTCTGAAAAATTGGCTTCTCTTTCATCGTAGCAAAGGCAGCTTCTTTTTTCGCCCCGAAGGGAGGATGTTTTTTCATTCTGGTGTTCACGCGTGTGTGGGGGACCCTCTCACCCTCACCATCC
>ERZ1034873.581-NODE-581-length-18552-cov-18.732930_pt1 | contig 18552 bp, 24 predicted proteins | sample MGYA00520689_ERZ1034873 | MGnify/ENA primary metagenome ERZ1034873 (study PRJEB33766, sample SAMN09781722) | gut metagenome | biome: gut microbiome | host: Homo sapiens | place: Madagascar | study: EMG produced TPA metagenomics assembly of the PRJNA485056 data...
TGAACGATTATCAATTTACAAATATCAATGAATATTATCAAAAATTTATTGAAGAAGTATTAAATAATAATTTATTATCAGTTGCATTGAAATTTTTCTATTATTTGGATACGACAAAGATGTTTGATAATCTTTCTGAAGAAAATAGATATAAATTACTTTCTGAATTGGGTGATATTAATGATGAAAAATGTATTGTTATTCTTGAAAGAATATTGAAGTATATTGCTCGTTATAATCCGTTACCTTCTGTTATGAAATTTATAGAGAATTATCAAAATAAATTACCAGAGTTGTTTAAGAATTTATTTACATATCTCGTCTTTATGATTAAATATGGCGAATATGTTCATAATGAAAATATATTTTCAAAAGATGCGATTACAGAATTTTTAGATAGAATAATAGACCCAAATTATAATTCTGATGTAGTTGATGAACAAGGTAAACAATTGGTAAATGTTGCTAAAAAGAATATCGTATTTTTTAACATTTTTAAAGAATCCTTTAATCAATATTTTGAAATAGAACAGCGATGGAAAAAATCGGATTTAGAGATGAATGAACAAATTAGAAGTGCTTTTGAACGCATAAATAATTTATATAATATGTTATTAGGGAAATAATAATGGAAAAAACATTAAACGAAGAATTGTTAGAAGAGAATTTATTACGATCCGATTTTACATTTGGTTTTGAATTAGAAGGTTGTGCATCATATGATTATTATGATTCATATAGTAATGAATCTGGTGAGTATGATGGTACAGAATATGATTTGGAACAGAATAATGAACATGAAGTTACGGGTGAGTTGGCCAAAGCAATTGATAATAATTTAAATAAATTAATGAATGCTGATGTTTCCAAAGATAGACTGAAATATGGCGAAATTGAAAATGATGTTTCTATTGAACCAGATAATGATGATGACTATACATTTGAATGGGCATCACCTGTATTAGAATGTACACCATATAATTTTAATCGTGTAATAAAAATGCTATCTTCATTAGAATCAATAGGTATATATACTAATGAAAGTTGCGGCATTCATCATCACTTATCATATAAAGGTATTACCGAACGAGAAATGATATGGATTTATGTTAATTTATGTATGGATACTGAATTTCGTGATTTTATGTCAACAGTAGATGGATATGAATTGACAAGTTCTGAATGGGCAAGTTCTTCTACATTAGATGATATTGCGAAAGCAATTAAAGAAAAAAATTACACACGAGTTTTACGAGCATTATCAGATGACAAATATCGTTTATTTCGTATTCACCCTTACGGAACAATTGAATGGAGAGGTCCAAGAAATTTCTTAGATTCGAATGATTTTCAAATCATTAAAGATTTCTATAAAAAATTTAACACATATATTAATAAAGTTATTGAATATCAAGATAATAAAGTTATTTTTGGTACAGATATAACAAAAAAAGAATTTTTTGATAATTTGGTTAAAGCGAAAGATGAAAATCCAAATAGAGATAGGGAATTAGAATTTTTAGTTAGAACACACGGATATCATGATAGACCATTGCAATATAAAACTGAAAAAGGTGCAGTTCCATCAAAGAAATTGATTGAGAAATTATGGGATAAACCTGAATTATTATATAAATTTGTATATCAAGATTCCGATTTAGTTGAATCATTGTATATGCAAGATAAATCAACTATTCAATCGGCAGCTGAAAAATTATATAATAATGGTGTTTATGGACATAAAATACCGAATCCAAAAGAATTTGCTGAAAAATTGTTTAATATATATACTTCGACAAGTTCAATCGAAGAAACAATACGAGCATTAGGTGATTGGGGGGGATATTTAGATTTTGAAGATATTATTCAATCGTATGGTAATAATGCAAATTATATTAAAGTATTAGCATTTGTATTAAAAGCACGAAAATTAGAATATAAAAAATTATATAATACATTAGTTAATGTATATCACTCCAATGCCAATCTTCAACTCAATCGTGACGATGTGTTTTCATTAAAAGCAATAATTGAATATGTATATTTAAGAGATTATACACCACAAGAAGAATTTTTTATTTTGAATGCGGTTGTGAAAATCTTATATCGTTCAAATACTGATATACCAGCATCTTGGTTAAATATGTTCACTAGAATTGTCGAATCAACTATAGAGCAAGTTATGTCACCAGAACAAATTAAACAATGGAATAATGGTATAATTTCAGCAATATATTCTAAAAATGAGATGTCTTGGATGATTGCCTTATTAGATGAAAATTATGTTGATATAAAAAGTTTGATTGCATTAACATCAAGATATCCTAATGTATATATATATTTAGATCCTATGATTAAAAGAGAAATTAACCCTTATTTACAAAAAGGAATAATAAACGATGACTAAAATTTTATTAGAAAAAAAATTAACAACCGATTTTACATTTGGTTTTGAATTAGAAATGAATGTATGGGGTGAATTTGATTATTATTCCGATGGGTATGATAAGGATGCTCCTATTGCACAGCATTTGGACAAATATATGGGCGATGATGGTGTATTTAAATATGATGGTAGTATAAGAGTTGATGAGGGATGTGTTAAATATGCACAAGATAATTCATATGAATATGATGATGAATATATGAATTATGATGAAGTAGTTGATCAAGGATTGGAAGAAAATATTGAAACACCTGTTGAATATAATTCTCCTGTAATGGAGTTTAATCCAAAAAATATTCAAAAAACAATTAATATGTTTGTAAATGGGTTAGATAAATTATTTTCTGTTAATGATTCTTGTGGATTTCATCATCACTTGTCATTTCCTCATATACAACCGGAAGAAGTCGCTTGGATTGTTTGCAATTTAGCAATTGATGATAAAGCAAGAAATTTATTTAAACAATTTATTGAATCGCGAGATTCCGGTGATATTACATATGATTTTGTAACGGGTTGGTCTAATGACACATATTTAGATGAATTGAAGAAAAATATTGAAGAAATGAATTTTGAAGAAATAGTAGCAATATTAAATACGGACAAATATTCTCTTGTAAATGTTCATTCAAACAATACAATTGAATGGAGAGGTCCAAGAGGATTTTTAGATTCAGCAACTCGTGATACATTGATTCAATTTTATTCACAATTATGGAATATTGTTAATTGGATAAGTCGTATTTTAGATAAAAATGAAATTAATGGTATATCTAAAGAAAACTTTTTAAAAGGTATGATAATTGGGTCAGATAGACAACCGATTCGTAATTATCCAAAATTTACAATTCAAGGAAGATATTTAGACGAAGATACATTAAGTATGTTGATTGGTAAGATTGATAATAATGAATTTGGTGTTATTTATGGATTAATGTCTCATCCAGTTCATTTGGATCAATTAATTCAAAAATTGTTTAACAGAAGTAAATTAACTAATGTTATTAAACGTATGACTGCTAATGGTGAAGAATTGCCACAAAAATTTTATGATTTGTGTTATAAATATGTTCCTGCATTTGTTGCCGATAAAGCATCAATCGAAGCATTGGAAAAAACATCTGCAAGAACATTTCGACGTTTAACATTAACAAAAGGTGGTGTTACAGATGATCAATTAGCAAATGCCTATTCGACAATATTTCAATATATATCTGATAAAGCATTATCACAAGCAATTGATGACGAAGGTAATATATTAATCGGTAGAATTATGAATAAAACTGGTATTAAATATATACCAAGAATGATAAAAGTTGCGCCAAATGATATGAAATATCCAACATTTCAAAATGTAATGAAATATATTTTGAAAAATGATATTTCTGATGAAGAAAAAGAAACTGTTTTAACACAGTCTTTTGAGACATTACCAGAAGAAAATAAGCAAGAAGTTCTTAAATCTATGACTAAATCTATTTCTCAAATACCATTTTTTATTAAATATATTGACACAATAGATAATCGTGATATATTATCTATACTTGGTTATAGTGCTTATTTAGGAAAATCCGAACAAGTTAAGCAAGCATTACTTAATTCGGGTAAAGTAACTCCTAAATTATTAAATGAATTGGAAAGTTATTTTACAAAGCATTATGAGCATAATTGGGATGTTGATGATTTAGAATTGATACCATAAGGATTAAATTAATGACAAATATTTATGGATTTTGGATTTCACCAGAAGGAACCATTCATACTGTTTTTAATGAATTTGGACATAAAGAATTTATTGAAAAGTTATTAAATAAAAAAGTTGAAAACGAAGAAGAAGAGGAAAATTCATTATTTGATGATGGATGGATTCGAATTGTAAATATGAAAGATTCATTAATGGTTAATTATCGATGTATTACAAGTAATCGCCAAATTCATGCTATTGAAAAAATTGAAAACAAATTAAATGAATATGGTATATTTCATACTCAGTTTATATTAGATTATGGATATGATTATCATTTTTTTGATACATTAGAAGATATGATACGAAGAATAAGGGAACGTTTATAATGGAAAATAATAATATATTAGTTATGTCATATGGTACATTAAAAAGAAATCAATATAATTATCCCTATATGGAAGCAGCAAATGGAAAATATATAGATGATGTTGTTTCTGTTAATAGTAATTATGAAATGATTTCTGTTAATAATGCGTTCCCTGGTATTATTCGTGGCGAAAGTAAATTTCAAGGTGAATTATTTGAAGTTTCTGAAGAAGGTATATTATATTATCTCGATGCATTAGAAGGTTATCCATATATGTATAATAGAGGATATATTCAAGTACAATCTTTAACTTCGAATAAAATATATAAAGCATTAGTATATGTTTTGACAAATGAATTTATTCAATCAAATAATCAAGTATTATCAGAAAAATCCATACATATCGAGTTTAAAAACAACGTTTATAATTGGATTTAGGTAATTATTCTTTCAATAAATACTTTTATAAGATTATAAGAGGATTTATTAAATGACTGGTATTATTGATAATAAAAAAATAGCCGAATTAGTAATTAAACAAAATGCCAATGAATATGAAAAAATTAACCCAGAAACTATTGCAACAATCGTTGAAGATGTTACAAAAACAGAATCTGGTATTGTAGATGCAACTGTTCAAAAGCATATTGATGACAAATCAATTCACTTATCTGCTAAAGATATTGAAACATTAACAGAAGATAATTTAAAAGTTGAAAATATTAAATCTGGTAATAATATTACCATTACACGCGAAGAAGATACAAACAATTTAACTATTAATGCTGGCGATATACCTACTGATAAATTTTTAACTGGTGAAGATATTATTCCAGATGATGCAACAATTACAATAACACCAATACCAGATTCAAATAAAATTAATATACATGCTAATATTCCAGATGTTTCAAAATTTGTAGAACAAGGTAATATTCGTGCGGGTAATAAAAATATTGAAGTTGTATTAGACCCTGAATCAAATGATGTGACATTATATGGTAAATCCTCTGCATATAATGCTGGAACTGGTATTAGAATTGATAATGACTTAAATATCATCAATACAATGCCAGATCAAGTAATTGAATTACAAGAGGGTAATAATATTACTATTACTGGTGAGTATCCCGAATTTACTATTACTGCCGATGATAAAGTTAAAATTCCAAATTGGAAACCATCAACAAAATATATAGAAGAAGATTTTTGTGTTTATTTGAACTCATTATTTCAATGTACAGAATCACATACATCTGAATCAGCATTTGATACTTCAAAATGGAAATTAATTGCTGGTTGGTCGTCTAATCGTCAAATTTTTGATGTTAATGAAGAAACCAATACTATTGAATTATCTTCTATGGTAGCAAATAAAGATGCTTTAATTGTCAACATTGGTGGTGTTTTACAACAATCGGTTAATTATAGTTTAGAACCTGATGGACAAACATTAAAATTTGTTAATCCAATTCCTGCTAATTCTTCTGTTGAAGTTTTAGTTATGAGCAATGTTGTTTTGGATACATATGAAGACAAAGTTAATATAAAAGACTGGAAAGCAAATACTTCTTATATAGTCGGTAATATATGTTTATATGAAGATGGAATTTATAAATGTGTTAAAAAACATATTTCTTCTGATAATTTTGCTAAAGAGAATTGGAAACTTTTGTGTGGATATGTAAAAAATTCGTATTTTTTCACTTCTGAAGAACCAATAACCGAAATTGAATTGCCTGATTCAGTTTATCAGACAAGTGATATTTTGGTTAATATTGGTAATACATTATTACAATCAAATAACTATACATTAGATGAAACGGGAAGAATTGTAACATTTGCTGAACCAATTGAAGCAGGTGCTGTTATAGAAGTTACTGTATTTAGTAATGCTACGTTACAACATTCAGAAATACCAACACCAACTGAAGATGATATGATGTTAATTTCCAACGGTAAATTTGGTGCTTATAATTTAGTTTCTAAAGATAAAATATTGGAAATTCTTAAATTAAGAACATTAACAAATATAGCATCTAATGCTAATAAAGTTGTTGTAGTTAATGGTAATGGTACTGATTATAGTTTTATTTCTAAAGCACAATTATCTGCTGATGTTAAAGTTCGTAATATTGTTCAAGGATATAATACCAAAGTATTACAATTTGAAAAAGAAAGTGATGGTACTCAAAATGGTAGAACGATATACGAAAAATTAGAATTTACTGCGGGTTCTATTATATCTAATGATGGATTGATTATGATTCGAAATGATATAGAAAATTATATCAAGAATCCTAATTTACCATTTGAAAGAGGAAATGACAAAGGTAGTATGATTGGTGGCGGTGAAGAACAATGGAATCAACCAATTATGACTTCTAATACTACACCATATGGTACAATTATTACAAGTGCTGACCAAACAGACCGTGAAGGTTGGCGTGCAATGGATGGATTAAAAAATCTTGGTAATGGTTGGTTAGTTCAAGATACTTCAGCAGTATGGGAATATAAATTACCTTATGAATTTATTGTTCGTGAATTTGATTTTTATAATCAAGTTTCAGGAGTTGAAAACCATTCTAAAGATATTGATGTATGGGTTAATACACAAGATAATATAGTCGCATCATTTACCGCTGTAAATGAAAATTATGGTCATTCACACATTGTTATTGATAATCCGCAAAGAGGTGAAGTATTTGGTTTAACCATTAAAAATTCATATGGCATTGGCGTAGGTATGAATGAAATCAAATTTAATGCCAAATATGTTGCTTCGTTAGCATCTGATTCATACATATATGTTTATGCTATTTCTAATGAAGATGGTACAATGAATGATATTGCAACTTCATATTATAATGAAGAACAGTTTAAAGGATTTTTACCATCCAGATTTACAAAATATTCATTAATCAAAACATTTTATATTAATAATGAATGGAATATAGAACAAATAAATCCAAATAAAGATATTAAAACTGCTTATATTGATGGAAGTATTAATGGTGTTATATCTAATAATGCTTTAACAGAATATAAGTATTTAGAAAATGAACAAAGAAGTGGTAAAATTATAGAACAATGGGGAGATTCAATTCCTACAAATGGAAAAATATTATTTCCACAATCGTATACTAAATTATTTTATGTTATGGCAAATGGAGAAAAAATATTGACGAAAGACAACAAAGGATTTACTCTTAATGCATCAATAACTAATAGTGTTTCTTGGATAGCAAAAGGAATTGTGTAATGAGATATTTTTATAATAAAGATACAAACGGATTTTATATTAAAGGTATTAATACATACATACCAAATGGTAGTGTTGAAATTACAGAAGAATATTATAATCAACTAATGCAAGATTTGGGTACCGATGACTCAAAAACTCTTTCTTGTGACAAAAATAATATGCCAATTGTTACAATTGATTTACCAACATTTAAACAAAGAAAAATAGAAAAAATTAAAAGAGAATTTAAAGATATAATTAGTAGTCCGATTGATTTTAAAGGTAAGCAATTTGCTCCTAAAGATATTGATGTATATGTATCGTTAATCGGAAGACACGAAGATACTGATACCTATGATATATGGGATTGTACTGATAATGTTGATAATATATTATCTGTTTCTAATAAAGAAGTTAAAGAATTGATAAAAAAATTAACTTCAGTATATGAAAAAGCCTATCAAGATAAAAAAATAAAAATAGCACAAGTAAAAATAATGACTTCTGTCACAGAATAAGGAATATAAATGGCAATTACTCCTTGTGATAAAATTAAATTATCGAGAATTAAAAATATGAAACCTATAAGTAACAATATAGGAAAATATGTTGTTAGTAATAATGGAGAAATACAATATATAGATGCTAATGATTTAAATACATATTTTAATTCTTCTAACATTGTATCAGAATTTAAGATTTTATCAATGAATGATAATAATATAACGTTTTCTTCGGGTAATGTAGTAACATCTAAAATCAATAATAAAAATTATACATTACAATTAAATGGAGATTCATTAGATACATCTATAAGTTTTGAAAATGGTGGATGTGCGGATAAATTGCTTATGAAACAATGGCAGCAACCTCGATTGTCATTCAATAATTCATCATCTATAATGTCTGTCGGTTCGGAAAATTATATTACAAATTTTGATGCATGGAAAGCATTTGATGGTAATAATGATGAAAAAAATTATTGGTGTTCTGCTAAATCATCATTGCCTGTATGGTTGAAAATTGATTTAACGTATCCATTAGTAATTAATAAATTTGCTATTCAAAATAAAAATGATATATCTGATGATGGTAATTTAATTGCATTTAAAATATTAGGTCTAGATATTTCTGACAATTGGGATATATTGGTTGATATAGATAATATCAATAATAAAGTTAAATATATTCAGAATAATTATTGGAATGAATATGAAGTCGAAAGTAATAAATTATATAAATCAATTAAAATTGTATGTAATAATACTTTGGGAGATAGTTTCGCAACTATTGGAAGATTTGAAATAATAGGTAATTATCAAGGTTATAGATTGCCTTTAACTCATTATAATGTTTTTGCCATTGGTAAAGAATCATATGATACGGATGCAAAAATTATTGTTTCAGCAGATGAAGAACCAAAATTACCAAATGATTATTCATATAGTGTGAAACTTGGGTGTTATGAAACTGATATTAATAATAAAACGAGTTATTTTTATCCTAAACAATGTGTGTCAGAAGCATTTATAAAAGGATTTATTATATCGGAAAATAACAATCCTAATTTAGGATATCGTGTTTATTCAGATGGATGGAAAGTTCAATGGGGTACAAATGCAAATCCGATATTCCCTATTGCTTTCGATTATACACCAACAATAGTTGAAAGAGGTGCTACTAACGTAACAAGAACAGGTATGACGATAAAAGCACAAAAATGGAAGGTGGAAGGGTATTAATATGAATAAAATAAAATTTAATAGATTTGAAAGATATATTCCAGAACCTACCACAGATGGTATTTTACGAGTTTCTAATAATGAAAAAGAGTTGGTTTATACAAATATAAATGATTTGAGTTTAGAATCGTCTAGAGATGATTTAATAGTTGGATGTGATATAAATTATGATGAAATATCCAATACTTTTACCATTGGAATCGGTCAAATAGTTTTTAAAATGAAAAATTCTGAAGATTCTTATTTTAAATATTTTGATAAACAGACCATAGATACACTTGATTTATCTCTTTATGCAATTAGTGCAAATGAAATATATTATGTTATAGCAACATTGAATAATGATATCGTGACATATTCTGTTGAAAATAAAGCAACAACGTATGGTGAAAATAATTATAGAAAATTATTATTTAAATTTATAACTTCTGAAAAAGAAAATAAAGTCACTGTTAAATCATATTTTCCAAAAAAAGATTTGTTTTCTGAATATCAAAATAGATTTATTATTGCTGAAAGTCTTGGAAATATTGGGTATAAAGTTTATTCAGATGGGTGGAAAGAACAATGGGGTACAAATGCAAATCCGATATTCCCTATTGCTTTTGATGAAATACCAGTTATTGTCGAAAGAGGTGCTACTAATGTAACAAGAACAGGTATGACTATTTCTGAAGGATATTGGCAAGTTAAAGGATATTAATATGGGTGTTAAAGTTCAAAATAATAGATTGGAAATCAATATTAAACCATATACTAATCACGCAAATCAAATAGCAAAATTTGTTGATAATAAAACTATTGATTATGTTAATGATGCGGAAATTGGTTCTCATATTATAAGTTCTGATATCATTTCAGGTATGGAAATATATAAAACAGAAGATGAAGAAAATACATATGTTACAATTTCTGGTGGATATTTTTATGATTCTATCAATAATAAACAAGTATTATTAAATAAACCTCATAAAATTCAAGTTCAAACTTCCGAATTACCAGAGTCATTTGGCATATATTATACATATAATGATGAATCATTTATAATTTCTAAATCTGTACCAAAAACTCGCTATAAATTATTAGGGATATTTAATAAGTATACACAACAATATTTTCCTCAACAAGATTTATCCGATGTATTTGCACAAAATTTTATCATAAATGAAAATTATAATTCTATTGGTTATCGTGTTAGATATGATGGGTGGAAAGAACAATGGGGTACAAATGCAAATCCGATATTCCCTATTGCTTTTGATGAAATACCCGTATATTATACAAATGATGCAACTAATGTAACAAGAACAGGTATGACTATTTCTGAAGGATATTGGTATGCTTGCGGATATTAATTCACATAAATATCTTATATAAGATATAAAGGAATTAATTCAATGGTTGCACCAAATATTAAAATAAATTCTTCTATGATTGAAGATTTTTCTTCACCAGTAAGTAATGTTGAAAATAGAAGTACATATTTACATGTAAGTGATTCAAATAAAATTGAATATTACAATATTGACACATTAATTGAAGATATTAAAAATAATGGTGGTACCGCTGGTGGCGGAACTGTTGCTATTAGTGAATGGAAAGCAAATAAAAAATATGTTAAAGACGATATTGTAATTTATTCAAATTCAATTTTCAAATGTAAAGTCACTGAATCTCAAACTGCCGAATTTGATATGACACAATGGCAATTGCTTGCTGGATATTTTAAAAATTCATACTTTTATTATGATGAAAATGCAGAAATTACTTCAATTGTATTACCAGAAAAAATTGCTGATAAAAATAATGTAAGTGTAAATGTCAATAATTTGTTATTACAAAGTAATAACTATATTTTAGATGCAGATAAACAAACAATTATATTTAATGAACCAATTGCACCCGCAACGAATATTGAAGTAATTGTTTATGGAAATATGACAGTTGTTGCAAATGCTTCTGATATCAAATATGCTTATTTTAATACAACTGCCGATAGTACAGATACATTTGAAATTGGCGATACAATATTTAAAAAAGAATTTGCAACTGTCAATGTTAATAATGATATTTTATTACTTAACGAATGGGATTTGGATAAAACTAAATCCAAAGTTATACTAAAAACGCCTGTTCCTGCTGGAACAAAAGTTCAAGTTTCATATTTTGCTGATTTTGAATTAGATGTATCTGTTACATTTACACCAGATACAACTCGTAATGGTAATAAAGTTATTTTATCTTGGGATAATGATGGTGGGTTGGACAATCCAGACCCAGTTGAAATTCTTGATGGTGCAACATTTACACCACACATTTCAACGGCAGGAACTAATAAAATTATTTCTTGGACTAATAATGCCGAGTTAGCAAATCCAGAATCTGTTATATTAACAAATGGTGCAACATTTACACCACAAGTTGAAACAAATCCAAATGAAACAATTATTTCTTGGACGAATGATGCAGATTTAGATAACCCAACACCAGTATCAATATATACAAATTATGCACAAAGAATTGTTGATACATTTACTGCTACAGATGCACAAACAACATTTACAGCAACACATGAAATTATAGACAAGTCGGTATTATCTGTCAATGTCAACAATAAAGAATTATCATCTAATGAATATTCAATAGAATCAGATAAAAAAACTGTTAAATTGCTCAATGGTGCAAACAATGGTGATATTGTCGATATTAAATACTTTTATAATTTGAATATTGGTATGAAAGGTGACAGTATTACCCCAAAAGGCGATTGGTCTGCTACAGAAGAATATAAAAATGATTTCGTATTATTCGCTGATGATACTCATGAATATGGGTATATTGCACTAAAAGATGTACCGATAGGAACTGAATTAACGAATACCAAATATTGGTTAGAAATGTATAAAATTACAAAAACCTATATCGGTGCTACGATTGTTGATTGGGACGAATGAAAAAATGCCGAAATTTTTCGGCATTTTTTATTATATAATTATTTTACTCATTAATTTTTCCTTTAGTGCAAATTTTATCATAAACATAATCATAATACATATTTTTTAACATATAATATTCATTATTCATAGTAACAGTATTATCAGAATGTATTTCTCTATAATTTCTTCGATCAATATCAAATCCAGCAAACAATGAAATGTAAAAATCCATAATAAATTTGTGAAAACCTTTATTTTTTAAATTAGCGGCATAGTAATAGGGAAAAGAGAAAATTGTTTTATATCGCTTATCCTTAAATTCTTTCTGAATATACAATGTTTGCTCATATCTTCCACCACCCCAATATGAATATGAATGATAACATTTATCATATGTTATAGCATATTCGTCATCAAAATATTCAATCAAATGAGTTAATGATTTGATTTTTAAATCCTTTGTTTTGCTAATAAGATTTTGCATAACATTTTTAATTTCATTAATAGAATCTTCAAAAAGTTTAATAAAAGAAATTTTGTAATTTCTAACTGCTCTATGTGACATTGTACAACCATCAAAATCTAATAAATCTAAATCTTCCAATGCTTTCATCATTAAAGGATTGATTCTTACATCATTAACAAGATTATTATTCTCATCATAGATAAGGCTTTCACCTTCATAATTAGTATAAGTATATCTTGGATGTTGTTTAGCAAATTCAATTAAATCATAAACCTTTTTAATATACATTGTAAATTCCTTTCTAAATCAATTAAGATAAGGAGATAATATCATAAATTAAATAAATGTCAAGCATTATTTTCGATATTTTTATTTGCATATATCCATCATTCTTTCAAGAATTATTTTATCAATATCTTCTCGAATTTTTTCTTTTAATTGCTTTTCAACATCATCTGAATAATTATATAAGAACTCTAATGATTTTTCTTGTAAATCATTTGATATATCCTCAAGACATTTTTCATCTTTTAAAGATGCATTACGATGTTTTTTAACTTTTTGGTCTTCCGAAATATTTTCTTTCGGAATTACTTTCCACATTTGAGCATCACTTAAATTTAATTTTTCACGTTCTTCTTTAGACATATATTTAAAATCATACATATCTGTACAAGGTCTTCCGACCATTTTATCGTAAAATTCTTGAAATTGGGGTGAAATTTCTCTTGAAGAATTTGTAATTGGTATAATTTTAACATTTTCTGTATTTACTTCAGTCATTTTTCTCCTCGTACTATTATACTCCTATTCTATCCTTAGCAATATTAAACATTTCTTTATCTAATTCAATACCAATGAAATCATATCCCAATTCTTTGCAAACTATTCCAGTGGTCCCTGAACCCATAAATGTATCTAATATCAAACTATTTTGTGGTACAAAATTATTCAATATATTTTGAATTAATTCTTGCGGAAATCCTGCTTTTATATACTTGTTTCTTTCTCTTTTGATATCCCAAACATTTGATAATGTCCCCCTGTCAAATTTCGCTGTATCAAAACTTCTATTATATGGTTTTGAATTTTGGAATACAATAATAAATTCATATTGACTATTTAATACTCCAACTTGCATAGCAGGTTGCCCATATTCTTTATTCCAAATAATTATTTCTTTGATTTTTTCTGCATATTTTCCTAAAAGATGCAATAATGCAACTTTATTGCCAGTAATCATTTGAATATTATAAAACATTAAATCAGTTACTTGTAATGATTTATTAATAAATTCATCTTGAAACTTAAAATATTCATCCATTGGCAAATCATCAGTATAATTTTGATATTTTGTGGAAAATTCATTTTTATGATTTTTATTATTACAACGTGAAACATATTTACCGTTCATAATTCGTAAATTCATATTATATGGCGGTGATGTAATAATACAATTAACTTTTTTATTATCATCTATCATTTGAGACATAATATTTAAGCAATCACTATTATATAAATCTATTTTACTCATTAATTCTTTCCTTAACAATTTCAAAATGACTTCCGTCTTTACTTAAAATACTAATTAAAACTGATAAATTTGTCAAATATTATTTTCTTGGTCATCTATTGTATTATTATTTGATTTATCTGTATTATAAACTAATGTAGCAATATATCGTCCATCAAAATTTCTTGAATATATTATATTTGAAAGATGACCTAATTCTGTAACATATTTTAAAACAGAATCATTTAAATGTGAGCGAAATACTTCGCTAATTTGATATTTTATTTCGTTAATCTTCATTTCCCCACCTCAATCAAACTTTGAGTCCAATCCTCTACTGGTTCTATATCAAATAAATATGATAAATTTATCATATCATTAGGACTATAACAAGTCCATACATCTATATCTATGGAAGGTTTTATTCTGTGCCAAAACCAGTATTCATAATGTTTATCCATAGCTACCCAACCTTCTTTCATATGAGGTGCTACTTTTTCCTTAAATTCATCTATCGTCATTTCAATCTCCATTAATTTATTATTAAAAACCTCGATTTTCAAAATATGTAATTAATTTCTCCCAGACTTCATCAGATTCTGCATTGTCATCATTTAAATCAAATGTTATTTTCTTTAATTCTTCTAAATCTAAAGCATTCACATCACAAGGATTATATGAACAAATACCATAATTAATTTCTTCATTTGTTGTATATGCTGGTCTTAATGGTTTAAATTCTTCATATGTCAATGTTTTAATTTTAAAATCACGTGTTAAAAAACAATCCTTTTCAGTATTCCATTGAGCATATTTCGTCTTATATTCAGTATACCACGTTTCAATTCTCCACGCATATTTATGTGAAAAATCAAATGTTTCATACCTTTTACCATCTTCTAATTGAGATTTAGGTATAATAGGAAATACAAAGCATTCTTCCTTATTAATATGATTTTTTGTTTTGTATTCTACATATTTTTTTATTAACCATTTAAACATATTTTTATTTCCTTTCATATCCTTCAAAATTCCAAAAATTCACCATATCTTCACCTTGTAAGCATTCTACAGCGAATCTTGGAAAATGACACCAAGTATTATCTTTTAACATGATAGCAATAGATTCATCATCATTACGAACTCTAGCGAAAACTTTCGAAGAATCGCACCAACCAATGATATGACTTTTAATAAACTCTTTGTTTTCATACATATCATAAAAATTTATACAAAATCCAGAGTTCCAATTTTCAAGAAGAAATCTATTACCTGAAATTTTTGGAATCATTAGTTAAACTCCTTTACTGTATTTTTTATATTATTATAAAAAGAAATAAATGTCAAGTAAAAATTCAAATTTTCATTTATCCATAAATTCACAACTTTCAAGTTCTTTCACATACATATTAAAATCATCAAGTTTATCTTTTGAGTTAATTTCTTCTTGATAAAAATATATCAACCCTTTTCTAACTAAATCTTCTGAATAAATTGGAACATCTGTGTTTTTTGTTAAAATCATTTTATCAGTGAAATCATCATAATCCCATAAGATAACTTTTGAATTATATAGAAATTTTATATAAGAAGCATCATCCGATTTATCTAGTATTTCAATTATATTATCCTTTATATTAAATTTCAAATAATCACAGATATATAAAAATACTCCTAAGAAAAATTCAATAGCCCATTCAAATAATAAACATATTCCAAATCCATTCCAATCATTGATTAAATTGTTCAAATAGTTAAATCCTAATATATTTTCAAAAAGGCAAATAATCAAATATATAGCACAAATCATTTTTCATACCCTTTCTTATCTATTAAACCAAGCCACATAATCGAAATCTAATTTCTTTCCCTCTAAAACATCACTTGGATAAATGCTCTCATTTTTATACAAAAACTTACCAGATAAAGTTTTAATTACTGGCATACCACATCCATCGTCGTCAATGAATCCTCCACATTCTACCTCTTGAATGAATTCTTTAACTGGACGTAAATCCAAATTATCAAATTTTTCCAATGGAATCCACTCGTTTTCTATTTCTCCTATTTGTTTCAAAGCATTTGTGGCAATGTTCAATTTATCTTTCAACTGTTTAATAACGTTTTCTTGCTTAAAATCATAATTGGCAGAATCAAATTCACAAATTAAATTATCACCTTCTTGCTCTATAACTTTGCCAAAGATTCTATTTCCAAAATCTTCATCGCACGTTGACATATCAATCGAAACTGTTTTAATCATCTTTATCTCCTATGTTTACGTGTTTACCCATTGGAACAATTTTCCAATTCCTTTTTAACGAAACACTTGTATTAAATACCGGTATAGGTGTTACTTTTTCTTTCTTTATATCAATAGCATAAACTGTATCTTTAATTAGAAAGTATAAAACATTTGAATCGTAAGTTTCATATATAAAATAACCTCTTCTTAGGTATCTCAAAGCCTCTTCAAACGATACCATAAAATTAAAATCTACAGTAAAATCATCACCCCAAATCAGTTCTTTAAATATAAACCAGATTAGTTTAATCATCTTTATATCTCCAAAATTTTTACAATTTTTCACCTGTTATTAAAGAATATTTTCCACAAATTTCCCACAGTTTATCTTTTATCTTTTTCTGACAAACATTTAATCCTATATTAGAATCAAAATTTTCAGGACTAATAGGAAAAGCTGTTTCAACATCTGCTGTTATTTGTCCATTCGGGTATTTAAAAGCCCACTCACAAATAACACCAGGTTTAATTTCAGATTTCTTTTGTATGTAATTTACTCTTTCATTAAAGATTCTTTCAATATCTTCATTGGTATATTTAATCATTTAATTAACTCCTTATTTAAAATATTCTATATAAGTTTAGTTATAACTAATAAAAGTTTATATTCTTCAATTAAATTATCTTCATTAGCATCAGACCTCAAGACTAAAAACATTCCATGTATTTGTGCTAATTGTTTTTCTATCGTTATTTCTTTATCTTTCTAAAACAACAATTTCTAACACAATGTGTTTTATCTCGTTGAACTTCAGATATTCTTTCTGCTAATTTTCTAATAAATTCAAAAGTATTATTATTTAAATTACAAGCAAGTTCTTCAGTAGTATGTGAAATTACTTCTTCTCCTACAAATTCATTTATTTTATCTATATAACAGTTTAGAAGAAAACTATTAACATCTTTTAAATTATTCATTTCTCATACTCTTTTAAATCTTTAGCAATATTGAAATCTGCCGGATTGAATGGTTTACAATAATGAAATTCTACGCCGTCTTTCTCTTTAAATGGAAGACTATTTTTATTATTAAATTCTTGCAATAATCCAGTATAGAATAAATATTTAAAATCTTTATTATCACTAAAGACACATAATATTTTATCTTTGATAATTTTATCCCAGTTGTATTCAGGTTCTACGACTTCCCAGCCGTTTGAAGTTAAGTCTCTTTTAGTAATGATATAATCATCTCCATTATCAGTAAATTTTAATAATTCATCATCCAACACGATTGGACGATAATCCCAACCTTTATTTTTAGAAACTCTTTTAATTTTCCCGCCATTTAACAAATGCTTTTGTATTCTTTCATCACAAAATCTCATTTTTCAAACCTTTCAAAACAATTCCTTAAACATAAACCAGATTAATTTAATTATCTTTATCTCCGACAGCACAAATTAAATCACTGTATTTTCTAATAAATTCAATCAAGCGAGTATAATCACTGTTTATTTTTTCAAATTTATCTTTTATGAAATTTCGGAATTTATCTACATCTACATATATATAACTATATGATTGATAATCAAAGCGTGCGCATTCATACTTAACGTTATTTATTTTTTTCAGGTCTTCAGAATGCTCGATATTAAGGAAATCAGAATCTCCACTAGAAATAACAGTATATTGAGGAAGATTAAGTTCTTTAGACAGATCTTCACCCCATTCAAGCAATTCTTCATTTTCTAGATGTATGACTACCCATAATTGGTCCTTTTTGTCTTTATATAATCCATTCATTTTAATTCTCCATCATTAATTTCAAAGACATTATAATCATCTAATTATAATAAATATCACCTATGACTCTATATCTTTTATTATGTTTATATAATAT
>ERZ1034873.586-NODE-586-length-18386-cov-5.819977_pt1 | contig 18386 bp, 12 predicted proteins | sample MGYA00520689_ERZ1034873 | MGnify/ENA primary metagenome ERZ1034873 (study PRJEB33766, sample SAMN09781722) | gut metagenome | biome: gut microbiome | host: Homo sapiens | place: Madagascar | study: EMG produced TPA metagenomics assembly of the PRJNA485056 data set...
CACTAAGGGAGGATTGTTTCATATGCGCACACTGAAGGCTTTTTTTTCTAAATTACAGAATTTCAGACAAACTCTGCAGGAAAAGCGTGCAAAGAGAGAACCTAACGCTCGTGTCGTGAAGGCAGTTGCTTTCATGAACCGCTATTCGATTCTTTTTCATGGGATTTTATCCTGTCTGCTGTGCTTCGTGATCGAATGCATTTCCAGACGTTCCTTTTTCTCTGCATGCAGCTTTGTAGGCGGACACACACTGGCTTATTTCTACAATGCATTCATCATCTTTGTTTCGCTGTCGCTTGTCTACCTGTTCAAGCACAGAGCACTGTTCCGTGTACTGATCAGCGGTTTCTGGCTGTTCCTCGGTACGATCAACGGATGCATTCTTTCCAAACGTGTTACACCGTTTGGTTACACGGATTTGAAATGCCTTTCCGATCTGTTCGCCATGCAGAACACCAACTACTTTACCGCGGCAGAGGCGATCACCGTTGTGACGATCGTTGCGATTTTCCTTGCCATTTGCATCTGGCTTGGCGTACACGGTCCGAAGTTCCAGGGCAATAACCACCGTATTTTCGCCCCGCTTTTTGTAGTCGGACTTTTATTTATGCTTCCGGTCACAACCAAGGCTGCACAGGATTCCAACATCCTTGCTTCCTATTTTTCCAATATCGCGCAGGGCTATGAAAACTACGGTTTTGTATACGGATTTTCTTCAAGCGTTGTCGGCCGTGGTATGACAAAACCGGACGATTACAAAGAAGAGACCATTGACACACTGACCGCTTCTTCCGCAAACGTGGGAGAGACGACCGTTGCTTCCGATGACCAGCCGAATATCGTTGTGGTACTGCTTGAGTCTTTCTGCGATCCGACGGAAGTCAATTTCTTACAGCTGTCCGAAGATCCGATCCCGAATTTCCGGAATCTGTATGAGAACTATTCTTCCGGTTATCTGACCGTTCCTGTCGTCGGTGCCGGAACCGCAAACACCGAGTTTGAAGTTCTGACCGGTATGAGCATGCAGTATTTTGGAACCGGAGAATATCCTTATAAAACGATTTTAAAAGAGACTGACTGCGAAAGCATCGCATCCGATCTTTCTTCCATCGGCTACGGCACACACGTTGTACACAACAACGGCGGTAACTTTTACAGTCGCGCCAACGCTTTTTCCATGATGGGCTTTGATACTTTTACCAGCAAGGAAATGATGAACATTCAGGAGTACACACCGCTCGGTGACTGGCCGACCGACAATATCCTGATCAACGAAACCAAAAAGGCCATGGATGCCACCCCGGATCAGGCAGATCTCGTCTATACGATCACCGTACAGGGACATGGCGACTACCCGACCGAAAAGATCATTGCGAATCCTGAGATCACCGTTTCCGGTGCTGACACACAGGAAGCCAACAATCAGTGGGAATATTATGTAAACGAGATTCATGAAGTAGATAAATTCATCGGAAACCTGACCGACATGCTCTCCAAACGCGATGAGAAAACGATCCTCGTACTGTTCGGCGATCATCTGCCGACCATGGGCTTGGAGGATTCCGATATGAAGTCCGGCGACATCTTCAAGACCAAATACGCGACCTGGAATAACTTCGGTATGCCAAAGCAGGACGCTGATATCACTGCTTATCAGCTTCTCGCAAGCATCACCAACCAGGCGGGCATTCATGAAGGAACCATGTTTACCTATACACAGAGCCAGTTAGATCAGGGACTTACCGGAACAGACACTTACCGCGACGGTCTTGAGAACCTGCAGTACGATATCCTTTACGGAGACCGCTACTGCTACGGTGGCGAGGATAAATATCCTGCCACAGACCTTGTGATGGGAATTGATGATGTTTCAGTAAACCGCACCTGGATCAACAGCTCCGGTGATATCTGCATCAGCGGTTCCAACTTCACACCGTGGAGTAAGGTATTTATTAACGGAGAAAAGGTAAGTACGGCATTTATCTCAAGTTCTCTGCTGCGCATCTCCGCCGACAGTATTTCTGACGGTGACACGATCCAGGTAAATCAGATGGGCTCGAGCAATACCGTGTTCCGCAGCTCCAATGAGATCACTTATGTTGATCCAAACGCGGAAGATACCGAGGAGACGACCGAGACGGAAACGGAGGATACTTCCTCTGCAGATAACACCGATGGCATGACACCGGATGCCGAAACCACAGACGGTACCACACCGGATGTTGCGACCCCGGACGGTACAGCATCGAACGCTGCGACTTCAGACAGCACTACACCGGATGTTACCCCGGATGCGGCAGCACCGGCAATACAGTAAGCGAATACGAAAGCAAACGGGAATGTGAAAGATTTCACATTCCCGTTTTTATTGTCCTGCAGCAAATACACGAACACGTCTCCCCAAAGACGTATATCAGCCTCTTTCTGCATGAAAAACTGTTTAACCGAGCGCTTTCTGCTCGGCGTTCCACATCGCCGCGTACTTGCCGTTCTTTTCTAACAGCTCCGCATGCGTACCGGCTTCCGCGATCCTGCCTTCCGATACGACCAGGATCTGATCCGCGTTTTTTACGATCGACAGCGTATGCGCGATCATGACCACGGTCTTTTTCTGCGCTAAGAGATTTGCGATCGCCTGTTTTACCGCAAGCTCATTTTCAATGTCAAGGGAGGCTGTTGCCTCATCCAAAAGCAGGATCGGACTGTCCTTTAAGATCGCCCGCGCAATGGAAAGCCGCTGTCTTTCCCCACCGGAGAGCAGATTTCCGTTTTCCCCGACCGGCGTGTCATAGCCTTTTTCCATCTTACGGATAAAACCGTCACAATTTGCCGCCCTGCACGCAGCCTCGATCTCCGCGTCCGTCGCCTCCGGTCTGGCATGCCGGATATTTTCCCGCACCGTATCATCAAACAGAAAGACTTCCTGATCGACCATTGAGATCCCGGTGAGCACCTGCTCCGCCGCGGCAGACAGAATGGACTCGCCTCCGATCCGGATCGTGCCGCCTCCTGCCTCGTAGAATTTTGCGATCAGATTTAAGATCGTGGATTTGCCGGAACCGGAATCCCCGACGATCGCCGTAAGCTTCTGATCCGGCGCGGTAAAGGAAACATCCGTAAGCACCGGCTCTCCCGGCACATAGGAAAATGCCACATGATCGAACGTGATCTCATGCGTCCCCGGCTGGAACGGCTTCCTGCTGCCGGTCTCCTCCGGTTCTTCCGCCACGTTCTTTATCTTTCCCTTTGAGATCATCAGATTCTTATATCCGGTCAGATCCACAAAGATCGCGTTTGCCATCTTTGCGCAGAAGATCGGAAGCATACAGATCAGAAGACAGGATATCGTATCTAACGTTCCCGCCGCCCACGGTGTGTATGCGAGCCGGATGATAAGCGGGCAGGCAAGCCAGATCAGGATCCCGCAGACAGCTCCGATCGGCAGCACCTTTGCCTCGTAGAGGAAACTGATGTCGCAGAAATCCTTCATCGCCTTTGTCACCGTTTTATTTTTGGTTCCACCGATCCCGTATGCACGGAAAGTCTGGATCCCGGAAACATACTCCACAATACTGCTGACATTTTCCGCACAGATGTCATTTTTCTCATTTCCATATTTACGCACCATGTAAAAGGACAGATAAAGTGCCGGGATCAGCAGCAGATCCGCCGCAAGCAGGATAAGCCCCGCAGGAACATAGAGCGTCATCACGAAACCGATCAGCATGAGCGAGAGCGAAATATTCTTTGCCAGATCACCGATCTTGTGCGTCAGTATCTTTTCATAATTGTTGACATCGCTGGTGAGCACCGAGATATACTCCCCGGTCTGCCCTTTGGAAAAACGGGAGAGCGGGATCCGCTTTATCTTGTCTCCGAGAAACAGACGGATCTGCCTGCTGACCGCCGCCCCTCCGATCTGCGCCCTGGTGTAGCCAAAGCTGTAGATCACGATGCGGAAGAAAAAGATCACTGCGATAAGTCCCGTGACTTTAAGTGCCCGGGAAAGATCAAATGTTCCGCTCCACAAAAGCCGCATGACTGTATAAAGCAGCAGGAACAGGCTGCCGGAAAGCAGTCCTTCGACCACGGTTCCCGCGATCCCGATATAAAAATTTCTGTTTTTTTTAAACACATCCTTATCTGTCATCCCGGTCTCCTCCTTTTCGCTGATAAGTGATATTACGCGCCGTCTCATAATCTTCCCACGCTTTGCGGTAATAGGCATTGTTCGCCCTTACCTCGTCATGTGTGCCGACACAGCTTATCGTGTGGTCTTCGATGACCGCCACGCGGTCACACATTTTCAGTGCGCTCAACCGGTGCGCGACCACAATGACCGTCTTTCCACGGCAGAGATTTCGGATCGCCCGGTCGATCTCCATCTGATTTTCCGGGTCTGACGCACTGGTCGCCTCATCCAAGATCAGAATCGGCGCGTTTTTTAAGATGGCGCGCGCGATCGCGATGCGCTGCTTTTCTCCGCCCGAAAACCGGGAACCAAAGCTTCCCACCTTCGTATCATAGCCATCCGGAAGCGACATGATAAAGTCATCGATCTGGGCTTCCTTTGCCGCCGCGCGTACCTCGGCCAGGCTCGCGTCACTACCCATACGGATATTTTCCAGTACGCTCTCCCTGGTTAAAAACGTCTTCTGAAACACGACCGCCACATTTTGCAAGATCTGTTCATAGTTTAATTCTTTCACATTTTTTCCGCCGATCAAAACTGCTCCGCCCTGCACATCATAAAAGCGGGAGATCAGCTCCACGACCGTACTTTTTCCGGCTCCGGAGCGCCCGACAAGCGCAACACATTCCCCGTCTTTGATCTTCAGGTTGCAGTGGCTTAGTACCTCCGGCTTTCCACTCTCCGGTTCATAGGAAAAGCACACATCCTTTAACTCAATGTCATGCTCCTTCGGGAAATCCAGTCCGCCCTCATAGACCGGAATATTTAAGATCTCCGCTGTTTTTGTCACCGCATTTAAGACATTCGCAAAATTTGTGCCAAGCTCCTGCAGCGGCCGGATCTCGGTCAGATACATCGAGCCGACATAGACAAACAGTAAAAACGCGCCCGCCGTAATCGAACCTTTTGAAAAAAACATACCGCCAAACGGCACCATAAAAAGCATACCGCATTCAATGATCACGAGAAACGCCGCAAACGGCGGCCCCATACGCTTTGAAGTCTCATTCCACACCGCATTTTCTTCATTCACCGCACCCGAAAATTTGCGGAAGGACGCACTGCCCATATCGTAGGCTTTGATCAGTTTCATGCCGTTCATATATTCGATCATCACCGAATTTAACGAGGTGATCGAATGGTTGGCGCGCTCCATCAATTCATCGGTGTTGCGAAACATGATCCCCATGACAGCCACCGCCGCCACAAGCGGGATCAGCGAGATAAATGCGAGCGGCACATTGACACGCATCAGATACAGAAAGATCACGACCGGTCCTACGAGATAGCAGACCAGATCCGGCAGACTGTGCGCCAAAAATAACTCCAGCTTCTCTATGTCCTCGTTTAATACGGTCTTGATGTCTCCGGTACTCCGCTCGTTTAATGCCCCGAGCGGAACCTTTGCCATATGATCGGCAACCATGCACCGCACCTTATACAGTGCGCCGTAAGCTCCTTTGTGTGAGGCAACGCCCGAAAGCCCGAAGAGCGCAAAGCGGAGGATCACTGCCACCGCGATCATGACCGCCTCGCGCACGATGAGCTCTTTTGTACAGCTGTGCGAAAATACCGCATCCATCAGCCGATAGATCCCAAGGTATGGCACCATCGTACAAAGTCCGCTGATAAACGATAAAAACACGGCTAAAAACAGCCAGATCCTGTTTTTTCCCGCCCAGTGTAAGAGCAATGCCACTCTGTTTTTCTTTTCCGGTTTCATTTTTACTCCCCTCTCTTTTTCTTTTCGGTAACGGAAAATATTTCCTTTATTTTTTCCAGATTTCCCGGTTCTACCGCAAGATCATCCAAAAGTTTTCCCTGATCCAGATGCAGCACCCGCGTACAGATACGGCAGGCAAATTCATAATCATGCGTCACGACAAACACGAGCTTTCCCGCCGCCCGAAGCGCGCCGAGAAGCCCCGCAACCTGTACCATGCTGTCATAATCCAGTCCGCTGGTCGGTTCATCGAACACCAGAAGTTCTTTTTTGCAGATCATGCTGACCGCGACCGCCACACGCTGTTTCTGACCACCGGAAAGTGTATTGGGATGCCGCTTTTTTAACGGAGCGATACCAAGCTCCTGCATCGTCTGTTCCACCAGCGCCGGATCGGGATTTTTAATACCAAACGAGCACTCCGCCTCCACGCTCTCCGCAAACAGTTCGTAGTTGACGTCCTGCATGACCATATAGGAAAGTGAAAGTCTCTTTTTCGCATTCTGCGGCTCGCCATCCCAGAAAAATGTCCCGCCGCATTCCCTGTGCAGTCCGCACAGTGCCCGGGAAAATGTCGTCTTGCCAGCTCCATTGTGACCAACGACCGCTATGACCTCTCCCCGTGCTGCGGCAAAACTGATTTCGGAAAGCACCGGCTGTTTTTTCCGAAAGATGGATACCTCCAGAAGCTCAAGCACCAGCTTTTCTTTTTTTGCGCTGTCCGTATCTTGCGGACACACAGGAACTTCCTTTGTGAGATCAAGTGCGCGCAGCCCCATCTGTTTTCTCGTTTCGTCCGGGATCTGCCGGAACTCATCCGGTGTGTAGATCCCGGTGATCCGCCCTTTTTCCAAATATACGATGCGGTCTGCCAGATCCATCAGGTAATAAAGCCTGTGTTCCGCCACGATCACAGTCTTCCCCTGCGCCTTGATCAGGCGCAAATGCTGTTTTAATTCCGCGATCGTATCCACATCCAGATTGGAGGACGGCTCATCGAGCAGATAAATCTCCGGATTCATCGCATACACCGACGCGAACGCGATCTTTTGCTTTTCTCCGCCCGAAAGTTCAAAAATATTTCTTCCGCGCAGTTTTTCTATCTGTAATTCTCTCCCCGTCTGCTCCACACGCGCGCGCAATTCTTCCGGCGGTCTCGCCTCGTTTTCAATGCCAAACGCGATCTCGCTGTCTGTGTCCACGTTAAAAAACTGTGTGCGCGGGTTCTGAAAAACCGAGCCGACCCGCTCTGCGATCCGATACATCGGCATATCCCGCACACGCTCTCCGTCCACAAATACATCCCCTGTCATCTCTGCCGGATAAAATTCCGGGATCAGGCCGTTGATCAGACGCGTGACCGTTGTTTTTCCACAGCCGCTGCGTCCGCACAACAGCAGGAACTCTCCCTTTTTTATTGTCAGATCCAGATCTTTCACTCCATAATCCAGTGACACGGATTTTATCTCTATCATCATATACTCCTCCCCAGATACAGTCCCGCCGCAAAATAGCCCAAAAATAAGAGCACTGCGGCGGCATCCGTGATCCCCGGTCTGATCTGCACCAGACAGGTGCGCGGCTTTGGATTTTCAATGCCCCGTGTGACTGCCGCGATTGAGAGTTCATCCGCCGCCTTCGACGCCGCCATCATAAACGGCACATAAATGCATTCCACCGTCATGCCCGGAGCCGTAAGAAATCCTCTGACCGACGGAAATACGTCCCGCATCCGCATGGCGTCCTTAATATACCGCCAGTCCTCCCCGACCGTCGGCAGATAGCGCAGCATGACCGCCAGCGGGATCACCAGTTTTTTCGGTGCATGCAGCCGGTTCATTGCCGACAGAAATTCACTGACCTTTGTCGTGGTAAGCACCACGCCTGCCAGCATACCGCAGGCATAAACCTTATGTAAAAGTCCAAGGAATGCCACAAACATTGTCCGAAGCGTCCCGGTCATTTCCTGCATGATGCACGCAGTAAAAAAGCAGATCAGCGCATAGGCGATGACACCTTTCACCGCATAGCCCCATTTGCCGAAGCCTGCCGCAAGCAGCGCGATAAGCACCACAAGCCCAAACTGATACGCAAGCGACGGTGCCGACATGGAAGACAGCACACAAAGCAGGATCAGAAAAAGCTTGGTTCTCGGATCCAGCCGGAACTTCTTTTTCCCGTTTTTGCAGATCATGCCGTGATACCCGCTTTTTCAAACTGTTTTTTTAACATTTTGCTGCCAACTGCCGCGCTGATCAGTGCCGCCGCCAGCGTTCCGATCAGCATGACTGCGAGAATGGCACTGTTTCCGGTCGCCTGCATCGTATCGATATAGCCCTGCTCCGTTCCGTTTCCAAGCATCGTCTTTGCCCATCCGTCCGGGTCTGCAAAAAAGACGAGATAGGAGCCGGTTCCACCGAGACTGTAGAGCATATAGGAGATCGCATTGATCTTCCGGCTGGCATATCCTCCGATCCCCGCAACCAGATCCGCCACGATCCCCATAAGGATCGTTCCAAGCGCAAATGCCCAGTGCATACCGGTCACAAACCAGATGATGCCGATCAGCGCGCCAACAATCGTTATCGCAAAACGCTTTTTCACTTTTGCGATCAGTAACAGATAGATCGGTCCGCACAGTATTGCGCTCCCCACCGGCATATAAAAGGTGAGCACCGGATTTGGCGCAAAAAAGATCCCGCCCACCATGCTAAAAACCAGCATAAGCGCTGTGAAAATACCGATCGTGACCAGGTCTTTGACCGAAAGTCCCCTCTTTGCTGTTTGATTACTCATATCAGATATCCTCCTCTTGTCGCAGGCGATTGACCATCTGCCCACATTCTGTTAATATGTGATTAGTTCCTGCTAACCGCACTTATACGATACTGATTTCAAAGGCGGACCGCAATACGAAACGGGCAGTTTCGTCTTTTCGTTGCAAAGGTTCGTCTCATCGTTGCAAGGAGGTTACTTTTTGAAAAGCAAGATATTAAGTGACTGCTATGAGCCGCTTATGGCAGACCATCATTTTCTTCCGGCAGATGAATCCGACAATGTCCGCTCCGTCGGGCAGTGCTGGACGCTTTCCCCGGAAGTCGGTGAGGGTTCCTACTGGATCTATGCCAAAAAAGATCTTTATGATATTAAGATCCATGATTTTCTTTTTTATGAAGACTGTTTTTTGGAATTTCCGATGCCGGAATGCTTAAGCATCACGCAGTATGAATCGATCTCCGGAGAAGAGCTCTCTCCGTACCGGCGGCTTTCCGCCGGCTGCATCAAGACTTTTATCGGCGGCTATGAACCATACAAAGCACTGATCCACAAGCGGATCCCCATCCGTTCCATCGGGATCGAGATCATGCCCGCCTACTATGAGGATTATATGAAAAAGCAGTACCCGGGAGATTATGTAAACCCGTTTACCGCTTTTAAGGAAATTGACCAGACCATGGATTTCCCTGCCATGGCAAAGTTACTCTATGAAGTGAAAAATTACCGGGGCAACGGGATCGCCGCCGGTCTCTACTATGAGGCAAAAGTTGCGGAAGCGGTTTCTCTTGTGGTCGAAGAACAAAAGAAGCTCGCCCACCGAAAAGAAAAAAAGCTGACCGCACAGGATACGGCACAGCTTGAAAATGTCATCGCATATCTGAATGACCATTATGCGTTTGAGATTCCATTGGACCGGCTCGCCAGGATCGCCTGCATGGGCACGACCAAGCTGAAATCATCCTTTAAGCAGCTGACCGGCTGTACGATCACGGAATATATCCAGCAGCGCCGGATGAGCCAGGCGGAACATCTGTTGATCAACACGGATTTTTCCATGGGACAGATCGCGGAAATGATCGGCTACTCCACATCGAGCCGCTTTGCGGAACTGTTTCGCAAAAGCACCGGGATCCTTCCGGTGGAATACCGGAAACTGGCAAGGGAGAAATAAAATGTGCCCCGGGAGGCTGATTTTTCATCTGCCCGGGGCATTTTTTTCTGTTATCTTTCCAGATCAAAGATACTAAGCTGTTCTTCTTTTGACGGACTTACCTTTAACGATTTTACCTTCCGCTCCGTAATCCTGTCTTCTTCGTTAAGTACCCCGCAGAGTAACGGCGCATTGGGATCATACTTCTCACAGTTTTGGCGGACACGCTCTTTACTCACGTTTGCGTAACAGTATCTGCAGCCGTTCTTACAGGTGTCATACGTTCCGATTTCCACGCTTTCCACACAGCCGCATGCGGGTCTTTGATTTTTATCTTTTGCCGCTTTTATCGGATAACCGGCAAGTTCCTCGACCAGTGCTTTCTCGATACAGCAGCCGGGCGCGATCCCGCATTCTGTCAGATCTGTATGTTCCGCACAGCTTGCCACCGTCATTCCGTTCTTTTTCTCCATCTCACTCAGTTTTCCTGCAAAGTCCATGAGATCCGTCTCTTTTAATTCATACGCATGGAGCTCTTCCATCTGTTTTTTGTTCTTCGCGTAAATATCAACAAAGCTGATCACGCACTTATGCGTATAACCCTTTAACGCATCCGCGATCTGCGAAAACGCTTTTAAATGATACTCCGGCGTATAAGTTTCCGTAAACAGGATCGGGTCATACCGCCAGATCACCCGTCTGCTCCCGATCCTGTCCGACAGCCTCTGAAACACCGGGATCATTTTTTCTTTTTTGTGCGGGACGCCGCACTCCATGTCTTTTCCATATCCGGTCAGTGTGAACTGAAAATAGTACGGATATGCCGCCAGTTCATCCAGCCTGTCCAACATCGGCTCCGGATTCTTCGTCCAGAACACTATGCAGTCCACGACCTCCGGCGACAGGTCTATTTTACTGATCTGATGCGGATTCATCGGATTTCTGACATAGACAAAGCCAGCCTTTATCCGGTTGTAAAACCACTCGGAATAGTAATTCGGGATGTCTGTTCTGCGGCTTACGCTTAGGATCATGATGATCAGTCCTTTTTCTTTTATATTCACATATTTTTCTTATCTGTAAATTTTTTTGAATCAACAAGGCTCTCAAACGGGGCATGACGATATACTTCAGGAGCGCAGGTTTTACCACCACTTGAATTAACAAGGCTCTCAAACGAACTGACCTTTTTCACCACCGGTACCGGCGTTTTACCACTACTTGAATTAACAAGGCTCTCAAACCATGTGTGATTCTTTCAATTTCGCGGTAAGTTTTACCACTACTTGAATTAACAAGGCTCTCAAACAGCCAGTAATACCTCTTATTCTCCGCCATCGTTTTACCACTACTTGAATTAACAAGGCTCTCAAACGTAGCCTTTTTTCGCCAGCCCTAACATATGTTTTACCACTACTTGAATTAACAAGGCTCTCAAACACAATAGCAGATCATCCGCAGTCCGAAAGAGTTTTACCACTACTTGAATTAACAAGGCTCTCAAACTGCAGACACCGCAGTCCATGCAGGCACCGCGTTTTACCACTACTTGAATTAACAAGGCTCTCAAACAGAGGACGAGGTAGCCGAAGTTCCGACTGAGTTTTACCACTACTTGAATTAACAAGGCTCTCAAACGGTTTATCGTCTGTTGGAAATGCCGGAGCCGTTTTACCACTACTTGAATTAACAAGGCTCTCAAACCGCCACTGTAAACAGAGAGAGAACCCAATCGTTTTACCACTACTTGAATTAACAAGGCTCTCAAACCGTAACTCATAATATCATCCTTTCTTTTTGGTTTTACCACTACTTGAATTAACAAGGCTCTCAAACTGTTGATCCAGTAGACCGTACTACTAGCGGTTTTACCACTACTTGAATTAACAAGGCTCTCAAACTAGATGATGACAACAAAGTGCTATTCGAATGTTTTACCACTACTTGAATTAACAAGGCTCTCAAACCACAACAGAATGCTTTTACAGGTTCTTCACGTTTTACCACTACTTGAATTAACAAGGCTCTCAAACATGGAATTCCGTATTCGTGTAAAGCATATCGTTTTACCACTACTTGAATTAACAAGGCTCTCAAACTGAAATGGGCAGTTGTTTACATGATCGACCGTTTTACCACTACTTGAATTAACAAGGCTCTCAAACGGGATGATGTGGATCAGGATACATTGCTTAGTTTTACCACTACTTGAATTAACAAGGCTCTCAAACACGCCATGTCTCTTGATAATACTTTTGGCAGTTTTACCACTACTTGAATTAACAAGGCTCTCAAACAACGCTATAAGAGCATTAACCAACTGATAGTTTTACCACTACTTGAATTAACAAGGCTCTCAAACCAGAAGGATTCCCGTTACGAATCCGGCTTGTTTTACCACTACTTGAATTAACAAGGCTCTCAAACTTGTTATGTCGTCTATGCCAATGTTTTTTTGTTTTACCACTACTTGAATTAACAAGGCTCTCAAACCTCAAATTATATAAGATTATCACCGAGCCAGCACATTTTGCGAAATGTCGTTAATTCTTTATGGTTCTATCAAACACATATCTTTATCAATTATAACATACCTTTCTCCCTCCATAACATAGTTTTTCTGTCCTTCCAAATTAATCAAATGGATTTTTTCATAAAAGCAAAATTCATATAGCTGTCTCAACTGATCTGTAGAATAAAACTGTTTTAAATTCAACAGAATAAAAATTCGAATTCCACAGATCGAGCTGACTGCCCGAAGATAATCAATCAGGCGCTCCAAAGGTGCTGTATCCTCTGTTGCCACCCGCACTTCATAGGTCTTTAATAAAGCCGTCACATCCGGATCTATATTCATTTCCAAATGATATGGAACTGTATTTATTATTTCTTCCAAAAAATTTAACACTTTCGAATGAATTTCACTGTATCTTTCACACATTTCACTTTTTACATGATCTGCAAGTTCCTTATACAATTTTGTAATAATCTTTTTTTCATTACAGTCCACCATCAACGGATTTGGCAGAAATACAACCGTTTTTGCCAACGGATATATCTTACCTCCTTCCGAAAGAATCAACTCCCCCTCTTTTCCATCTACCTGTCCCATCAGGTTCTGTAAAAACGAAGAAAATATAAGTGGATTTTCTAACACCAGTGTCTGCATCTGATTTTCCATCAGTTCTAATTCCACTCCATATCTCGTATAAAGCAATTTCATAGTATGACCAGCCTTTCATCGGAAGTTAACACTTCTCCTGTATTTTCACCTACAATAAAATCCATTTTACTGTACTGTTTCTCTGTAACTCTCAGCACCTGCACCAATCCCTCATGCGGTTTATTTTTCCTGATATTTTCAACAATAGCATTTGCCGCTGCGCTGTTCTGTGCAAGCTTACAATAAACTGATTCCTGAACCATCATGAAGCCGGACTTAACCAGATATTTTCGAAATACCCGATAATCTTTTCTATTTGTTTCCGTAAGCACCGGAAGATCAAAAAATACAACTACTCTCATATATCTATAATTCATACTGGTAAAATCTTATCTGTGATACATCTTCATCATTAATAGCATCAAATACACTTTTACAATAAATTTTTATTGCATTATCCACATACTCATTCCTCCCATTCATCACAACCTCCTCCTGCAATATTTTAAGAATTTCCACTTTTTCTTCATGCTCAAATTGAACTGGATTCAGTTGTTTTACCCTGTAATCTACGATTGGCCGAAACGGTTCCATAAGATCCGATGCCAGATTAAACGGATTAAACATATTATCATGGAATAATCCCAACTGCGTTAAATAACCATTTGCGACAATACACCTGTTAAATGTAGATAAAAGCAATGCATACCCATAATTTAGCGCAGCATTTAAACTGTTTTCCGCCGTCCTGGTAAAATCCATCCCAAACAATGCATTAAAATACACCTTGGCAGCATGTCCCTCACGGTTTGTTGCATCATCAAACTGAATCTCATTTATGTATTCATATAACATATCCGCTTCTAGCATTCCCCAGTAAGCCAGATGTTCTGCCTGCTTACGGATTTTCTCCGTAACAATCTCTGTCCATACTGCCTTTTGTATATCCTCCTTCCATGCAATCTGAGATCTTATCTTCGCACTGGTATCATGTGACCCATAATAACTAATCAGTTCCGATGACGGATTTCGCTTCTCATCACAAAAAATTACTTTTATCTTCTTTTTGGTAAGTTCGCTTAAAAGTGCTGCGGTCAGAGATACTGCTGTAGATTCTACGATCAACATCTCCATCTCACTCAAATGAATCTTTAAGGTATCCATTCTGCGTACCACCATATACCCCATTTGATAATCCAGTTTTGCGCTACTGGATATCACTACCGTTCTCCAACTCATACAATCCCCTACCTATCTTTTATTATGACAGAAATAGATTATAAAGAATAAACCTGAATTTCTTTTTCATATAACCCCGTAACTGACTGGCAAATTATTTTTACATTGTCGGTTTCCTTCAAATTTTTACTAATTCTTATTATGCCCGAATTGGCCGATTCTCCAATCACTGTCAAATTTGCAACCGTCGTTCCAATCTGTGTTAACTGTAATATCTGATGCAAAACTTCGCATTGTTTTGAAATTTCAAGTTCCTCAAACTTCGTTCTTCCATTCTTTAATTTTTCTCCGAACGGATTGGGTTTTCTGGCAAATACTGTGCTCTGATGCTTCTCCGTTAAAAGACCATATAATTCAAGATTCGCTGTTTCCGAAATCAGCTTGTCCTGTATATCCGTCTCTGCCTTCTTTTCTAATTTTTTAATATATTTCACCCAATCCTGTGATATACATAAATTCATTGCATTTCTCATAATTAATTGATTACCTGTCTTTCCTGACAGATGCATCCTATATCCATTCACCTCAAGCAGCGACTGGATCTTTAATTTTCTGCACAGTATCTCTACATTTTCATACCCAAGCTTACTGCTGCAATACTGCTCTAATCCATCTGCTGTTTTTTCAACAGCACGCTTTTGATACAACGGCAATCCTTCAATGCTGATATTCTGCTTTTTTCCCTCCCTATGTCTTACAATAAAATAATACGCTATACTGGCAGATGTATATCCACCATATTTTTTCACATCTGCCATCCGTTCATCCGATGTTTTTAGTGCAAAATAATTTTCTGATTTTGCCTTCTTTGCCGAATAAAGCGTTGCATTTGCAATTTCACCATGCTGTTCAAAATTCATTCTTGTCATAAGCGGCGTATTTTTGCTCAGTACTTTTCTTACTGTGGCAATAGTCCCCTCTGTCTTGTCTGTCTTTGCAATCCAAGCAGTCTCATCTCCACGCACAACATCCCATGTAAACATTTTATCCAGATTATAATGATTTTTCTTTTTGTCTCTGGCATAATCCTTCTGAATAAAATTCCATGGATTTTTAGTAAACTTCGTATAATACACATTTCCAACTACAATATTCAGATACGCATCATGCGCATGATGAAAATCATTTACAAGCCGGCTCTTAATAAAGCCATTTTTGTTTCTAAAGTCCGATACGTTTGATGCTTTTGCATATACAACCTCTGTACCCATACCAGACATCAGTTGTTTTAAAAGTTCTGCAACTCCTTTTGTACCCTGACTGGTTTCCACCAGCTGTCTTGCAATAAAATCTCCCATCTGTTTCTCAGTAAATGGTGTTCTTGACATCAGCCTGCTATATTTTTCATCACTGATCAGTTTACTTCTGTGAAGCACACTCCAAAGTTCATGAACTTTCGGATTTGCGACAATCTGTTGCGGTATTGGATACAGATCTTTTTTCAGATGTTCATTCGCCGCCTTATTGACCAACACCAGATTATTGATAATACTGTCATCCTTGACATAATGTCTCGGATAAATATGATCTATATCGTACAGGTTATCGTCAAACAATCTTGCCAGATCTATTTCTTCTCCTGTATACATATCCCGTCCCATCTGCATATAATACAGATACAACTTTTTACTTCTCAGTTTTCCACTACTGTCAGCCGCAGAAATCTCTTCTTTCCAGTTATGAATTTCCGTATTCTTTATATTTTTATAAGCTTCCAACAGCTGATTTCCTCTGGATGCTTTTCTTCCTCGGTCTCCTTTTTCTTCATCATTTCGTGTCATCTCAACAAAAACCCGCCTTGGTGTGCATCCCATCACCTGTTCAATCTCACGCACCACCAGAATGGTCTGCCATACCATACGTTTTACCGGTGACGAAAAATAATAGTCCTCTAAATCTTCATACTTGAAATCTGCCAATGAACTGACCGCTCTCTTTTTCTTTTCCTCCAATGCTTCTTTAAATGTAAATGCATCACTGTTAACTAATTCCATAAAATTCAGACTGTTCTCCCACATTGCCTGACTGATTGAAATCAGTTCTCCTGTTGACTTATCGCATCCCTGCAATTCAAGTAGTGCTTTGGAAAATCTTCCCCAATCCTTAAATTTGTAACCTGAAATTCTTTTCACATCACTTTCCGTTAAAATATCCTGCTCTACATATTTTGTAAGATGACTCTGAAACCTTTCCCTGGAATCTGCAAAAATTGTTCCCCAATAAATAATATCTTCTGCAATATCCCTGTATTTGTCCTCTTTTAACTTTTCTCCAAAAATGGCATACATCTTTCCATAAGATGATAAAGAATTATTGATCGTAATATCAATACCTGTCACCTGCTCTGCTGATTGAATGGCTCCCTGTGCTTCCAAAAATTTACACAACTGTTTTCTCGTAATACGTTTTCCTTTGCAAAAACATTCCTTATATAGTCTCTGTTTCAATTCTGTCTCAATACGTTCCCCATCAATACGAATATTATTAATTTCATTCAGCACACAATAACGCTCGTATGCTAAGGATGCCTTAGGCATTACCTTCTCTCCTGATATATAGGTACAGGAACGAATCAGATGCTCGATAAACTTCTCAGAGGTTGCCTTCATATCAAGCTTTTCCTCGATATTCCACGGCAAAATACTTCCCTCCTCACTTCTTACTGCCCATCCAGTCTTACTATGTTTTCCCAGTGGTCCGACATAATATGGAATCTGAAATGAAAAAAGACGCAAAATCCGTTCAGAAACCGTCAGCTCACTTTCATCTGTCTCTTTTAAAAATGGAAGGTAGTTTTCCGCATTCTTTAAGATTCTTTCCATTTCTTTTTTGTGCACTTGGTTTGGAATTATCCCATTCGCCCCCGTAAGTTGTTTGGGTAAAAACTGTTCTTCCTCTATCTGCTTAAATACATACTGCACCTGTGAGTCTTCTGTATTGTCCTTAAATGCCTTTTGGATTGTTTTATATAAATCTTCCGCTTTACGCCCCTTCATATTCCTTCTATATTTTTTACTCTCAGCCGTGGAGTCTGAAGAATTTAAGGAATTTACATATGCAGAATAAGTTCCGTCTTTGTTAGAGCGAAACATCTCATCGTATTCTTGTGGTGTTTTATATTTTCGATATAGTTCCTTTAAGCATTTTAAATCTTGACTGTGTTTTTCATAAGCATCTACTCTTGCAAGCGATAAATAATCATATCCTTTCAAGGTTCCTGCAAGAATCGCATAGTCATATATTATCTTCATCTGCTCTACTACCGCATAACTCGTATCTCCAAGCTGTTCCATAAGTTCCGGTATTTTATCTGTATAAGAAAAATCATGAAAGCAAAGCGGTACTTTTTCTTCCACATCCGGATTCAAGATCACATTTGCGTTGACACTCAATCCACACATACATTTTAGAAATTCATTTGCTTTTTTATTGCTTTTTGCTATTCCAAACAGTTCAACCATTGCTTCATGCTTACGTTTTCTCCCTGTTTCTTTATCACTGATAATTGAAATTACTCCCTCAAGCGGTTTGCATTCCAATCCCAGTTCATAATCCCGATTAACAAGTTCTATCAATTCCTGATAAGCAATATCAATCTGTTCTGTATTTAGTTCCTCATTTTCCGTGCTAAGCAAAAAATGCCCTCTGTGTTTAAACATATTAAGAAGCGCCAGATACACCAGACGGACATCATATACAGTTCCCTCTCCCTTCAAATCCAACAACGCTTTCCTTAGATGAAAAATAGTTGGATATTCCCTGTAGTAATCCACATCTTTGTAATTGTCATCATCGAAAATTCCATTTTTAGAATGCAATTTTTGATCTTTGTCTTCCAAAAAGTATTTACTGTTTTCCAATCTGATAAAAAAGTTTTCATCTACTGCCATAATGGCATCCGCAAAATATTCTTTTAATAATCCAATCCTCGCCGTCTGTCTTTGTCTTCTCCTTCTGTCTATCCGGTGGCTCCTGCGATCCGCCGCTGAATTTGCTTCATCAAACTCACGAATTCCCCACATGTCTTTCCCTTTTTTTCTGAGAAGCTGATAATTTTGATCTGTTACAGCCCAGCCTACAGAACTTGTTCCCATATCTAACCCCAGATAATAATTTTTATTCCCCATAATTGTTGTTCCTC
>ERZ1034873.587-NODE-587-length-18380-cov-5.478690_pt1 | contig 18380 bp, 15 predicted proteins | sample MGYA00520689_ERZ1034873 | MGnify/ENA primary metagenome ERZ1034873 (study PRJEB33766, sample SAMN09781722) | gut metagenome | biome: gut microbiome | host: Homo sapiens | place: Madagascar | study: EMG produced TPA metagenomics assembly of the PRJNA485056 data set...
GATGGGCATCCTGCAGTACGATACCGAGAGAGTGACGGAGATCTGCCTTTTTGATCTTGTTGATGTTGATGCCGTCGTAACGGATCTTACCATCGGAAATATCGTAAAAGCGGTTGATCAGGTTCGTGATCGTTGTTTTTCCGGCACCGGTAGAACCGACAAAGGCGATCTTCTGACCCGGCGTTGCAAACAGATCAACATTGTGTAATACGACCTTATCTTCGGTGTAACCAAAGTCCACATCATCAAAGACCACATCACCGGTCAGCTCGCGGTATTCGACACTGCCGTCAGCCTGATGGGTATGCTTCCATGCCCAGAGACCGGTATGCTCCGGTGTTTCGGTGAGGACACCGTTTTCCTTTCTGGCATTCACGAGTGTGACATAACCGTCATCTGTCTCGACTTCTTCGTCTAACATTGCAAAGATTCGTTCCGATCCTGCAAGAGCCATAACGATACTGTTTAACTGCTGGCTGACCTGATTGATCGGCATGTTAAAGCTCTTATTGAAGGTCAAAAAGCTCGCAAGTCCGCCAAGTGTCAGTCCGCCGATGCCGTTTAAGGCAAGGATACCGCCGACGATCGCACACAGCACATAGCTGATATTACCGATCTGGGCATTGACCGGCATTAAGATATTTGCAAACTTATTTGCGTTGTAAGCACTGTCAAAAAGCTGGTCGTTTAAGGCGTTGAATTCTTCGATGCTTTCCTGTTCATGGCAGAAGACTTTTACGACCTTCTGGCCATTCATCATTTCTTCGATATAACCATTTACCGTACCGATATCACGCTGCTGTGCCATGAAGTAAGCACCACTTTTCCCGGCAAGCTTTTTCGTGGTATAGAGCATGATTGCAACCATGACAAGTGTCAGGATCGTAAGCGGAACATTTAAAATGATCATATAGATCAGGACATTCACGATCGTGATGGCACTGTTGATAAACTGCGGGATACTCTGGCTGATCATCTGCCGCAGGGTATCAATATCATTCGTATAGGTCGACATGATGTCTCCATGGGCATGTGTGTCGAAGTAGCGGATCGGCAGTTTTTCCATGTGGGAGAACATATCGACACGCAGTGTACGCAGAGTACCCTGTGTGACATAGACCATGATACGGGTGTATGCATAGGTGGACAGTGCACCAAAAAGGTAGACAACAGCGACCTTAAGGATTGCGGATGCAAGTGGCCCGAAGTCCGGGGTGTCACTTTTCATCAGGGGCAGGATATAATCATCGATCAGGGTCTGCATGAACTTAATGCCCCATGCATTTGCAAAAACACTGATGAAAATAAAAATCAGAACGAAGATGCAGGCGATCCGGTAGTTTTTCATGACATAGGACATGATCCGGCAGAACAGCTTCCATGGATTTTTTACCCGTTTTTTCTTTTCCATTATGCATTGCCTCCTTTCTCATCAAAGTCACCGCCACCGCTGGTCTGGGATTCGTAGACATCGCGGTAGATCTCATTTGTGGCAAGAAGCTCTTCGTGGGAGCCAAAGCCGGTTACTTTTCCATCGTCAAGTACGATGATCTTATCGGCATTCTGGACGCTGGAGATACGCTGTGCGATGATCAGCTTTGTCGTATCCGGGATCTCGGATGCAAAAGCCTGGCGGATCTTCGCATCGGTCGCAGTATCCACAGCACTGGTCGAATCATCTAAGATTAAGATCTTCGGTTTTTTTAACAGGGCGCGCGCAATACAAAGACGCTGCTTCTGTCCACCGGATACGTTGGTACCACCCTGCTCGATATGGGTGTGATAGCCATCCGGGAAGGCCGCAATGAACTCATCCGCACAGGCGAGCTTACATGCGTGGATACATTCCTCTTCGGTTGCATTCTTATCGCCCCAGCGGAGGTTATCTAAGATGCTGCCGGAGAACAGGACATTGTTCTGCAATACGACTGCCACCTGGTTACGCAGGGTTTCCAGATCATAGGTACGGACATCCTTACCGCCGACAAGCACACTTCCTTCGGTGACATCATAAAGACGGCTGATCAGGTTCACGAGACTTGATTTCGAGCTTCCCGTTCCGCCTAAGATACCGATCGTCTCGCCGGAATGGATCGTCAGATGGATGTCACTCAGTACTGGTGAAGAAGCATCCTTTTTGTAGCTGAAGGTCACATGGTCAAAAATAATATCACCGTTTTCAACTTCAAAGTCCGGATTTTCCGGGTTTGTCAGACTGCTTTCTTCATTTAATACTTCGCTGATACGTTCTGCACTGGCAACACTCATGCTCAGCATGACGAATACCATCGAGAGCATCATAAGGCTCATTAAGATATTCATACAGTAGGCAAGCAGACTCATAAGCTGACCGGTCGTAAGGGAAGCATGCACGATCATTTTTGCACCAAACCAGCTGATCAACAGGATACAGGAGTAAACCGTAAGCTGCATCAGCGGGGAGTTGAAGGTAACCACATTTTCGGCACGTACAAGCATCCGGTAGATGTTGTCATTTGCTTTGGTAAACTTGCCGATCTCGTGATCTTCCCGGACATATGCCTTTACTACACGGATTGCAGATACATTTTCCTGCACACTGGCATTTAAGTCATCGTACTTACGGAAGGCTGCGTTGAAGTAGTTCATTGCCTTATAGATAATAAAGGCAAGCGCACTTCCGAGTAAAAGGACAGCGGCCAGATAGATGCTTGCAAGCTGCGGGCTGATGAAAAATGACATTGCCATGGCACAGATTAAGCTGGCAGGCGCACGCATACACATGCGAAGCAGCATCTGGTAAGCGTTCTGGATATTGGTTACATCGGTTGTCATACGGGTGACAAGACCTGCGGTGCTGAACCGGTCGATATTGGCAAAGGAAAAGGTCTGGATCTTTTCAAACATCGCCTTTCGTAAGTTCCGGGCAAATCCGGCAGAAGCACGCGCACCGTATTTTCCACCCATAATACCGTTAAAGAGGGAAAAACATGCGGCAACGGTCATCCAGGTACCAACGACATAGATGTGGTGGATATTGCCGGCTTCGACACCATCATCAATGATCGAAGCCATAAGTAAAGGGATAATTGTTTCCATAATTACTTCGAGGATCATAAAGACCGGAGTAAGAATGGAGTCGCGCTTGAATTCTTTGATCTGCGCGGCAAGCGTTTTTATCATATAGTTCACATCCTTTTTCAAAATTTACTTTTCATACGCTCGTAATTCTGATAGTATGTTAGCGTACTAACAAATATAGTATGATATTTTTTAATTGTCAAGAATCGGATGATAGGAATATTTCGTAAGTGATTTTTAAATGCTTGATTCAAAAAAAATATGAGGGATAGTATCTACTTGGAAGGGGCAGGGAAAAACATGTGTGAATACGCAGAAGGAAAAGAGAAGGATACGCGGATCGGCTTCGAGATCCGTACGATCCACAATATGATTGGTGTGCATGTGGAACATCATATGAAGGCGAAGGGACATGATCTGACACAGATGCAGGCATGGGTGATCGGCTACCTCTATGGCAGACAGGGACAGGATACCTACCAGCGCAATATTGAAGAAGAGTTCCATGTTTCACGGGCAACCGCGACCAATATCTTAAAGGTTATGGAGCGGAAGGGACTGATCGAGCGGAAGTCTGTAGATACCGATAAACGGCTGAAAAAGATCTATCTGACGAAGCAGGCGGTTGCGATCGAGAAGGATGCGATAGAGGATATGCAGTTTGTGGAACAGATGCTCGTACAGGGATTATCGGAAGAAGAGGTTGTACATTTTAAGCAGATGCTTGGCATTGTCCATGAGAATGTCGCAAGGGATATCCGCAAGACGAAATTTACAAAAAATTAAGATTATTTTGTAGGATATTATCGGAAGATTTGCTATAATATGTAATGACTGAGGGCAGTTTTTTCAATTACATCGACAGAAAGGTGCAGTGAATGGAAAACAGCAGACAAGTCCTATGGAATGGAATATGTATCAGTATAAGAAATATAATAATCTGGAAAGATAAAGGAAGGAGACAGGATTATGGGAATTATCTGGATTGGTCTAATCGTGGTGTTTCTGATCATTGAGATCATTACCGTCGGACTTACAACAATCTGGTTTGCCGGTGGCGCACTTGCGGCACTGATCGCATGCGGACTGGGTCTGAATACGGTCGGACAGTCGGTGATCTTTCTGGTGGTATCATTGTTATTACTCTTTTTTACAAGACCATGGGCGTTAAAATATGTGACACCACATCGCACGAAGACGAATTATGAAGAAGCAGTCGGTCAGACGGTACGTGTGACAGAAGCAGTTGATAACCGTACATCAACCGGAACTGCCGTTTTAAACGGACAGGAATGGACCGCAAGAAGTGAAGCAGATGATGTGGTGATCCCGAAGGATGCGATGGCAACGGTTGTTGCAGTATCCGGTGTAAAACTGATTTTAAAGTATGAAAAGTAACAGGAGTGGTGATAGATGAAGTTAGGAATGACATTTGAAGGCGGTGCAAGCAGGACAGTTTTTTCCTGCGGTGTGGCAGATGCATTTTTAGAAGAGGATCTGATGCCGGATTATTTTATCGGTGTATCGGCAGGAATCGCATTCGGGATCTCCTATCTGTCGAAGCAGAAGGGAAGAAACCTTCGGCTGGCAAGAGAGTATATGCCGAGTAAGCAGTACCAGGGTGCGAAGTATCTGCTCGACCGTAAGAAAAAGACATTCTATAACGTAGAGTATGTGTTTGGTGAAGTGCCGAATAAGCTTCTGCCGTTTGATTATGATGCATTTGCGGCATATCCGGGCAAGGTCGTAGCAGTGGTAACGAACATCCATACCGGTGAGGCAGAGTACTTAGAAGTACCAAGGGACAGCCATAATTTTGAAGTCGTACTGGCAAGCTGTTCGCTGCCGGTATTGTTCCAGCCGGTGAAGGTCGGACACCATTATTATCTCGATGGAGGGATTACAGATTCGATCCCATACCGTCAGGCGATGAAGGAAGGCTGTGACAAGAATATCGTGGTACTCACCAGAGAACGCGGCTATGTGAAGCGGACAGACCAGAGCGTCAAGGTATCGGCATGGCTGTATCAGAGATATCCGAAGATCGCACAGGCACTGCGTGACCGGGCTGAGAATTATAACCGGAGCATGGAAGAACTGGCTGCCTTAGAGCGGGAAGGCAAAGTCTTTGTGATCGCACCGGATACGACCTATGGCATGAGCAGAACAGAGTCTGACCCGGTGAAGTTAGAACAGTTGTATGAAGAAGGCTACTTAAAGGCGAAGGAGCAGATGGTCGCACTGAAGAATTATCTGAAGGCATAAGGAAGCAGACAGAGGGGATGGCGCACGTTATTTATGGAAAACAGAATCCGTGAAAAAATAAAAATCCATTATAATAATGCAAAAATCTATCAGATCGGATTGTTCTCTTTAAACAATGCAGCAACCAATCTTTATCTGGCTCTGATGGGCTACGTTTCCTACTATGCAAATTCCATTGCGGGATTTTCGGTTGTACTTGTATCCTGCCTGCTGACGGGACTGAATATTTTTGACGGTATTTCAGATCCGATTGTCGGATTTTTTTTAGATAAGACGAAGGGACGGTTTGGAAAGTTCCGCCCGTTTATGGCAGTGGGTAATCTGATCATGGCAGTCAGTACGGTGCTGTTGTTTACGACGACGCATATCGTGCCAAAGGCAGTGCGGACACCGTATTTTATTCTGATCTATGCGCTGTTTGTTATCGGCTACACATTTCAGACGGTAGTTGCAAAGTCCGGACAGACGGTGATTACGAATAACCCAAGCCAGCGGCCGCTATCGACCTACTTCGATTCGATTTTTATTATGGCGGCATATGGTGGCAGCGCACTTTTTGTAGCAAATTATCTGGTGCCAAAGTATGGCGGCTTCACAAATGAAGCACTTTACTTAGAATATATCGTCTGGGTGATTGTGTTGTCTGCGATCTGCACGTTTCTGGCGATTCTTGGTATCTGGGATAAGGACAAGCCATCTGTTTATGTTGCGAAGAAGTCACAGCATATCGGGGTACGGGATTATATGGATATCATTGTACATAATAAGCCGATCCGCATGCTGATCATTGCAGCCTGCACCGACCAGTTCGCAGCTACCGTGTACAGTCATACAACGGTCGGTGTCATGCTGTTTGGTATTATGATGAACAATTACGGGATCGCGGGACTGATCGGTGTTGTCGTTGCACTGCCGACACTTGTGGTGGTAAGTCTGGGAATTAAGGTGGCACAGCATATGGGACAGAAGAAGGCACTGGTGCTTTTTACAAGGCTTGGTATTTTGTTTCAGGTGGCAATGATCCTGGTATTGATGCAGGATAATGTGAATACGATTACCTTTAACCTGAAGAAAATAAATCTGATCACGGTTGCATTTGTCGTGATCTACATTTTACTCAATGGCTGTAAGTCGATCACGAATAATATGGTCGTACCGATGATCGCAGACTGCTCAGATTATGAGGAGTATCGCAGCGGCAGATTTGTACCGGGGTTGATGGGAGCGTTGTTCTCTTTTGTCGATAAGGTGTTTGCTGCCTTTGGAACGGCATTTGTCGGGCTGGTGATGATGCTCATCGGATACAATCATACATTCCCGCAGATCGGGGATGCGGTTACACCGGTATTAAAGTGGACAACCCTGTTCCTGTATTGCGGAACGCCGATCATCGGCTGGGTGATCTCGCTGATCGTCATGCGGTTCTATTCGCTCGATCATAAGAAGATGCGGGAGATCGCGCGTGTAGCGGAGAAAAAATCCATCGGAGCAGATTCTGAGGAACAGGCGTTTACAAGTCAGGAAGAAAATTAGTGTAAAATAAGAGAAAGGCATAGAAATAAAAATGAAAATTGTTTTTTTGGATGCAAAGACGATCGGGGATGATATTGATCTGTCAGCGTTTGACCGTCTCGGAGAAGTGGTGAAGTATGATTTTTCTACGAGTGAGGAAACCGCAGAGCGTGTGAAGGACGCGGATGTGATCATTCTAAATAAGGTAGAGATCAATGAAGCATCGATTGGAACTGCTGAAAAGTTAAAGCTGGTATGCGTAACGGCAACCGGTACGAATAATCTGGATAAGGATTATCTGGAAAAAAGAGGAATTGCATGGCGTAATGTAGCCGGATACTCCACCGAAACGGTGGCACAGCATACCTTTGCACTGCTGTTTTATCTGGCAGAGAAGCTGCGTTATTATGATGATTATGTAAAGGCTGAGCATTATATCGGCGATAAGCTGTTTACGCACTTTGAGAATGTATTCCATGAGATTGCAGGAAAGACCTGGGGTATTATCGGACTTGGCAATATCGGAAAACGTGTTGCAGACATCGCTGCTATGTTTGGCTGCCATGTGATCTACTATTCGACGACCGGGAAGCATGACCAGCCGGGCTATGAGCGGGTAGACTTTGATACGTTGCTTGAGACCTCAGACATTGTATCAGTACATGCACCATTGACAGAACAGACCAGGGATCTGATGAACCGGGATGCTTTTTGTAAGATGAAAAAGAGTGCGGTCTTTTTAAATCTGGGCCGTGGACCGATCGTGGTCGAAGCCGATCTTGCAAAAGCTTTGCAGGAAGGTGAGATTGCGGCAGCAGGCTTAGATGTACTCTGTAAGGAACCGATGAGTGCGGATAACCCACTGCGTGAGATCAAGGACAGCAATAAGCTTCTCATTACCCCACATATTGCATGGGCAAGTGTGGAGGCAAGAAACAGCCTGATGCAGATCATCGCAAAGCAGGTGGAGGAGTTCGCAGAGTCACTTGAGCAGTAGGCGATGCTATAAATCCGGGTGGTGAAATACTATGTACACTTCATTGTATGGAATTGTCATGCTGCATCATAGATTATAAATTTGCGACTTATGGAGAATCTTAGATTTTCTTGATGTTCTGTAGATTGTCCAGCAATGCAGCAACAGGACGTTGCTGCAAGCAAAAGCCATGGCATGGACGCCATGTCTTTTGTGGTTGCGGTCGGAGAGAATACCATGGCAGAACATTTAGAAAATATTAGATTCGGAATTCGGAGCAGATTTATCATCTATGATGCAGTATGACCTTACACACAACCAGAATATATTTCACCACCCGGATTTAAACATGAAGTCCACTGCTGTAAGAACGGCTGCCAAGATCATCCAGAAGCTTCGCTTCCGTCATACTATCGGGTGTGTTTTGGAAGAACACATCCTCACACAGCTTGATCCGTTCCCGGTAGCGGGCAGCTGCTTCCTGCATCAGCTCCGGGAAGGATGCGGTCGAGGAACGGGATCTGTCCCAGGGATTCGACCAGCGGTGGTGGCTGAGGTTCAGCGGATCCGTTGTAAAATGCAGCCGGTCACTTGCGATAAGCGGGGATGCAAAGGCATAGCCGGGAATGCGGCGTTCCGCCATACGGAGCAGAGCTTTCTTTTTCCCACTTGGATCGCGAAGCACCCAGACCCCAAGCTCCATCATACAGGTTACAAGCCGGGTATGGAGATGGTTTAGGCGGTACTGCGGAAAGACATGGCTATAGACGTAGCAGAGCATGGATGCGATCACATGCCGTTCCCGTCCGCTTAGGCGGATCGTCCGGTCAGCGTGAAACTCAGATGGACGCAGATGCTTTTTCTGTGCAAGTAGCAGCGAATCAATATCCGTTTCCAGATAGACATGCCTGCCATAATAGGACGGATCGTTTTTGTCATAATGTGATTTGTCATAGATATATGGATGGCAGAAGGTGTCTAACGTATAGTGTCCGATAAAGCCAAGAATATAGGCACATGCTGTTTCATAGTCGTATGGATCAGAAAATAACATGCGGCTTTGCAGAAGGTAATAAAAGAAGCAGCCGCTCTTCGCACTATGCGCGGCAGAGCCGGGACTGACCTTATAGCGCAGATAAGAGAACAGATCATAGAAGAAGACATCCGGTCCCTGAAGCCCAAGACCAAACGCAGTCGGATGGCTGCAGATAAGCGGATAGGAACGGGAAAGCTTTTCCTTTTGTATGGTAGAAACACCGAATAGATAGTGTGTGACAAATCCAGGCATAGCAGACTCCTTTCTTCTGTTGATCCGTGCATAGTTTCTTCTGTTTCCGGAAAAGATACCTCTAGTATAGCACGAATACGGCATTTTTATTTTGTTCTTTTTCAAAACACGGCCGGCCGGTTGTGCCGTGTACGGAATAAGATGATCTGCACACGAGTGATGTGCGCAAAAAGATAGCGCAGGAATGGTGAATAAAATGTAAAAATGTTAGACAAATTGTCGAAAATGTATATTCCGCGAATACATAAATTTTGAATTGCATATGTTCATAAGAACAGGATCTGGGCTATACTCTTGCTTGAAAAGGTGAATAGAATGGACAGAAATGGAGGAAACACAATGGGTAATTTAGCATCTGCTGTTGAGAGAAAAGCGTTTAGCGTAGCGATTGATGCAGCATTAAAGCATATGAACAAGGACAGAGAAAAAGCATTGCTTCAGATTGTCGATCTGACAGAGAAGTTTATGGGAAACAACTTCAATAAGGCTTCCTATGATGCAACACGTGCAATGATTCAGAATCCGGATCATAAGTGGATGCGTTATGTGAATCGTCTGTTAGATGAGTTAGATCCGCATGTAGCGAAGATGACAGCATTAAATCTGGGCTATCAGGCAGCATTCTATGGAACGAAGACCATCCGTAAGATGCGTGAAGTTCATAACTGCAATATCCCTTGGCTGATCTTAATGGATCCGACCAGTGCATGTAATCTGCATTGTACCGGATGCTGGGCTGCTGAGTATGGCAATAAGCTGAACTTAACTTATGAAGAATTAGACAGCATCATTACACAGGGAAAAGAACTCGGTATCTATTTCTATATGATGACCGGTGGAGAACCATTAGTAAGAAAAGCAGATATTATCAGGCTGTGTGAAAAGCACAATGACTGTGCATTCCACTGCTATACAAACGGAACCTTAGTAGATCAGGCATTCTGTGATGAGATGAAGCGGGTAGGTAACCTGTCCTTATCGATCAGCCTGGAAGGCTTCGAAGATACAAATGACTTTCGTAGAGGCGACGGAGTATACAGCAAGGTACTTCATGCAATGGATCTGTTACATGAGAATGGCCTGTTATTTGGTAACTCCGTATGCTACACAACGAAGAATATGGAAGCAGTAACATCCGATGAATTCTTTGATCTTCTGATCGAGCACGGAAGCCGTTTCGCATGGTATTTCCATCTGATGCCGGTTGGTATGGATGCAGCACCGGATCTGATGCCGACAAAAGAGCAGCGTGAGTATATCTATCATAGAATCCGTGAGGTTCGTGGTATGGAAGGTGGCAAGGAAATTTTCGTTATGGATTTCCAGAACGATGGCGAGTATGTTGGAGGATGTATCGCAGGTGGAAGAAACTACTGCCATATCAATCCAAAGGGCGATGTAGAGCCATGTGTATTCATTCATTACTCCAGTGCCAACATCAGAGAGAAGTCTCTGCTGGAGTGCTTAAAGCAGCCGCTGTTTATGGCATACAGAGATAACCAGCCGTTTAACGATAACATGTTAAGACCGTGTCCAATGTTAGAGAATCCGGAGATCTTACAGCGTATGGTAAAAGAGACAGGTGCAAAGTCTACCGATATGCAGCAGCCGGAGTCTGTAGAACATCTCTGTGGCAAGTGTGAGAACTATGCAAAGGAATGGAAAGAGACTGCCGACAAGCTTTGGGCAGAGCATCCGTTTGTTATGAAAGGATACTGTAACTATAAGAAAAAAGAATAATCAGGTAAGGAGTGATTCCGATTAAGAAACGAACGACAACGATTTTAAAGCTTGCCTTTGTGGCAGCTTTGGTAGCAATCATTATCTACACCTTCCGGGACTCAGCAGGACCGATCTTAGGAGAATTGAAGCATACGAAAGCATGGGTGATCGTAATGATCAGTGTGCTGTCCGTCTGTTATGAACTGGTGGAAGGCTGGATCACCTATTCTTTTGCAAGGAAATATAATCCGGACTTTACCTATGGAATGGGTGTAGAGAGTGCATTCTATTGCAGCTTTTATCGTGTGGCAACCCTCGGAAGCGGTGCGGGCGTTGCAGCGGTGTATTATATGAATGAAAAGGGCATCGAGGTATCGAAGGGTACCGGCATGTATATGGTAGAGTATGTCCTGCATAAGGTGACGATCGCTATTTTTTCGGCTGTCTTTTTTGTGATAAGCTGGGGATATATGCGGGCAAATTATGCAAAATACAGCTGGATGCTGCTTGGCGGTTATGGTATTACGGTCGTAGTAGCAATCGTTTTGCTCTTGTTCTGTTGTTCGAAGCACTTTCATGGGCTGATCCTCTTTCTGGTGGACAAGCTCAACCGGAAGGGTCGCTTTGATGCACAGGCAGCAGAGCTTCGGAATCAGTGCAGCGTATTGGAGCATGCAACGGCAGCCTTATTATCAAAGGGCGGTTTTGTAGTATCCATTATTGCAAAGAACCTGTTAAAATTCGCATTCTGGTACAGCATACCGTTTTTCGTGCTGATGCAGAGTGGCGGACCGGATCTGGTGCAGGCAATGGCGATTACCTCGCTTTCGGTGATGCTGGCAGCGGTCATTCCATCCCCGGCGGGAATCGGTTCGACAGAATTTGTGTTCACGATGCTGTTTGCGGTTGTGGCAGGCACAGGAGCGGCAGGCTCAGCATCGCTGTTATACCGGTTCGCAACATTTGTGCTTCCATTTGTGATCGGGGCGGTAGTCGTACTCGTAAGACGGGGCAGGAAGCATGCAAAATAGATGATAAACAAAGGGACTGTACAGTGTGACTGTGCAGTCCTTTGTTCGTAATACAAAGCAAAGTCCTAAATCTTTGTGTAAAATGACTTCAGGATTTTTTAAGTTTTTGTGAACGTACTTGTAAAATCGTTTTTCATGCGGTATATTAGCAAATGGATGTTTCGAAGAATGGAAGAATCAAAGGAAAGGAACATACATGCCGCGTAGGATGTGGCGTGCATAGATATGAAAATGAAACTAAGTATACGAATAAATAAGAAGAACCTGATCATAACGCTGGTGATGTTTGTCATTATGCTGTTTTTCTGTATCCGATCCCATGTAATGGTTGCAGCAGCATTTGGCGGCGGCATTCTCTATTTTCTGATCAAGATCTTATATCTGAAGGAAAAAGAGCCGGAAAAGCCATGGAAAAAAGAAGAAAAGAAAAGTCCGCTGATCTGGTTACGAAAGCTAAGCCCGGTGTGGATCGCACTGGAGCTTTTTTTGAGTGCATTTCTGACAGAGTGGATGGTTCAGTTTTTACTGCTGGAGCCGGAGAACCGTGGACGGATCAGTTCGAGTCATGCGTGGTTAAATGTCTGGTGTTGTCTGATCTGGATTCTTTTCTGGCTGGTGATCACGGCAAGTCCAAAACTGTCTTGTATGATCGGACACATTACACTGCTGTCACTTGCCGGTATCAACTATTTTGTCTATCAGTTTCGTGGAAACGAGTTTTCCTTCGGTGATCTGAAGGCAGCATCCACCGGATTGAGTGTTGCATCGAAGTACCGGTTTGTGTTAGAAGACCGCGCGGTCTATATCATTATCCTTGCAATCTTATATGTGGCGTTCATCCGCCGGCTGAATTTTAAGCTTCAGAAGAAATGGATGCTGCGGCTCGGTGCGCTGGCAGTGGGATGCATTCTGACCAGCTATGTTGCCACGAAATCTGAAAATATCGTCATGGAGTCCTGGGAGCAGAAGGGAACCTACCGCAATGGTTATGTGCTGAATTTTATTTTAAGTGTGCGGGATTCCTTTGTGTCTGCACCGGATGGCTATTCCACAGAAGCAATACAGAAACTGGAAGATCAATACGGAAAGTCTGAAAATGCCGGTTCGAAGGATGATCCGACGATCATTGTCATTATGAATGAATCCTTTGCAGATCTGGGCGTGATCGGAGATCTGGCAACGAACGAAGAAGTTACCCCGTTTTTGAATTCCATGAGCGAGAATACGATCAAGGGTAAGGTTCTTTCCTCTGTTTTTGGTGCAAAGACACCGGATTCCGAGTGGGAGTTTTTAACCGGGAATTCGATGGCATTTCTGCCAAGTGGTTCCGTGCCATACCAGCAGTATGTCTCGGGTGATACCTATTCCTTAGTCAGCACCTTAAAAGAGCGTGGTTATACCTGCCTTGCCATGCATCCGTACTATGAGACGGGCTGGAGCAGAAACAAGGTCTATCCGTTGATGGGATTTGACGAGATGCATTTTATCGACTATTTTGACCAGAATAATATCATGCGGGAGTACATCACCGATGAGGAGCTTTACAACAAGATCATCAATCAGTACGAGGAGAAGGACTCGGAGGAAAAGATGTTCATTATGAGCGTCACCATGCAGAACCATGGTGGATATACGGACTATTATCCGAACTTTGACAGTGATATTAAGATGACGAATGGTTATTACAGTGATGTGAACCAGTATCTTTCCCTGATCCATCAGAGTGATCAGGCGTTAGAGAAGCTGATCTCATACTTCGAAGGTGTGGATGACAAGGTAGAAATCGTATTTTTCGGAGATCATCAGCCATCCCTGAATTCGAACTTCTACCGCCAGTTGAATCACAAGGGCTTATCCGGATTGACGCTTCAGCAGTTAGAGGATCTCTTTACGGTTCCGTTTTTCATCTGGACAAACTATGAGAGTGAAGAAAAGACGGTGGATATTACCAGCCTGAACTTCCTTTCGACAATGGCATTGGAAAAAGCAGATATAGAGCTGCCGACCTATAACCGGTTTTTGAAGGATCTGATGGAGGTTGTTCCGGCAATGAATTCCAGAGCTTTTTATTCGAAGAAATATAACAGCTTCCGGCATTACAATGAAAGCTCCGGCGAGGAAACCGAACTGTTGAATGAGTACCAGATGCTGCAATACAACAATATGTTTGATAAAAAGAGTACAAGCAGTGTGTTTTTCCCGTTTTATCATTCAGAGGATCAGAACAAATAGACACCCATCAGCACGACAAGAAACAGTACATTATACATGGTAAATACCAGCAGGTATTTCCGTGGTGTGCTGTTTTTTTCTTTGGCATAGAACTGATAGGAAATCAGGCTGGCAAGCGATGCGATCAGTGTACCAAGTCCGCCGACATTTACACCGGCAAGCAGTGGTGCATACTGTGTCGTGAAACCGGAAAGCAGGATTGCAGCAGGAACATTGCTGATAAACTGGCTTGCCAGTACACCACCCATGAATTCGTGCCCAACGATAACGGATGATAACAGGGAATGGATCGCAGGGATATTTTTCAGATTCCCGATGAAGATAAAAAAGCAGACAAAGGTCAGTAAGAGGGAGTAATCCACCTGTCGTAAAACAGACCGGTCAACCAGCAAAAATGTGAGGATCACGATACAAAGAACTACCGGATATGGCAGCAGATGCAGGACAACAAGCAGACATAGCGCAAACAGGGTCAGGTAGATGATCAGATGCCGGACAAAACTATGCGTGTTATTTTGCGGATTGTCATCCGGTAAAATACAGATCGATACCGGTTCCCTGTTTTTGGCACAGAAAATGATGAAAAGAAGCAGGAGCAGGGAGCATACAGAGTACGGAAGCATCGTGCGGATGAAGTCTGTCATGCTCATACCTGCGATCGTGTACAGATAGAGATTCTGAGGATTGCCAAGTGGGGTTAACATACTGCCAAGATTCGCGGCGATCGTCTCCAGCGTGATTAAAAAGATCATATGGGATTGCTTATCCGTGAATGATAAGACTAAGATGGTAAACGGAACGAAGGTGATCAGTGTCACATCATTGGTAATGAACATACTGCAAAAAAAGCAGAGAAGTGCAAAGATCAGGTCGAGTGTACGGAAAGAGCCGGAATGCATGAGAAGCTTTCTGCCGAGGATGTCAAAGACACCGATCGAAGAAAGACCGCCGACAACTGCCATCAGGCTAAAGAGCAGAGAAAGGACACGGAAGTCAATATAGGAAAAATAGGACGCAGACGGTGGCACAAAAAAGCAGGAGATGACGGCAAGGATCCCTGCGCAGACTAAGATGGTATGGGTTTTGAAAAAGTGCAGTATTCTGGTTTTCATAGTGCTCCTCATTTCTGTACAAACTGTTTTATACGATAACTTATGGCTATCGCAGCGTCGGTGAAACGCCGAAGTTTTTCTTATAAGATCTTGAAAAAGTGGAATAATTCTTAAATCCACATTCAAAGCATGCCTGTGTGACCGGCATGCCATCCGCGATCAGCTCTCTTGCGTAACGCAGCCGCTTCATCGTCAGATAGCTGCCGATCGTGTAGCCGGTTTCTTCCTTAAAGGAATGCATCAGGTAATATTTGCTGGTAAAAAACTGCTCCGCAAGGGAGTCGATCGTGATGTCTTCGGTCAGGTGGGTGTTTAAAAATTCTAAAACAGAGAGAATCTTTTCATTCGAAGAAGCCGTATCCATGTAGGTTAAGCTGTCATGTAATACTGCACGGTTCAAATGAATCATAAACTCTAAAAACAGCAGATTCTGGTACAGCTCGCCTGCGTAGTCCTCATCCTGAAAGGAACCTTCTAACTCCCTGCATACCTGATACAGTTTGCTGCTTTGCATCGAAGGGATCCGCAGTACATTCGACTTCTCCTTGGTGGCACGAAGAAAACAGTAGCCGAGATCATAGCTGTCATTTTTATGCGCACAAAGGAATTCCGGTGCGATATAGATGATGATCCGTTCATAGACTGCGGAAGAATGTACGATGGGGCAGTGAACATCCCCGGCATTGACCAGCACCATGTCATAAGGCTTCAGATCATAGGACTTACCCTCGATACAATAGGTGACATTGCCACGGATCAGGATCACGATCTTGTTAAAATCATGGTAGTGGAATTCGAATTCCCTTTTTTTCTTATCAATCAGATGAAACATCTTAAAGTCCTGCGTCAGATAACCACGCTTTTCATACTCTGCCATATTCATTCTCCTTATTAAGAATCAGTATAAAGCATTATTTGCGATATTCATAGCATTATTTCGATATTATTCAAAAATAATGTCATATATAATAAGACTTAGATACAAAGTCAGAAGTCCGTTTCCGGATGGAGCGGAACATATAGAAAGGGTGGACAGGATATGAAGAATTTCAGCAATTATACTGATTACAGTACAAAGGAAGAATTACATTTTGAATCCAAGGCAGTACACGGAGCACTCGGAACGGAGCCGCTCACCGGAGCAGTCAGCATGCCGATTTTCCAGGCGGTTACCTACCGTCATCCGGCACTTGGAGAATCTACCGGTTTTGCATACAGCCGGTTAGAGAACCCGACCAGACAGGAATTAGAGCGTACCATGGCGATCTTAGAGGGTGGAATCAAGGGATTTGCTTTTTCAAGCGGACAGGCTGCAAACATGTCTGTATTTTCCCTGCTTGATCCGGGCGATCATATTATTTTAACCGATGATATTTATGGCGGAACCTTCCGAATCGTCGGGGATGTATTTGGTAAGTATGGCATCAGGCATACGTATGTGGATATGTCTGACTTAGAGGCAGTCAAGGCTGCGATCACTCCAAAGACGAAGATGTTTTTCATCGAAACACCGACCAATCCGATGATGAAAGTTGCCGATATCCATGCGATTTCTGAGATTGCAAAAGAGATCGGTGCGCTGACCGTCGTAGATAATACTTTCCTTACTCCATATTTCCAGAAGCCGTTACAGCTGGGTGCAGATATTGTAACACACAGCTCCACAAAGTATCTGGGTGGTCACAACGACACACTTTCCGGAATTGTTGTAGTAAAGGATAACGAAGAGATTGCTGAGAAGATCCATGTACACATCAAGTCCCATGGAAGCCAGCTCGCACCGCTTGACAGCTGGCTGGTATTACGTGGTATCAAGACACTGCCGGTCCGCATGGACAGACACAATGAGAATGCAAAGAAGGTAGCCGAGTGGCTGCGTACACAGGATAAGGTAAAAAAGGTTTATTATGTAGGCTTCGAAGATCATAAGGATTATGCGGTAACCTGTAAGCAGACGACCGGCTTCGGAGGAATGATCTCCTTTACCGTTGACAGCTTTGAAACTGTGAAAAAGATCTTAAAGGGTGTGGATATGATCATGTTTGCAGAGAGTCTTGGTGGAACAGAGACCCTGATCACTTATCCGACCACACAGACACATGAGGATACGCCACAGGATGTCAAGGACAAGCTTGGAATCACAGACTGCTTCCTTCGTATGTCCGTAGGAATCGAGAACGCAGATGATATTATTGCAGATCTTGATCGTGCAATGAATTCATAAGAAAGGCCGGGTTATGAAAATGAAGTTTACCAAGATGCAGGCATTTGGAAACGATTATGTATATATTGATGCGATCCATCAGGAGCTGAAAAATCTGCCGGAACTTGCAAGATTCGTAAGTGACAGACATTTTGCGATTGGTTCGGATGGAATGGTACTGATCTGTCCTTCCGATAAGGGAGACTTCCGCATGCGGATGTTTAACCCGGATGGAACAGAGGGAGAAATGTGCGGCAATGCCCTAAGAAGCGTTGGAAAATATGTTTATGATCACAGACTGACCGAAAAGACGGATCTTGTGATCGAGACATTAGGCGGGATGCAGAAGCTGAACCTGACGATCGGTGAAGATGGATTCGTCAGCAATATCCGCGCTGACATCGGAGAACCGAGACTCGATACGAAGGTGATTCCGGTAAATACCGATCTTCCGGAATTCATCGAACAGCCGGTACAGGTCTTAGATAAGACCTTTAAGATCACAGCAGTATCCTGGGGTAATCCGCATGTTGCAATGTATGTAGACAGTGTGGCAGATCTCGATGTCGAAAAATATGGAAAGACGATCGAATATATGACAGAACTGTTTACGAACAAGACGAATGTGACCTTTGTCGAATTCGTAAACAAGGATTACATCAAGATTCGTGAGTGGGAACGCGGAACCGGTGAGACGATCGGCTGTGGAACCGGCTGCTGTACCGCAGTGGTTGCAGGTGTGCTGACCGGAAGAATCAACCGGAAGGTAACGGTAGAGCAGATCGGCGGACCGCTTCTGATTGAATGGGATGAAAAGACGAACCACATGTTTATGACAGGTCCGTCCCACACGGTATTCGAGTCTGAGATCGATGCTTCCCATATACTGGATCAGTAGGACGATAGTCCGGGGTGTGAGCGGCTGGAATGATTTTGATTGTATGGAAAACAGAGAAGCCGTAATTATTATGTAGATATA
>ERZ1034873.591-NODE-591-length-18311-cov-3.824660_pt1 | contig 18311 bp, 26 predicted proteins | sample MGYA00520689_ERZ1034873 | MGnify/ENA primary metagenome ERZ1034873 (study PRJEB33766, sample SAMN09781722) | gut metagenome | biome: gut microbiome | host: Homo sapiens | place: Madagascar | study: EMG produced TPA metagenomics assembly of the PRJNA485056 data set...
CATCAGCTGCACCAACAGCTCGCCGTAGTCCTGCCCGGCGCGCTCCTTCAGCGCCGCGCCCACCGTCACGGGGTCAACCGGCTGCGCTTCCTGAAACAACTGCCGGATGCAGCCGTACACCGTGCGGTAGACCGACGACACGAACATAGTCTCCGACGTATCTGCCAGCACATCGGCAATGCAGCCCGCGTCGATCAGCATCGCGCCCAGCACGGCGACCTGCGCCGTCGCCAGCCGCTGGGACTGGATCGGACTGTCCGTTGTCATATCTCGTAGTCACCCTTCCTTTCCAGCACGCGACTATCCGGGCGCGGCTGCGTCTCCTGCGGAATCTCCGGCATTTCCAGCACGCCGCCGTTACGGCGGATGCCGTTGAGCCAGACAGAGACCGTCTTGACGCCGTAGCCCCTGGCGTACTGCTCGTCGTATTTCAGTTTCGCCTTGAGCCACACACCCATGGTATCGATCAGCTCGGGGGAGGGCCTCAGCGCGTTCCATGCGCGCCGGGCATCGCTCTTGTCGCCCTTGCTCGTAGACGTGCCGTCCGCCTTACGGATCACCGGGTAGAACTTCCAGAGCCCCTCGAACCGTTCCGGCTCCCATTCCACCTTTTTCCGGGTCTTTCCCCCCTGGGGGGTAAGGGGGGTATTATTAATTTTATTATTCCTGTTATATTGTGGGGGTGTAGACAATTTTGCGGAGACCCCTAGACAATTTTGCGGAGACCCCCCCTCCGCAAAATTGCGGAGACCCCCCGGATACACACCGGCGTAGATGCGCCGCGTCGCGCCTGTCCCGGAGGCCACCATGTCCGTGTCTATGTAACCTCCGTCCCTTAGCGCGGACACCAGCCGCGACACTGATTTTGCAGACCATCCAAAAAGCTCCGCGAAGTACTCGTTTCCGGCCCAACAAAAGCCCTCCCGGTTGCACAAGGCGCTGATCTCGCCGTACAGCAGTTTGGCGTTGGGAGGCAGCTTGTCATCGTAGCGCACGTCGGCGGGGATCACGGCCCAGTAGGCCGGTTGCTCAATTTTTTTTGCCAAATTTCTCTCGCCCCCTTGCGAACGTAAAAATATCTGTTATACTGGTATTGTTCTCACAGGGCATTGTGCCTTGTACCATCTGAACGCTTCCGTGCTCCACCACGGGGGCGTTCTTTTTTTGCGCCTTTTCCGCAGCCGTCCACCAGCCGGACAACCGCCGCCGCGCCAGCCGCCGCGCAGGCGTACTGCACGACCATAGTCCACAGCTCCATGACTTCACCTCCCTTCAATTAACCTGGCACTTCAAACCTGTCCAAGAGCTCTGCGTAGCATTCCTGGCAAAGATACCCCATCACCTTGGGGACGCCGCTACCTGTTCGATGGAGAATACATTCGCTCATGCGCTTCAATCCCTCCCTTCCACATTCCATGCAGCGGCAAATATATCTCTCGTCCCCATAGACGAGATCGCGGTCTCGATCGTAATATCCCATAGCTCAACATGCCTTCGCCCACAGGGCGAACAGCTCGTCCACCGGGATGCGCGTCACGCGGGCCAGCGCCGCGATCTCCTTGCCGGAGCAGCTGGGCAGATCCTTGATGCGGGCATAGATCGTACTCCGGCTCATGCCCGCGGCCTTCGCCGCGCCGTCCAGGCCGCCGTGGATCGCGTAGGCCTGGGACTTGATGCGGATCGCCATATCCCTGGCCGCGTCCGTTTTCGCGCTCAACTTCGTCCTCGGCATGGTCACACCTCCTTCGCGTATTCCAGCGCCAGCGCCGCCTGTACGATGTCTCCCAGCTCCGTGGTGATCTCGTCGAACAGATCCCGCTCACCCTCGCTGATGATGCCGTCCTCAGCGATCTCCATCAGCTGGTCGCTGCGGTGGGCCTCGGCGAAGGCCATCACCCGCCGCACCAGCTTGATGACAGCTGTCGGCAGCGGTTCAGGCTGGGCCATCATCACGCACTCCGGCAGCAGCCAGGGCTTACACTGCAAATGTTGCGCCCCAAGGTACTGGGCGTCATAGACGGCCATCATCCGCGTGACCACATCGTCGCCCGGCAGGCGCTGGCCCGTCTCGTAGGCCCTCATGCTCTCCACGCTCACAGCCAGCCGCTCCGCCGCCGCTTCCTGCGTCAGACCGGCAGCTTTTCGGGCGGCCTGATAGATATTTCCGTTGTCCCTCGGCATGGACAACACCCTCCCTTCTCTCGTATAATTTAGCTGGCAGCGTCGGCCAGCAGCTCCGCCTCGGTGCAGCCCAGCAGTGCACACAGCTTCGGTCTGTACTTCTTCAGCGGCGTACTGTCGCCGGCCTCCCACTTCGCCACCGCGGACTGATCGACCTCCACCGCGTCCGCCACCTGGGCCTGGGTCAGGCCGCGCTTTCGCCGGATTTCTTTCAATGACACACTTTTCACCTACCTTTATGAGATTTCATATTGACCCCGGCGAAAACGGGTGGTATGATAGTCATGTCAGCAACCAAACACACCACCCGTTTCCTCGTCCGATGATACTTTGGGGGAGGAGTACTCGCCGGGGGAAGACGAGTTGCGTCCAACTCAGGCGCAGAGATAAGAGGGGGCAATCGGATGGAAAATGAGAACCGCATCACCGCCGGCGATGCCGAAGTCCTGAAGTACTTCCGAAAACACAGCCCCGCGTCAGCTTCAGACGCTAAAAAGGCACTCCCGGATACAGACGCTGTCGATCATCGCATCGCCGCATTGACCAAGCCCGATGTCGGGCTTTTGGCCGAGGACGTGGATACCGACCTGTCTGGAACACGTGAGCTTCACCGGGGTCTCGGAGTCTACCGCATCACGCCCAAGGGCGAGATCGCACTGGACGACTACCTCACGGAGCAAAGGCGGCATCAAAAAGAGCTTTTGCTGGAAAGCGTGTGGATGCCCATTCTTGTGACTATAGCAGCCAATCTAACAATAGCCGGAATACGACAGTTGTGGCCGCTGATACAGCAATGGTTATCCAATACTTCCGCATAAATTCTCGCCATCGTCGCATCTTCTCACCTCCCTCTTGCTCTTACCTGAGGGACAAGCTAATCATAAATGCGCGATAGCTCATTGTCAATACAAAAATGCGCCAAGGCTCATTTTTCGTGTAATTGCACAATTATTCCCTTGTCTATTTGTCTACAACACCTATAACAGGAGGGCTTATGAGTCAAGATATGTCTCGTGTCATGCCGTTTAAGCGGCCCGAAGATCTGTCAGACTATGTAGTCATAGATTTGGAAACCACGGGTATTGACCCCGGAACTTGTAAAATTATTCAGCTTGCGGCAGTTCGGTTTGTAGGGCACGTAGAAATTGATAGCTATGCAGCCTACGTAAACCCTGAATGTACTATACCTTCGGAAGTTTCGCGCCTGACTGGGATTACTGATGCTATGGTGGCCGACGCGCCTTCTATTGGTGATTTAATCGACTCTTTTGCGGAGTTCGTTTCCGCTGCACCGTACGCAACAGGCTGGAATGTGTCTTTTGATACGGATTTTCTCTCGGCAGCAGAAGGGTGTAGCAGAGAATGTTTTTCTCGGTGCTTTGACACCATGACTCTATACGGTCGAGTCACAGGAAAGCCCTACAGCAAGCTGTCCGATGCTTGCGAAACGATAGGTTTCTCAACACGCTTTCACGATGCGCTTGAAGATTGCCGTGCGTGTGGAGCCGTCCTATCTTGGATTTGCACTGACAACAGAATGGATCACGCCCTCCATAGCAAGAACGAGCGAAATGCTGCGCTCCACGCATATCTACAACGTTCAGCATCTGGTGTATGTCCGATTTCCGTCAATGACGTTTGCTTGGGCGGAGAATTGGACGGAAAGTCCGTTGTGTTTACCGGCGCTCTGAGCTTTCCTCGCGCCACTGCAAAGGCCCTCGCGGAAGCGGCTGGCGCAACGGTAAAAGGGGCTGTTTCCAAGAAAACCCACTACCTAATAGTCGGAGAACAAGACGAGGTTATTGTCGGTTGCGACGGGATGAGCGAGAAGGAAGAAAAAGCCGCAGAGCTTAATGCAAAAGGCGCATCTATTGCGGTAATCTCCGAACAACAATTTTTGGAACTTTTGTAATTGATTTGATGAGGTCATCATGGACAGAGAGCTTTTTGTGCAGAATATTAAAGACGGGTGTCGCGCAAAGGGCGTCAAGCCCACGGTGGCCTGCCGCGAAGCAGGAGTAGGAACGAGCTTTATCACAGACATCAACAAGGGCAAGACGCCGTCCGTGGCGAAGGTGCAGATGCTGGCCCAGTACCTGGGCTGTACCGTCAGCGACCTGCTGGGCGAAGATCCTGCGCCGCCCGATCCCGTGCGGGAGGAATTTGCCCGCCTGCTGGACGGCATGACCGCCGAACAGCGAAACGAACTCTTTGCCTTTATGCTTCGCCAAAAGCGCGAACGGGAAAAATAAAGCGGTGTCCGAATTGGACACCGCTCCTAAAGGCAACCGCTGTTTTTTATCGTCCGCGCCGCTTCCAGCACGTCCAGCTGCGCCGATGGGTCTAAGCTGTCAAATAGTTCCAGTATCTCGTCCCTTCGTTCTTCATCCATCACTCTTCCCCTTTCTGTTTATGCTTAAATCTTAACAGATAGGGCAAAAATGTCCAGTATCCAACGTGAAAAGTGCTGTTTGAAAGTGAAAAGATTGTCGTATTCCGACAATTTTGACATAAACTGGATTTATGAGGAGGCGTATCATGTCTGCACTTGATGAGTTATCCGATGAGATTTCTGCTTACCCTAACGCCATTCGTGTCGCCCGAGCCAAGGCCGGCGTGAGCAACGATCAGTTGGCTGAGCGCTCGGGCGTTCCGTACTCCACCGTGTGCAAGGTGCAATCCGGCCTGCAAAACATCACCCTGCCACAGGCAGCTGCCATCTGCGCTGCCCTGGGCATATCGCTGGACGCGCTGATCGTCCTGCCGGACACGCGCCCCGCTGCGGCAAACACCCATGAAATGGAGCTGAAGCTCTCCGACAAAGAAGGGGATGTCCGGGTGCTGGAGGCGGTCAACAAGATGCTTACATTGCAGCTCAGGCGGCTCAGATCGTGCCTGTATGTCACCATGGTGCTCTGTGCCTTGCTGGCGATTGGCCTGATTACGTACATAGTTATCGACGCCCGCATACCGTATGCGGGCTTTATACGAACCACCGGCCTCAGCGGCGGAGCGTGGCTGTTCATCCTTTTGGTTGTCGCAGCAGCGGTCGTCATGGGCGGCCTCCTGCTGAGATTGTCAACAAAATATACTGACAAGAACACAGAAAGGGGCAAAACATGAAGAAGATTATTGCAACCATCTTGGCGGTCGTATTGGCGCTCTCAATGTGCGCCTGCGGTGCGGGCGGAGGAAATGCACCAGCTGTCGATGAACCCGCAGCGCCGCCGGACCTAACGGGAGAATGGAAGCAGATCAACAGCAATTCCGACGACGCATGGCAGGCCGCTATAATTACGGGGGATACTATTACGATCAACTGGGTTTCTGATGGAGGGGACGTTAAAAGTCTGTACTGGGCGGGCACGTTCACCGCTCCCGCTACGGCAGACGAACCATATTCCTGGGACTCTGCAAACGATAAGGAGCAGACAAGCAAAGCCCTTTTGGCAAGCGGGGATGACACCAAAACTTTCACCTACGCCGATGGGCAGTTAAGCTATGAAGCCTCCGCGCTGGGTACGACCATGACCATCAGAATGGAGAAGGTCGGTTAATAGCTGCTTAAGGCCGTGCCCAAGTCGGGCACGGCCTTTCTTTAGGAGAATGACGTATGATCTGCAAAAACAAGGGCTGCGCCCGCGAGATTGATGCCGACAGTGTCTATTGCAAGTGGTGCGGCACGCGCCAGGTGCGGGAGAAAAAGACGAAGGACGCCGCGCCTGCTGCCCGGCAGCTGCCCTCCGGCGCGTGGACGTGCCGCGTCCGCGTTGGTGGGCAGGACATCTCCGTCACCCGCCCCACCAAAGCCGAGGCGCAGGCCGAAGCTATGGCCGTCAAGCACGGACTCAAAGCCCCGGACACGCCGGAGATCAATCTCACCCTGGGCGAAGTCATAGACCGTTACATAGCGATGAAGGAGGACGTTCTTTCTCCGTCTACCGTGGCCGGCTATAAGCGCATCCGCAAAAATGCGTTTGCTGCGCTCATGGGTCAAAAGCTCTCTGCGCTGTCTCACGAGCGCGTCCAGCGCGCCGTAAACGCCATGGCGGGTAGCTCCTCCCCTAAGTCTGTCCGCAACGCCTACGGCCTTTTGAGCGCCGCTGTGGGCGAGTTCGCGCCCGACATATCGCTGCACGCAACCCTCCCGCAGAAGATCCGCGCAGAGATTGTTCTGCCCAGCGAGGACGACATTAAGGCTATCGCCGCTGCGGTTGCCGGCAAATGGGTAGAACTTCCCGTTTTGCTGGCCATGTGCCTGGGCCTCAGAATGTCGGAGATCCGCGGCCTCACTCGCGACTGCATCAATGACAGCGTTCTCCACGTCAAGCAGGCCCTCGTGGACGAGGGCGCTAAAGCCCCCAAAACCTACACCTCCGACCGATACCTCAAAATGCCCTCACACATCCTGTCGCTGATCGGCGCCATCCCTGCGGATCAGGAATACCTTTGCCCCCAGGGTCGCCGTGCCATCTACTACGCCTTTACCTCGGCCTGCGAAAGGGCGGGTATTAAACACTACCGCTTCCACGACCTGAGGCACGTCAACGCTTCCGTGATGCTCAAGCTGGGTGTCCCGGACAAGTACGCCATGGAGCGCATGGGGCACGCCACGAACAATATGCTCAAGACCGTCTATCAGCACACCATGCCCGCCGAACGGGTCAAGGTGGACGAGGAGATCAACGAATATTTTTCCGCTATGTGGCAACAAAATGACAACGGAAAATCGAAAAATGACGGTATATAGCCGCTTATAGCCCTCCAGCGCCGGGGTTCGAATCCCCGACGAGGCACCAAGAAGAAAATCGCGCAACCGTGCGGGTTGCGCGATTTTCTCAGTTTTTACGCGTGTTTCCGGCGTTTTCGTATTCCGCCACGGTGCTAATTTTATCCGAGTTTCGGGACATTCTGAGGGCTGAAAAAGACGCAAAGTGTCAACAAAATGGCAACGGAGCTATGGTCATCATCCGCGATCCGGGCGAGTATATAGGCCCACTGCTTCCGCCAGCAGTAGGCGGACACAGGCCGCGCACTGGCGGTCGCCGGCTTCCCAGTTCTCCACCGTCCGACGGGGGATACAGTAGCGGGCTGCAAAAGCGGCCTGGGATAGGCCGGTGTGAGCGCGGATGTCACGGATGGTCAAGTGGGCCGCGTCCCACAGCTGACCCAGCATCTCGATGCGGGCCGCTGGGCTTTCTGCCTCCGGGTCATCGCCCCAAGCGGAGGACAGCGCCCATTCGGAGACGTAGGCGTCGCGGTCAGCGCGGTTCAGGGCGTCGAAAAACAGGAAATTAAATGTCTTGTCAGTCATGGTCAACCTCCTTTAGTTGTCCTCGCACTCGATTATGCCTTCGACCTCTGCGGAGCAGACGTCGAAATTGTTATCCTCAATCGTGCCGTAAAAATCGCAATTTGGGAACTCGCTGTCGGAGCTCCACCACATCTCTAGGCTACGCTCAGGCGCTTCCGGGTCTATTACCTGGGCGCAGTATTCTCGCGGGACGCACAGCCGATCATCGTCCATGTAGCCCACGGAGACGTGGTCATTTCCGGCGTTTTCTGCCAGCACATAGGTTTTGCCCTGATAGGCAACGGATTTGCCCTTAGATCCAGGAACAACGATAGTAACAGCCATAATCTGCCCCTCCTTTCACCGCGCCTCGTAGCCTGCGAGTTCAAATTCGTCCTCAGCGATCTCCTTGTAGACGGGGTAGATTTGGATGTTGTCCGCGTCAAAATACTCGCCGTTCCAGTAGGTCTGTCCGTTTTCCCGAAACCACTCGCCAAGAGTGTTGAGGTTCTCCTGGGTCGGGTTGGCCTCGTAGGCTTTTTTGAGGTCACTGTAATCGTAATAAGTGTTCGTGTTCATGTTTTCTCCTCCTTCGGTCGTTGTAGAGTTCGTCAAAAGTCTTCTCCGCCGCGGTAAATCGCAACACAGATCGGATCGGCGGTGGGGTTGCCGTCGTCGTCAAATTCGCCCGCGATTTCGGCGATCTGCTCATACCCAGCGGCCTTAGCCATCCTGACGGCTTCATCAAAGTCAAAACTGCCGTAGCTCCAATCGGCGTCTTCCGCATTTACCTGAACTGCAAAGAAGTTTCGGTTGTTGTTAGTCATATCTGTTTTCCTCCCTGCCGCTGTAGCGGCGATCCATATCTAACTTACAAATTGATTATACCACTCATCGGGTGGTATGTCAAGAGATTTTTCAAAAAAATAAAACGGAAACGCACTCTTTCGAGTGCGTTTCGTTCGTTCATTTCGATTACTCTCTCAGCAGCTTCCGCCACGTTTTCTCGCCCACAATGCCGTCCGCACTCAGGCCGTTGACCACCTGGAAACTCACGACCCGCCGGTGCGTCGTTGCGCCGAAATCGCCGTCCGCTCCGTATGTGCCCAGGTCGTAGCCACGGCCCAGCAGCAGCTCCTGAAGCACGCGCACCTTGTCGCTCTTGCTGCCCTTGGCCAGCTGCGGGAACACCGCCGTAAAGCCCTCTGCGGCGCTCTCTGCGGGCTTGTCCGCGCCAGCTACATACGGGATGCCAAACCACTCGCAAAGCCCCTTAGCGGCGCTCTCAGCGATCTCCGCCATGTGCTGGTGAAACCATGCGGCGTCCGCCTTGTTGTCGTGGAAAGCGTGCTCCTCGTAGTAGCTCACCGCCCTGGGCTTGTAAAGCTCGTACCACTTGGAGCTGGCCACCAGCTTCACCGTGCCGGGGTAGACCTCCTTGCGGTGTTTCACCATGATGTTGCCCAGCTTCTTGCCCTTGGCGGAAAAGGTGTAGTACATGGGATAGCACCCCCGCGAGTTGCCTTTGCCATCGCCGCTGCCGTTTGTATGGGACACATAGTGCACATCAGCGCCCCATGCGTCGCTCTCCCGGACGTTCTGCTTCATGATCTCGTTGCCGTTGTCGCTGTTCATGGGTGTTCTGCGATAGCCGCGCTTTGTGGCAATGCCGCAGCGGTTCAGGACCGGCTCAAGGATGTCGATGTACTCGTTGTTCTCCAGCGCCTCATAGCACTGTTTCCCGTCCGGGCGGGGATATACACAGGGGTTCGCCCTGTGCATAGCCGGTGACAGGTAGACCTTCGGGGCGGCCATCTACATGGCTTCCTCGTTGTTGGTAGACTTCATCTGCTTAAACACCTGATTAACGCCCGTTGCGGTCAGGCCGGACATAATGCCCACGGCGACCGCCGTAAAGTAGTCCTCGGCGGGAAAATCCGGCATATGGAATGCCAGCGCCAGCGCACCGATGATGCCGCCGCACACACCGCAGATAATGGGAATCCACTTGTTGTCCAGCGTCGTGGCCTTCACGATCATGCCGATCAGATAGCAGATGACGATGATAGCGGCAACAGTCGCCACGCCGATAGTGTTGATGTCCATAGTTACTTCCTTTCCGGCTTATTATGCCTCTCGCTTGATGGGCAGCTTCCTTACTTCCTCCATGACCCTTTTTGCACTGCCGTTGCCGCCCATCTTTTCATACGGCATATATAGGTAGTCATTGAGGTTTTCGTACTCGTCCTGCGTGATGTACCCGCGTGTCACGTACACCATTCCCAGATGGATGATGCGGTCATGCGCCAGACCCACCAGCATCTTCCGCTCCGCGTTGTTCTTGTCTGCCCGCCTAGACACCAGCGCCCATAAGCCGCTGCTTGTCAGCACCGCTACCGCCAGCGGTACGGCGATCTGCTGTACCCACGGCTCCATTCGCTCTCCTTTCCGGGCCTAGCCCTTTCCGTTGTTTAGTTTCCACTTCGCAGCAGCGCCGCGACGCAGAAGCCGATGCACGCGCCGATGCTGATATAGATGACGGCCATGTGTCACACCTCCCCGCTGTCATAGTTCTCACCCGTGATCTGCTCGTACTCCTCGGCAGTGATGCCACGACCCGGCTTTGCCTCGTTCAGGGCTACCCAGCCCCGCAGCGTCTCCCGTGTGATGTAGCCAAGCCGCCACCGTTCCAGCAGCGCCTCAAACTTGTTGCTCATAGCGCACCTCCTCTTATTGCAGCATGGCGATGGCCAGCTCGATGCCGCTCAACACCTGCTGCACGCTTTGAATGGCAGGAGCGCGCATCATGTCGTACTCCTCCCTGGTGTACTCCCGCTGCTCGTACACCCACTGCTCCGCCGTGGCGGCGTTCTTACCGCCGCCTACCGTCACGGCCTCCCGCCGGATGTTCCGCCGCTCGTAAACCGTGGAGCTGCTGGACGTGGTGTCCAGCTCCTCCGGGGTGGTGGCGCGGCTGTCATGCACAGTTTTCCAGTCTGTCATTTGTTGCCCTCGCTTTCTGTCGTTTTGATGCGGCGGCCACCCGCCGTTTACATTTCCCGATGCTGACCATCGGCTTGATGTGCGTCAGGTAATAGCCGTAGGCGTTGGCGTGGCGAAACACGCCGATGCGGCTTATCATACTGGCCGCGTCATGTCGGGTATACCGCCCCCGCCGGTGCATTCTCCGGGCCTTGCCACGCACACGCTTCAGGATGCTTTTCCGCACGCCCACACGGTCACGGTGGATCACAAGGCCCAGCGCGTTGATAGCGCGTCCTTTGGCCCTGCTAGCTGTTTTGCGTACCTGCTCAAAGCGGTACACCTGCCAGTCGGCCTTCAGCCGCAGGTGCAGCTTTCGGCTGAGAAACAGGCTGATCTCCTGTACCATGCGGTGGAGCTCCCGCTTGTTGCGGTGGAAGATAAACAGGTTGTCCATGTATCGCAGGTAGCGGTCGGGCCGCAGGGTCTGCACCACGAAGCTGTCCAGGGTCTCCAGGTAGAGGTTGGCCAGCCACGGCGACGTGTAGAACCCCTTGGGCAGCCCCGGCCCTGCGCCGTCGATCACGCGGTACAGCACCTCAAGATACCGCCTGTCCCGGATGCGCCGTCCCAGCATACCCTTCAGCAGCTCCGTGTCCACGGTGTCGTAGAACGATTTGATGTCGCCCTCGAACACGTAGAACCGTTTCCCGCCGTAGCTGTCCCTCCACCGTTTCATAGCCCGGACGGCGGCGTGCGTGCCCCTGCTGGGCAGAGAGCCGAAGGCGTAGCGGTACAGCCGCGCCGTCACGATGGGCCGCAGCTGCTGCGCCAGCATGTGATGCACCAGCTGCTCATCGTCGAACCGGGGCTTGATGATCTCCCGCACCTTCTTGTGGCTGTCTTCCTGGATGCGGTGCTTTTCGTGGTGCGGCGGATACCACGCGCCGCGCTCCAGCTTCCGGCACAGCTCCTCCGCCTTCTCCTCACGCCGTGCCAGGATATTTTGCACGGCCTTCCGCTTTGTTTTGTACCGGGCCGCTTCCTCGATGGCGGCCACGGCGTCTCGCCTGTCTGTCATTTTGTCAAACAAGCCATTGTAGCTTTTCAAGAGTTTTTCTCCCTTTCTTAACCCCTCACGCGGCGGTGGGCTGTTCGCTTACTGGCCGCGCCTCTTGGTCGGGTCAATTTTCAGCATGGGCTGCGGAAATATGCTCACCTTGCCGGTATATAAGATCGCGTTTTGCGATGAGCCGGTGTGTGACGAAAGGGGCAATAAAGCGACGCGCCAATGTTCCACCTCGCATTCCCAGCCGTGTTGTTGACGTTCACGTAGCGACCGCATTTCGAGCCGTTCTCGCAGTTCCCGCCGACAAGCGGCACAGACAGCCGAAGGAGGGAAGGCACGGGTTTCGTGAGCATATTCCCAAATTTACGTTATTTGTTTTGATGGGCTTGCGCCCATGCGGGGGATAGCTCCCCCGCGCCCCCTCAAGAGGGACGTTTATAAGAAAGCGACGCGCCGATGGACCACCACGCATTCCCAGCCGAGTTGGAGACGGACACGTAGCGACCGCAGGCCGAGTCGGACCCGCAGGTCCCGCCGACAAGCGGCACAGACAGGATGCCGACGTTGATGTAGTGGTAGTCGCAGTAGTAGGTGGCGGAGCTGCCTCCCAGCGCCGTGGGCAAAAGACCTTGAGGCGTGTTTCGCGCCGCGGAGAACCAGCCGCTAAAGGCCGCGTTCGAGTCGACTTGCGGCACGGTCTCGCCCCCCGCGTCATAGCCCGCGCCGGTCAGGTTGTAGCCGCTGCCCTCCGGGGTCATCTTCATTTTCCACACGCCATTGTCTTGCAAACACCCGATAGTGCGCTCCCAGCGGTCGCCCCAGCAGACCTCGGTGTGGAACACCTTTACTGCATTGGCGGTGTCGGCGTAGCCGTAGAACCGGCCCTTGTCACTTAGCGTGCCGGTGGTCAGCAGGTCAGCGGCGGACGTGCCGCCTTTGGTGTGACCCTGGCCGAACGTGCCCTGGAGATTAGTGCTCTTGCCGACAAGGTAGCACATATCCATCAAGAGTTGCCAATCGCACCACTGGAGGATGTCGTAGCCGCTGCCGTTGGCCTGCGCCGCCGTCCGCTCCGCGGTTGTGCTAGTGTTGTTGTCCTGTGCCTGACCCTTAAGACTGCGGAGCTTGCCGTCCACCAGGCTGCCTCGGAACGCCGGGTAGAAGAGATACGGCATGATGCGGCCCTGCGCGTCCGTGTGAGCGTAGGCAAAATAGCCATCGTCATAGCGCTCCTCGCAAAACACCGTGTAAGAGTAGTCGCCCTCCTGATAGCGCTTGACCCAAATCAGCGGGATAGCGGAGAAGCAGTTCCCGCCGTAGGCCGTGTTGGACACGTCGCTGGCGCTGCCGTCGGTGTACTTCTGTGTGTAATCGTCGTCCTTTAGCCAGTAGTCCACCGTGCCGTCCGACTTTAGCATACAGGGGTGGTTATCGCGGACGAACCAAATGTCCGCCCAGCTGCCATAGTTAAAAACGCCGGTGCTGAAATTCATGCTTGCCGGGGTCATGCCCTCCGCGTCGTAAAGATACTCTACGCGGGTGCTGGGATTGGGTTCGGAGTTCTTGATGCGGAAGCCGTACCGCTTGGGACGCTGCCCACGCAGGGTGGACAGGATCAGTTGGGATGTGCTCTCTTTCGCCACGTCGTCGTTGCCTCCTAATGCGTCAATGTTGTCCCGTGCCTGCTGCTTCTGCGCCTCGGTCAGGGTTTGGGGGGTGCCGTAGCTGACGAACTCGCCGCCGGCAACATTCTTCGCTTGGTCCTTGTAATACTTGGCGTTATTGTGGTAGGCCGGGTCTGTGGATGGAACGTCCACTCCGTTACGCTGACCAACAGCCCATGCCTCCGCGTCCTCGGCGGAATCCTCCGCCGCGCCCTTGGCAATTTCTGCAACAGTCTTAGCTGTCTGAGCGTCTGTCTTTGCGTTTACAGCAACAACCTTTGCCTCGTTGGCCTCCGTCGCATAACTTTCGGCTGCAGTTTTGGCAGCAACCGCGCCTTCTTCAGCTTCTTCAGCTTTGGCAGCTGCGCCTACCGCTTTCGCGATGTCATCGGCAACGATATTAAAATAGTCACTGCTGATGATCTGCGCGTCCGGGTAGACGCTGGGCGCGACCTCCACCGCAAAGCGGAACGTAGCCAGCCGATCCGCCGCCTTGCCTGAGCCTGTGCCGTAGATGTCGATCTCCGCCTGCACTACGCCCGCCACAGCCAGCATCTGCGTGGCCACCGGCGCGGTGACAGTGTTGCCGGAGGCGGTCACAGCCGTCCCGGCCTCCGTTGCGTCGTACAGGCCGCCCGTGCCGTCCGGCTTGCGGAAGCGCACCATGACGGCGGCGTTGGCTGGGACGTTATAGGGTGTAGCCCCGTCCCACAGCGTCGCCACGATGGTACGGGAATTGGCGTCGCCCTGTGGCATAAACAGCCTGGGCGGAATGCCGTCCGCGGAAAGGTTAAGCCTCACTTCTTGGTTGACGTTCATGGTCACCACTCCCCTTACTTCGCCTGGTCGCGGCCCAGGACCAAAGTCATGGTGTAGAGCCTCTCGGATGCTGCGTAGTTGACATTGGCGTCCAGGATTACGTTGTAGTCGCCCTGCACCGGCACGGCGAAGGTGTCGTCGCCCTCGCCGTCCACGACCTCGACGGCGGCGAACGTGGGCGTGTCCACCAACGGCTTGACTGCCGGCACGGCGGACACCTCGCCCAGGCGGCCCGTCCAAACGGCGTTCAGCACGCCACGGTTTAGGCCTTCGCCAAAATGGGTGATCTCCACCGCCCGCTGCGTCTCTGTGCCCTTGTCAAAGATGATTTTCATGGTCGTCCTCCTTATCGGTTGTTGTAGTAGATAATCGCACCATTTAGTGCGGTCTTCAACGACCCCGCCCCGTTGTAGTAGCTGGCGAGGATGTTGTCGCCCGCGCTGCGCTCTCCGGGTGTCGCGCCGTGGCCTGGCTGGGCCGCGATGGCCGCCCGGACGGCGTTGAACCCCGCCGCCGTGATCCGACTGCCGGCCACGACCGGCGAATAGATAAAGGAGCTACCGTTGCCCTCCGCCAGCTCCGCCAGCGTGGCCATAAGCCTATTCCACCGAGTCGCCGTCAGGTTAGATAACGGCAGGCCTGCGGCGATGATGCTGCCGTCGCTGCTGCCGCTGCCACCGTCCCAGTAAAACTGATCTATGCCTCGTTTCCACTGGGCCGTGAAGCGGTTGATAGTGGGATCATCCGCGTCCGTAGATGTGGCGCTCACCGGCGCGTTGCCGGTGTAGACTACGCCCGTAGCATCGCTCTTCCAGCCCGTGAATATGTAGCCCTGTCGGCTGGGTGTCTCCAGCAGCGTCACGTTAAACATTGCGGTAGTAGAGTTGGTTACAGTGATGGACTCGTCCTGCGCCGGGTAGTAAGTGTACGTGCTGCCGTCGGAGAAAGTGCCGCCGTTGGCGTCCGCCCGGACATTGTAGAATGTGTAACTGGTGGGCGTCGGCGGCGCAGAGCTCTCCGCCGAAATGTAAATCGTGCGGTTCGCGCCGGTATAGGCAACCTTCCAGCTATAGTCGATTGTCACCACGCCGTTGGTCGCCGTGCCGATCTGATTGCGGTCAGAGCCGTCGCTGTGGCTGTCCCAGTAAAACGTGCCGCTCCAGCCGGACGAAACTACCGCGAAGTTGAAGCCCAGGTCGTAGGAGTAGCTGAAGCTGCTGCTGATGCCGTTGCTGCGGTAAACCGTGACGCCGTTGCTGAAGGTCAGCTCCCGGACGTAGGCGGTCTGAAAGACAACGGTAAGCGTCGCTGACATAGCTGCACCTCCTCGCTATCCGAACACGGCGCTGCCGCCGGAGAGGATGGTGCTCCAAAGCGTTGTCGATCCGTTGTGTTTGATACCGCTGCCGTTCAGCTCGTAGCCCTGGTCGATGTCGCCGTTGACCAGGATCGCCAAATAGCCGTTGCTGATCACGTGATTGACGTAGAAATCGCTCAGATACCGACTGGGGTCACTCAGTCGGGCGGCGGGCATATATCCCGTCAGCTTGGAGCACGACAGGTTCTCGATCTCCGCGTTGGTGACCTTCAGGTTGTAGATGTTCGCGCCGTTCACCTGGAGGTTGGTGGCGTCGATCTGTGATGCCACCAACTGCCCGGTGATGTTTGCCGCCATGACCTGGAGGTTGTCGGCATTGATCTGACTGGCCTGGAGCTGACCGTCTACGTTGGCAGCGTTGACGTGCAGGCTGGAGGCGTCAATTTGGCTGGCCTGCAGTTGCCCGGTGACGTTGGCCGCCTTGACCTGGAGGTCGTCGGCGTCGATCTGCGCCGCGGTCAGCTTGCCGACGATGTTGGCCGCATAGACGTCCAGACCCTCGGCGGTCACAAACTTGCCGACAATCGATCCGTCCTGGGTGATGGCCGTCTCGTAAGGGCCGTTGACGCCGTTACTGGAGAAACCCAGGCCGCCCAAGTTCCATCGCCACACGTTTTTCGCGTCCGCCGTCTCCGGCGCGTCCATGATCAGCAGCTCCGTGGCCTGCCCGGCGTCGTTGCGCTTGAAGATCACATAGCCGCCGTTCGTGCCGGTGATCCAGCCAGTGGCGTTCAGGATCGCCTTCTGCAGCGCCTCCGTGGTGGGCAGGGAGCTGATGTCCTGGGCCTGTCCGGCAATGGTGTCCGCTACGCTGGGGCGGACGTCGCCCACCTCCACGCTGCTGTAGCGATCCCGCAGCACGTCAAAGGTGGTTTTCACCACCTTGGCCGTTGCGGTGACGCCCATGGCCGCGAATACCACCGACACGGTGTCGCACAGCTCTACCTTCTCGCCGTCCAACTGCGCGAAAGACAGCGTGATGGACACCCTGGGCACGCCCACCTTGTTGTCGGCGATGTAGTACTCCGCCGCCGTCCGCAGCTGGTCGGCGGTGGGGGCGTCCTCAAACGCGGACGACAGATCCAGCGTCAGGATACGGGTGAAGTCGAATGTGCCCGACACGGGCACAGTTTTCTCAGGCAGCTCCACGGTAGTCTCGTCATCCGTCCAGTACGGGTACACCGCCGTGTAGACCGCCGCGCAGTTGGCGTCCTGCTCCAGGGACGTGAGATCCTTGCCGTAGCGGATGACCACGCCCCGGTCTGCGCCCCGGCGCGTCCACAGCCGTACCGTGAAGCGGTCAAACTCATACTCGCCGCCGTAGATGTCCAGGATGCTGCCCTTCACGCCGCCCAGCAAAGAGCGGACGGACAGCGGGATGGCGCTAGACACGGCAGTCGCGCCGGGCCGGTCTGTCCAGTAACTGAAGCCATTGTCCGCCGGAATAGCGCCGGAGGCAATAGCTGCAAACACCGCCTGCGCTCCCTGTGCCGAGAACGGCGGCATGACCGCGCCGGACAGATCATAGCTGATGTGCTCGGCGTAGACCGTCACCAGGCCGCCCATGGGGCGCGTGATGCGGTAGACGCGGAACGGTTGCGGGTCGGCCTCCGGGCGCGGTCGCGCCAGGATCAGACAGCGCTCCGCGATGTCGGCGTAGTGGAGGCCGCTCACGGGGTACTGCATGGTCAGCTCGTAGCTGCCGTTGCGCTCCTCTGTCACCTGGCAGGACGCTGCATCGGACAGCACGCCCAGGCCGTTGCTGTCAAACGCCCGCTCTTCGGGCGGATACAAGATCGGCCTCATAGCGTCCACCACCTGGGGATGACGCTCACGCCGGTGATGCTGCCCGTCCAGCTCACCGCCGTCTCCCCCGCTTCCAGCGCCGGGAACTCCGGCGCGGAGATGGCAGCATTGCGGTTGACACCGCCCGCGCCGTAGGCGTTCTGCGCCTCGCAGTCCAGGCTCACATAGCCGTCCGGCAGATTCTTAATGGTGACAGTCCGGCCACCCACAGTCAGCGTCCCCGCGCCCGTCCCGGTGACGGTGAGCAGCGGCAGCGCCGTGAAGGCCGTGGGGTTCAGCAGCGTCTCTCCGCTGGCCAGCGTCACGGCCACGTCCCCGGCGCGGAGGAAGCGCTGCGGCTGGCAGCTAAACTCGATAGTCGCCCGCCCGAATTTATGGAGCGTGCTCTCCACGTCCAGCGGCCCGGCGTAGTAGGCCCGCCGGTACGTCTCCACATCATAGCTGTCCTCCAGCTTCTGATAGCCCGTCGGGCCGCAGAGCCAGCTGGCCACCTCGCGCATGGCGCGGGGCAGGCGGATGCGCTCCGCGCTGACGTAGATATTGTAGGCCTGGACGTAGTTGTCAAACGATTTCTGCGGGAAAATCAGGTCGCCGTTGCGTCCGGGGACGGACTGCACGTCCATCTTCCGGGCGGCCAGCGTCACGGAGGGGTAGCGCTCCACGATGACGTGAACATCATCGGAGGATCTTCCGGCCCAAAAAATCACGCGAACACCGCCTCCTTCCGTTCCACCGCGCTCTGCAATCGGTACATCACCACGTCCGCCAGGGCGTTCACGTCCTGGCCCTCCGCGCCGTAGACGTTGATGACCACGCCGCCCATGTTGGTGGTCGCGCCGCCGCTGGGCAGTGGCAGCGTGGCCAGGGCGGACAGCTCCTCGCCCATGTCGCGCATGGCCCTGGGCATGGCCTGTTCCACGCCCAGCGTGATGCCAGGCGGGATAAATTTGCCGATTTCATCGGCGAAAACCTTGGAGGGAGAATGGATGCCGAGGAAGCCCTTGATCCAGCCGAGGATGTTGTTCACCCAGCCGGAGAGCTTGTCATAGAGCCACTGCCCGGCGTTCTTGATGCCGTTCCACAGCCCTTCCACCAGCTGCTGGCCGACCATGCCGATAG
>ERZ1034873.594-NODE-594-length-18252-cov-5.500907_pt1 | contig 18252 bp, 12 predicted proteins | sample MGYA00520689_ERZ1034873 | MGnify/ENA primary metagenome ERZ1034873 (study PRJEB33766, sample SAMN09781722) | gut metagenome | biome: gut microbiome | host: Homo sapiens | place: Madagascar | study: EMG produced TPA metagenomics assembly of the PRJNA485056 data set...
GAACTAACTGCCAACTACAACCATACAAGTTCAGCAAAGGCTTCACTTGTGGTTTTCGTAAGCAGTGGATTTCATTCAAGCTAAAAACGCAAATAAAGTTTGTTACACATATTTGTGCATTTTCTTATTTTTGACATCTATCCCTACAAAAATATATCCACAGAAGACAACCGATGTCAGCTTTACTTCTTTCATGTTCCTCTTCTACCTGCCTTCTTTTTTGTCCTGCCAGATGATTCTAGCATAACGCTTATCCAATGGCCGTGTCGAGGTTTTCTGCGGCAGACAGCTTTGATACGTTTTATTCTACATTCTTAAGTGCCTGATCCATCGGGATCTTTTTGATCCGTTTAAAATCAAATACCATAACGATCAGATAACCGATCAATACAAATGCAAACATCTTCACATAGCCTGCCGGTTCCATCCGAAAAGCAAACCAGCCGCTATAGCTCTTTAACATGATTCTCCATGCCTGACTCATCACGAGCGTTCCGAGTCCGACGCTTAAGGCATCTGCCACAAGCAGAACAATCGTTGTTGACAGCAGGTACAGCCGCGCGATCTCGCCGTTTTCATAGCCTAAGATCTTCGTCATGGAGATCGCATTTTCATTCTTCTCTATGATCAGCTTCGTCAGCAGATAGATCATAACTGCCGATAACAGGATACAAAGAATCTGGAAGTACGACATATAAGAGCCCATCGAATGATCTAACTGATCTGCCATCTTGGTAAAATCACGTTCGGTAAGGATCGTTGCAATATTCTCATCAGCAATATCCGTAAGCTCGGTATCCGACAGATAACCGCTGAATTCATCCTCCTTCAGATCAAAGATCTCCTGATATTGTTCAATGGATAAGAATACTGCGATGCTCTGACACCTGTCATAGATTCCGGTAATCTTAAACTCATACTGCTTGTTTTCATACTTTTCCGAGAGTGTAACCGTATCTCCGACGGACAGACCATACTTGTCACAAAATGAGGACGATAAAGCTGCCTCTAATCCTTTCTGCTTAGACAACTCCGGGATATTGACATACCGGCTGTCTGCCTGGATACCATAGATCGATACTTCTTCGTCTAACTCATCTCCTTTTTTCTGCAAGGAAGCCATATCGAACTTCTCAGCATCCGGATTGTCTGTTGTGATCAGATCTCCGTCTTCGTCCTCATAGGAAGTTAATACATACTGATACTTCGCAAACATCAGATCACTGATATTGTTCTGGTAATATTTTAAGGTATCCGGCATTCCGACTGCCATTGCAAGCATTACCATGATAAAGAAAATGCCGACAAAAAGCACCAGATAATTGACACTGTTCTGGATCATGATGCGCAGACGGAAGCGTGCAAGGAACGACCACTTCGGCAGACGGATCGTCTTTTTGCGCTTTGTCTTTTTCAGGTCATGGCGTAAAAACTGAAGCGGTGTGTGCTGCATCATCCGTACGATCACGATCAGATTGACTACAAACATCAGAATCAACGGGATCACTGTTGTCTTAATGAATGCATCCGGATTCCAGATCGTCTCATAAGCAGGCAGACTGTAGCTGTTATAATACATGCTTACAACCACGTTCTTAAAGACCGTATAGCCTAAGATATTTCCCGCACAGGCTGCAAGGATCGTCACGATCACCGGCATCGACAGATAGTGGCGGATCAGTTCGCCCCTGGTATAACCGGATGCACGCAGTGTACCGATCGCCGATGCTTCCTTTGTGATCGTATTGCTGATCGTAATTGCAAAGATAAATGCGATAATGACGATCAGGATATCCAGAAGCACACCTCCCATCGCTTCGTCTGATCCCATATCATCTGTTGCAAAGTTAATTGCCGGATTGGCATATGCCGGTACATAATCCTCTAATTCCGCATCTGCGGTAACCGCCTGCGTCAGCAGGGCACGCATGAAATTATCCGACTTTGTTTTTTCTTCTGCCTCATCCGCCGGTGCATCCTGATACTTCCATGCATAGGCATAATGTACATCGGCAGTCAGGCGGTCAAAGCCTTCCTGTGTCACCATTGCAACATCGAACTTTAATGCATCAAACATCAGATCCGTTGGCTTTTCATGCAGGGTCGCATAATTCACATAAGCGATCCGTCCGACAACTTCGAACTTCTGATCACCAACCGTGATCGTATCACCAGTCTTTATTCCGACATTATCGGCATGCATACGGTCAACTGCGATCTCATTTTCATTTTCCGGGAATCTTCCATCTAAGATACAGGCGAGGTTAATATCGTCGTTTTTGGCATACAGGCGGATCGTTCCCTCGTCTTTTCCATCATTGTTGTAGTCCTCATTCTCGGTTCTCCAGAAGTTCTCATAGACATCTGCTTTTGACGGAGTAAAGTCCGGATCATCTAATTCGTACTTTTCTTCTGCATCCGCATACTCTTTGTCAATCTTATCCTCTGCCTTTTTCCACGCCTTATCGTATGCAGTGTCATACGCATCCTGATATGCGTCTTCATAGGCGGTATCGTAAGCACTCCGGTATGTACCGTTCTGTTTTGCCTGCTCCACTGCATCCGGCAGCATGGCAGCGATCATCTGCTCATCCATTCCTGCCTGTGCAAGCTGCGCCTCTGCCTGCGCGGTAAACTGCCTGTCAAATGTTTCCGTGAAGCTCTCGTCGAATTTCTTTTTGAATTCATCCGGGAACTTTTCATCTAACTTCTTTTTCGCCTCATCCAGATAATACTGCTTCACATCTGCCTTTTCTCCGGTTGCGATTGCATCAAGCAGCGTCCGGTCTGCCTTTTTATCCAGTTCAAAGTGTCCGTCCTCTAACTTGCACTGCTCCTTATTCGCAGATGCCGATGTCATCATGCTTTCATTCGCAACATACATACCGGACACAAAGCCGATCGTGAGGACAAGGAACAAAAATACAACCAGATATTTCTTCCATTCATCCCGTAGTTCCTTTGGGATACGTTTTATCAGGGGATTTTTGATCTTCTTTTTCATTTTGATCTCCCCCTTACCATTCCAGATCTTCGGCTGATACTTTTTCTGTATTGACCTTATTGTGGCGTACCGCGCCATCACGAAGCTTGATCACATGATCTGCCATATTCTGGATTGCTTCATTATGCGTTACCATAATGATCGTATTTCCATACTTTTTATTGACATCTTCGATCAGCTTTAAGATCTCCTTCGATGTATTGTAATCCAGTGCTCCGGTCGGTTCATCACATAGCAGGATATCCGGATTCTTCACGATCGCACGCCCGATTGACACTCTCTGCTGCTGTCCGCCGGAAAGCTGGTTCGGCAGCTTATACCGGTGCTCATACAGACCTAAGGTATGAAGCAGATCGTCAATGTCGAGCGGCTGATCCGACAGATAGGCACCTACTTCGATGTTCTCCTTGACGTTCAGGTTGCCGATCAGATTATACATCTGGAATACATATCCCAGATGTTTTCTGCGGTACCAGGTCAGCTTCTTCTCATTCATATCTTCCAGCTTATCCCCATTGATTGAAATATAGCCGGAGTCTGCATTGTCAATTCCCCCAATAATATTCAGCAGTGTAGACTTTCCGGAACCGGATGGTCCCAGCAGAACACAAAATTCGCCCTTTGCAACAGAAAAGTTCATTCCCCGAAGCACTTCCTGACGGGTTTCTCCGCTTCCAAAACCCTTTTTCAAGTCTACGATTTCCAAAAATTTTCTCTCTTCCTCTGACATATCCTTTCCTTTCCGATCCTTGCTTTTCATCCTTTTGGTTAGATATAACTAATTTTTGGAAGATTATAGCACAAACTTTTGTTAGCTGCAACTAATTTCTAATATATGATCTGATCTTTTAGTCCGCGCATTCTGGCCAGCCTGCCCGTTTTTACTGTATGGATTCGGGTGTCAAAAGGTTCTTTTTAAAAATTCAAAAGGCAAAATATACAGCAAAAAATGCACAGATCCGCGTGTGTTCCACGCGGCCTGTGCATTTTGCCTTTTGCTATTTCACTGATAAGACTACTCTGACACCCTGAGTTTACGGCATCAGCTCATACTGCATCCATTCATATTTTAACCGGCTTCCTTCCATAATCTCTGCCGGCAGAAGTGCTCTTGCAACCAGCTTTAGATCATCCGATGCAATATCTGTTCTTCTTAAGTTCGCATAATCTCCATCAATGCTTACTACTTCATAATACCATGTTTCCATTTTTTCTCCTTTTTGTATCATGATCGGGATTTGACACCGGAAAGATCCTTTACCACCTCTCCTGCGATGATCAGTCCGGCAACTGCCGGAACAAATGCAGTACTGCCCGGTATATCACGCCGCTCGGTACATGTATGTGCCGCTCCCGGCGGACAGATACAGTTTGTTCTGCAGCTGATCCCCATATCTTCCTTCGGTCTGGTTGGTTTCTCATCGGAATAAACGACCTTTAAGTGCTTAATGTTACGCTTTTTCAGTTCCCGGCGCATCACCTTTGCGAGCGGATCCATAGAAGTCTTATAGATATCTGCCACCTGAAATCTGCTCGCATCTAACTTATTACCGGCACCCATCGCACTGATCACCGGAATATCAAGTGCCTTCGCACGCATAATAATCTCTAACTTTGCCGTTACGGTATCTACTGCATCTACGACATAATCATATTCCTCAAATGGGAACTCATCCGCATTCTCCGGCAGGAAGAAGCACTGATGGATACGGACATCCGCATCCGGATTGATCGAAAGAATCCGCTCCTTCATCACATCTGCCTTATATTTTCCTACGGTCTGTCTGGTTGCAATGATCTGTCTGTTTAAGTTCGTCAGACATACCTTATCATCATCCACGAGATCAAATGCTCCAACTCCGCTGCGGACCAGTGCCTCGCAGACATATCCGCCTACTCCGCCGATCCCGAATACTGCCACCCGTGACTTTTTTAACTTCTCAACCGCTTCCTGTCCCAGCAGGAGCGTGGTACGTGAAAACTGATCTAACATATAACCGCCTTTTTCCTACTAATTTGATAGGCTTATTGTAACTGCCTATACCTGCTTTGTCAACTGATTTGCACATGTCCATATCATTCCTGCATTAACTGGTAAGTATCCACATTTTCCGGAGTTACCTTACTATATGGAAGATAGATGTACTGCTGGTTTTCAAACTCCAGCTCATCCATACCCTCACCGGTCACTACTGCAAGCGCCAGCTTTGCCATTGCCTCTGCCTGACCTTCCTTATCATTATATACGGTTGCAGCCAGCTTTCCTTCCTGTACCGCCTTTAATCCATCTGTTGTTCCGTCAATTCCCACAAAAACCGGAAGCTTGTCTTTTCCATAACCCAGCTTGTCATAGGCATCGACCGCGCCTAATGCCATCGCATCATTATTTGCAAGTACCAGTTCGATCGAATCCTGATACTGTGCGATCATCTGTGTCATACGGTTCTGTGCCTGTGCCCGGTTCCAGTTTGCAATCTCATAACTGTATTTTTCCAGTTCAATGCCCTTTTCCCTGATCGTTTCAACTGCACTCTCCGTACGGATGATCGCATCCTGATGTCCCATCTCACCCTCTAGGACAACATACTGGATCCTGCCATCCCCATTGCGGTCCACCTGCTTATTCTTCCAGATAATATCCGCCGCCAGTTCCCCCTGCATCATTCCCGACTGCTGTGCCTTTGCACCGACATAATATAGCTTATCCCACTGCAGCAGATCCTCTGCTACCGGTTCACGGTTAAAAAAAATGATCGGCACATTATTCTTTTTTGCCACATCAATGATCGCTGACGGATCGGTACGGTCTGCCAGATTGACACATAAGACATTACAGCCCTCCTGAATCAGGTCTTCCACCTGATCATTCTGGGTCCACTGCGAACCGGCTGCATCCCGGATTGTAACAGTCACATCATAATCCGGCTCTCCATAATCCCCGCATTTTCCACGAAAACAGCGTAACAGCTCCTGTAAAAAAGTGTCACTCTGGTTATAACAGACAACACCTATATAGACCTGATTCTTTTCCACTGCCTGCGGATATTTCCCTGCGATCAGATACAGTCCTGCTATCATCACGCAGATCAACAGTGTGGCGATTCCTCTCTTTTTCATCTCATTCTCTACCTGCTTTCTTAATGACTGATTGCATACAGGATCTTCTGATTTTTCTCCAAAAACAGGGTGTCCCGTCTTAAAACGGTATAGGATACGGTCTTTCCTGTCTGCTTTCCTGAGAATAGCTTCAGACTTTCTGCTGCCTCAGTCAGACTCTCATATCCGATGTCAAACTCATTTGGCACAATCAGTGCAGATGCCATTCCCTGATCCAGCACATGCACTGCATCGGTCGAATATCCAATTCCATAGACTCTTGCATTATGCAGATCCTTTGCTCCGGCTGCCTGTCCAGCCGCCACAAAGCTTCCATCATCCAATGCAAAAACAGCACTCACCTTATCCTGTAAATTAAGCAATTTTTCTACGGCTGTCAGATCATCCTTCGTATCATCCGATACCATCCAGCGGACCACCGCCTTGTCTGCTTCTGCTGCCTCACGGATACTGTTTTCTAACTGTCTGGTGGCTGTAGTCTGTTTTCCTCCCAGATAGATTCCAAGTGTTTTTCCGCTAAGATCTCCACCGCAGTCCGCTTTCCAGGCATGAACCAGTGCCTGTCCCATTGCACTGTAATCCGGTGCCACAAGTGGAAATGCTCTTTGTTCTTCCTGTGATTCCATGCCATATCCTACCAGCACGACCGGAACTTCTTTTTCGATTTCCTGTAACAGCTTTTCACCGCCTTCTTCCATCGGTGGTTCTAAGATTACGGCCGCTGCACCTCTTCTTATCTCTCTTTCGATTGCTTTTTTCTGTTCTGCAATCGTCTGTCCCATATCGTCCCCGGCAATGACCGCCTCCACCTTACAGTCCTCTGCCGCCATTTTGATTCCATATTTAAAGGCGGCCCACCGGCTGTCATCGGAATTTTCGATCATGACAACAATCTTTGTCTTACTACCTTCTTTTTGCTGTTGCATCATAAACAGGACAGAGATCAGTACTAAGATCCCAAGGACGCATTCAATCAATACAAATGTCTTTCTGTTGTTTTTCATTTTCTTACCTCTGATCCGGTAATTCCTTCTTTCCAAAACTGTTTCCCTTCTCTAAGATCCTGCAATTTTCTTCGGTATACAGAATTGCCGGCATCCGGATGGTTACCGTTGTCCCTTCATCTAATTCGCTTTTGATCTGCAAGCCGTATTCTTTACCAAACAGGATCTGTATCCGGTTATTGACATTGACAAGTCCGACACCGGAGCCTTTCTTATGTACACGGTTCGTATCCGTTAACAGATATGCGATCTCATCCTCCGGAATGCCGATTCCGTTGTCGCTGACGGAAAGAAAGATCGTATCCCCTTCCTGTCGTCCCGTCACACGGATCTCTCCATTTTCATCTTCGATCCCATGGATTCCATAGTTGATCGCATTTTCCAAAAGCGGCTGTAAGATCAGCTTAACGGCGCAGTCATTCAGAAGTTCTTCTTCTACATCAAAAGTAACCTCGAACTTATTTTTATACCGCACCTGCTGGATATTCATATAACTTTTCGCATGCTGCAATTCATCCCGGATCGGAATGATCGTGTGCCCCTTTGATAGACTGATCCGGAAAAGCTTGGCAAGCTGTGAGATCATAAATGCCGCTTCTTCATTACGCTCTCCCTCGACCATCCAGATGATCGAATCTAAAGTATTATACAAAAAATGTGGATTGATCTGACTCTGCAATGCATCCAGTTCACTTTTTCTCCGTTCATTTTGTTCCCAGACAACCTTTTCCATCAAGGCTGCATTCTCACGATACGAGTTCTGTATGGATTCCCCCAGATGCCGGATCTCAAGGGAACCTCCGACATAGATCTCCGGCTCCTTTCCTGCCTCGTACTCTAAGACGGAATGATTCAGCTTTAAGATCGGGCTTGAGATACGCACCGACACGATCCGGTTCACCAATACCAGCATCATTGCCATGATCAGTGTGATCAGGATTATGTACTGCTGAATTCCCATCATGGAATGCATAAAGATCGATGTTGGTACAACACCGACTAACTTCCAGCCGGTATAGCTGATCGTATTCACGATCACCTTCCGGTGCTGTCCCTGAAAAGTCTCATCATAGATATTTTCCTTTGCCTTTGCCGCCTCTACACTGCTTTCTTTCGTCATTCCCTCAAACAGCTGACCCTGTCTTGGATGATAGATAATCTCTCCATTGCTGTCACACAGATAAAAGTACTGTCCGTTTCCCAAGGTATTGATCTGATCCATCATACGCGAAATACTGCTGTAATCCATATCTACCAATAGCACCCCCTTCTGGGTATTGCCTGCATTGGTAAGCTCCACCACGCGGCTGGATGATATAACCCAGTAATATCTGGAAGTACCGTCATCAAATAAGGTCTGGATATGCGGTGTGGAAAAATGAATATTCTCTACCTTATCCATCGCCTGAATAAACCACTCCTGTTTTGTCACATCCGGATCTTCCTTCTGCAATACAACAGGCTCTGCTGCAATCAGACTGCCATGGCTGTTATAGACTGCAATACTGCGCAGCTTATCCTTATTCGCTTCATACAAAAGCTGCATGCCGCTCTGGACATCGTCTGTCTGATTCTGAAAATCATGCTCCTTGATCACATCATAATAAGCCGCATCCGAAACCTGCCGCATATTGACTAAATAGTCTTCCATGCTCTCCCCTGTCTGTTCCATCAGCTTCTGTGTGCTGTCCATGATCTCCTGCCACGAAAAGCGCGAAAAGCGGGCATACATTGCAATCCCCATAACCAACATGATAATCACGGAGATCATGGTAAATACCAGCATGATCGTAGACTGGATCTCCCCCGGTTTTAACTTTTTCAACCATCGTGACACTTTATTCTTCAACTTTTGCATACTCCGTTCTGTACTTCGAAGGTGATACTCCATACTGCCGCTTAAATACATAGCTAAAATAATTCGGATCTGAATATCCGACACTCTTTGCGATCATATAACTCTTCTCATTTGTCTCGATCAGAAGCCTTGCTGCCTTTTCCATGCGGTATTCCGTCAGATACCCGATAAAGGAATTCCCGGTCTCTTTTTTAAAGATACTCGAAAAATAGGAATTCGATACCCCAAGTGTCTCACAGATATCATCCAGTGATAAACCTTCTTCTTTATAATTACTATGTATATACTCCTTCGCCTTACGGATCAGGGACTTCGTCGAATTACTCCGGTCATCTGCCATCTTCTCATGGAAGGAAAGGCACAGAGTAAGCAGCCACTTACCGAGCACCGGTGCTTCCATATTCGTCAGCTTTCCATAGACATCCCCGACTTCCCCTGTAGAATCCGAAATATCGAGATCATGATTGGCTGCGAAACGGTACAAGGCACTAACGAGTTCCATCACTGCGACATGATGCTTCTGCAGCGACTTTCCACTCGTAAACATATGCACCAGATAATCATCGACTGCCTTTTTCATGTCCTCCTCTGTTCCAAGACTGATCATCTTAAACAGATACGTCAGGTCGTCTTCACTGCCGGCCGCTTCCGGATTCCGCTTCTGTGGGCTGATCTCATTGATATTGATTGCCCGTGCACCGCCATATAAAACACGGTACGATACTGCTTCCTTGGCGCTATGGTACGACCGGGCAAGATCATACGGATTCCGGCAGACAACTCCCACACCGACCGTAACGGTCGCTCCGATGATACGCTTGGCATACTTACAGAACCGGTCACATTCATCGGTCAGCTCGGTCACTTCACCTTCATTCTTAAGCTGGATAAGAAAAACCATATTTCCCAGATATGGGAAATGCTGTGCCCGCCACTTTTCTTCTAACTGCTCCTGTGCCTGACGGTCTACCGACATTGCCAGAAGCTGGGCATTCATATCCTCCGGCACCTGACTTGCAGAGGTGTGGATAACCAGGCAGCAATAATATGGACCGCTAAATTCAATCTGATAATCTCTCAGATAGGAATCGAACTGATCTTCCGGTATCCGTCCCTCGATCAGCGATGCGAAAAAGTTCGCCTGTAAAAGCGGAAGCGATTCCATATAATACTTCTCTAAGACCTGTGTATTCCGCTTCTCGTTAATCTCCTGATCCAGCTTCTGCTTCAGCCGCGCAAAAACCTCGGTCAGTTCGGCCGCGTTGAGCGGCTTTAAAATATATTCTTCTATCTCTAAATGAACTGCTTCCCTGGCATATTCAAATTCGTCAAATCCGGTAAAAAGTAATACCTTGATCGCCGGATACTTCGCCTTGATATTACTGCAAAGCTCCATTCCGTCCATGTAAGGCATACGGATATCGGTCATCACGACATCCGGCTGGTTTTCTTCTATCATTTCAAGTGCTTTTACACCATTATTCGCATATCCGATCACTGTAAAACCCAGTTCTTCCCATTTTACCTTCTTTGTAATGACCTGAATTACTTCTTCCTCATCATCTACTAAAAGTAAACTATATGTGTCCATTGAATTTCTCCTTGCTGTTCCTAATCCTCAGTGCAAATTCAAAATGCGTTGCAGTTATGCAGTTATATAATAACCGCAATTTCTCTGTTCTTCGAACTTTCGAAATTGCAACAAGCATTCGCAGTGCCCGCTCAAAAATGCGTTGCATTTTCTCGCTGTACGTGCATTCGCACTATCAAAAGTGTATCAGATAAAATATGCTCTGCAAGCAGACAATTTTATCTGATACACTTTTGGCACTGCTCATTGCTTACGCTCATTATATCACAAAGAGATGTCTGGTGTATATCATACCAGATGACATTCACCGGACATCTCTTATAGATTTTAAATAAAATTGAAAGATTGTACTATATCACTCTTACTTATTTCTTCTGAACGTATTTCAGACAGTCAAGTGTAACTGCGATCAGGATGATGATACCTGAGAATACGAACTGAAGGTTTGTGTCAATACCAAGAATGGTAAGGGAATAGGTTAATGCGGTAAAGATACATACACCGGTTACAACACCGGAGATCTTACCGATACCACCGGTAAAGGATACACCACCTACCACGCAGGCTGCAATGGCGTCCATATCCCAGCCCTGTCCATAAGCAGCGGAACCGGATCCAACCATTCGTGCACACTCTAACCAGGAACCGAATCCATAAAGAATACCAGCCATTACGAATGCACCAAGTGTTACTGCAAATACGGAAATACCAGATACTGCAGCAGCTTCCGGGTTACCACCTACTGCATACAGGTTCTTGCCAAATGTTGTCTTATTCCAGATGAACCATACGATGATAATTGCTACAACTGCCCAAAGGATAATGGTTGGGAAGCCGTTTAATTTTGGAATGATCATGTTCGGGATCGTAGGTTCGATCGCACCGAAGGAAACACCCTTGGTTGCGTATGTAACGAGTCCGAAGATTACTAACATGTTCGCCATGGTCGAGATGAACGGATGCATCTTGAACTTCGCGGTAAAGAATCCGGCAATACTTGTAAAGAAGGTACAAAGTACGATACAGGCAAGCAATGCAATGATTACTCTTCCGCCAACCGGGATACCGGTAAAGTCAAAGGTGTGTCCGAATACGGAACCGGTATTGATGCCCTGATGCATAATAACGGTTGCGGTCGTCATACCCATACCTACCATTCGTCCAACGGATAAGTCAGTACCGGTAAGAAGGATCAGACCGGCTACACCAAGTGCTAAGAACATACGAGGCGATGCCTGCTGTAAAATATTCAGGATATTGTTATACGTCAGTAACGGCGTTCCTTTACGGATCGGTGTAATGATACATAATGCAATGAAGATTAAGATGATTGCAATATATAATCCATTCTGTAAAAGGAAGTTTCTACGATTAAAGGTATATTTGTAGTTCTCCCACTTCTGTGCATGTTTCTCTTTGAAAGTGAACTTTGAAAGACGAAGCATGTCGATCAGATGATACTTGTAGTTATATGCCTCATGTCTGCGGTCCTTGATCTGCTGGTAATCTTTTTCTAACTCCAGCTTCGCATTAGAGAGACGGTTCTTATGAACATACTTCTCATCCTTGATCTCACGCTGTTCACTCAGAGAAGCAAGGTTCTCTTTATGCTGTTTCTCTAAGTCAGCGAGTTTTTTCTTATATGTTACCTGTGCAACAGCCTTTTCTGCTTCACAGCTTTCCTTCACCGGAAGGTAATATTCTTTATCAAAATGCTCTTTCAGGTAACTCTCTGCATCTGCGATCAGTTTGGAGATCTTATCCTTGTTCTTCGCTTCTACAGCCTTTGCCTGATCCAATTCCTGCTGAATCTTTGCGATTCTGTTTTCTCTCTCTGCCTTTGCAAGTGTACGATCTCTTTTGATACCTTCAATGGTATTCTGACAGGAGATCACCTTGGCAGTTCCATCTGCTCTTAATTCATCAATCTGTTTCTGTATTTTACCAACATATTCGTCGATTGGCTGACGCAGCTTTGCTTCTTCTTCAGCCGTTAGAATCTTACTATTCGCCATATCTATCCCTCTCCCTTACTATAGGTATTTTGCACTGAGTCTTAAGAGTTCTTCCTGATTGGTCTCTTTTGTGTTTACGATTCCGGAAAGATGACCGTTCGACATAACACCGATCCGGTTGGTGATTCCGAGGATCTCCGGCATCTCAGATGAAACAACAATAATTGTCTTTCCCTGTTTTGCCATCTTGATGATCAATTCATAGATCTCGTATTTTGCTCCGACATCGATACCTCGTGTCGGCTCATCCATCATAAACACCTGCGGACTACGCTCTAACCATTTTCCAAAAATAACCTTCTGCTGGTTACCTCCGGAAAGACTGGAAATCATATCACTTGGTCCTAAACACTTAGTATGCATGATCTTGATCTCATCAGCCGTTGCCTTTACCATCTTTGGATTGGAAAGTGCCGGTCCTAACTTATATCCATTCAGATTCGCGATCGTCGTATTGAAGGTCAGATCTCCTTTTAAGAAAAGACCATTCGCTTTACGTTCCTCTGTGATCAATGCAAATCCGTAATCCATTGCTTCCTTCGCACAGGAGAAGTTCATCAGCTGTCCATTCAGATATACACGTCCTGCGGCTCTCGTCCGGACTCCAAAGATCGTCTCTAACAGTTCGGTTCGTCCTGCACCTACCAGACCATACAGTCCGAAAATTTCGCCCTCTCTTACATCAAAGCTGATGTCCTGTAAATGAGGTTCATATTTTGTGGACAGATGCTGAACGGATAAGATTACATCCTTTGGTGTATTATCTACCGGTGGAAACCGGTTTTCAAGCACTCGACCGACCATTGCTGTGATCAGCTCGTTCATATTGGTCTCTGACGTGTTCTTTGTCATAACAAGGTTACCATCCCTGAGTACCGATATTTCATCACAGATTTCGAAGATCTCATCCATCTTATGTGAAATATAGATTAATGAGATGCCCTGTTCTCTTAACATCCGCATCATTTCAAAAAGCTTATCAACTTCCTGAACCGTTAAGGATGAGGTCGGCTCGTCTAAAACGATTACCTTTGCATTGTAGGAAATTGCCTTTGCAATCTCACACATCTGACGCTGTGATACAGACATCTTACGCATCGGCTGGTCTAAGTTGACCGTCATGCCTAACTTACGGAAAAGCTCTGAAGCTTCTCTTTTCATCCTTCCTTCGTCTACCATACCCATGGAATTACGAGGATAACGTCCTAAGAAAAGATTGTCTACCACATTCCGTTCCAGGCACTGATTCAATTCCTGATGTACCATTGCAATTCCATTTTCAAGGGCATCCTTTGGTCCGGAAAAGCTGACTTCCCTTCCGTCGAGGAAGATGTTGCCTTCATCCTTCTGATATGTGCCAAAGAGGCACTTCATCATCGTTGACTTACCGGCGCCATTTTCACCCATCAGACCCATAACAGTTCCACGCTTGACATCTAAGTTGATGTGGTCGAGAACACGGTTACGTCCGAAAGATTTACTCATACCGCGTATCGATAAGACAATATCATCTTTCTTCTCTGCCATACTTCTACTCCTGTCATTAAATATCGATATTTTCAGTATCAATTCAAACTAACATGCCTGCTTCCTTAAAAATTTCAGGGAGAATTTCTTCTCCCTGAAAACCTGCCTGTCTTTACTGATTAAGAATTGCTGTATATGAAGCGGCATTATCTGTCTTAACCATGTTGATTGCGAAAGCATCGTACTGGCTTGGATTTCCAAGACGGTTTGTGATGTTTGACTCTGTCTGTCCATCACCACCGATGTACTCAACGTCAAGATTTAAAAGATCGTCATAGTTCTGAAGCAGTGGCTGATAAGTAGAGCTTAAGAAGTTATCCGATGCATTGTAGATATTCAGCCATACCTTCTTAGTCGGGTGTGCGGAAGCATCTAACTGGTTCGATACCGGAGCCCATACTACAGTAGAATCTGTGAAGTCTTTGTAGTTATCAGCGGTAACAGCTACGTTTAATGAGTAGTAAGAACGCTCATCTGCTTTGTATACATATACATCATCGCTTAATACGTTACCTGCATCATCCGGTGTACCGATACCTGTATCAACATCAACACCATCTAATGCGTTACGAAGAACACGGAGTGTCAGGTAAGCCTGAACGTCAGCATGCTGGCTGATTGTTCCGCCGTATCCATCTGCGATTGCAGCAACTGCATCACTGTTTGCATCATATCCGAAGGTAGGTACTCCATTGTCCTTTGACCATGCATTGAACATTGACATTCCCATACCATCATTATTGGAAACAACGACATCGATCTGATCACCAAAGGATGAAGACCATGTTCCGATTGCATTTCCTGCGGTTGCTGCATCCCATGTTGCTCCTGCGGAGTTCTTCATCTCCTGGGAAGCCAGCTCACGGATTGTATACTCCTTGCCGCCTACTTCGATCTTTCCATCCTGAACTGCTGCAGATGTTCCGTCTGTATTTGTTCCGGTTGGTTCGCTGTCGACATTGCCATCTTTTTCAACACCTGTTCCAAGAGCTTTACGGACACCTCTTGTACGTGCGATAGAATCGTTATGTCCGATATCACCGATTGCAAGAACATATCCGATCACGCCGTCTCCGTTACGGTCGATCTTATCGATGTTCTTCTCGATGTAATCCTTCACCATCTGTCCCTGAAGTTCAGCACCCTGATTTGCATCGAATCCTACATAATATGTATCTTTGTTGAAGTTCAATGCTGTCTGGTCAAGTTCCCCTGTTGAACTGTTGGAAGGCTGACGGTTGAACCATACTAATGGTTTATCCTTATTCTCAGAAGATGAACTGCTGCTCACCTGTGTGTCCCCGTTACCTGCCTGGTTGTCATTAGTTGCTGCATTATTTCCAGATCCACAAGCTGCTGTGGAAAATGCAAATACTGCTGTCATCATTAAAGCCACCCATTTTTTCTTCATAAAACAAATCCTCCTTTTGTTTTGTTGATATTGACAGTATATAGCTTTTATGTGAAATAAACTATAGAATATTTTTTGGTGTTCATTGGATATTTTTCTGTTTTTCCGTCGATTAGTATAAAAAAATTAGTATATTTATCCGTTTCTCCGTCATGTCAACGGATATTCCAGACGTATATAATAGGTAGAAACGTCTATTCCCGTTTCTGTACACAAAATAAAGTGTGCGCCTGCTTTTGCTGTATGGGAATTTCCTATACAGTAAAAACCGTGCGATATACGAAATTACCATATATCACACGGTTTTCTAAATATTACTATGATTCGGTTTTCTATATGCCCCAGTACTCTGCCTGATCGCCATAACCCAATTCATTTGCATACCACTTCATTACTGCTTCTACGGTAAATGCATGCTGGATGTGGAACGGATCTTTATTGTACTTTTTCAATAATTCCAATGCTGCATCTCTTGTTATCCCGCTCATGTTCTTTTACTCCTTTGCCTTACTACTGTTATATATAGCAGTCTGCAACAGTCGTGTCAAGAGCCGGACAGTCCGATATATACCAGCATATGCTTAATTCGAAAATCGTGCCATGATCTCCCGGATGGAAGAGGCATTCTCTTCATTTACTCTCACAATATCTGCAAGATCTTCTGTTGTCTTACGTGTCTGTTCTACCTTTTCTAAGACTGTATCAGTATGTACCTGAGTATCATCCGGATTGTCCTGTACATGATCGATCTGTTTTTGAATATCATTTACAGAGCGTGCAAATATATCCGAACACTCACTCATTTCCTGTATAATCTCCTGGATCTGAGCAATCGAATCGTTGTACTCATTTGTCGCTGATACAAATCCGGCAAATTGTGAAGTAACATCTTTTTCTAAGAATTCCAGAATATTGTCAAAACACTCCTGTACCAGACTGATATTTGCCCTTGTCTCCTCACAGATTGCCTGGATTGCAGTGGCGGTCTGGTGGGAACTGTTTGCCAGATTTCCAATCTCTCCGGCAACAATATTAAATCCACGCCCTGCTTCTCCTGCTCTTGCCGCTTCGATTGAAGCGTTTAGAGATAAGAGATTCGTCTGATTCGTGATATCTAAAATCTGCTTTGCCATCTCATCGATCTGGGTTAAAGACTGTAACTTTTCAATCGCGTTCTCAATTGCTGCATGGTTTTCCACCATTTTGGCATTGGTATGATCCAGTGATTCGGTTGCAACCTGACGCATGCTTGATACCTTCTGCATCAGCTCATTGCTTCTTGTACTTCCAAGCTGGATCTTCGCTTCTACCTGTGCAACAACATCCGCAATCTCACCAATTCCTGCATCTACCTGTCCAACTGTATGATTGATTTCCTCTGCATGTTCTGCAAAATGCTCTGTTGCAGATGCATTTTCTCCCACACACTGTACCAGAACATCTGAACATCCCGACATTTTTTCTGCCGATTGTGTCAGGGAATCCGAACATAGTCCAAGCTTTGCAATAATATCACTCAAAGAATCACTCAGTGAATCCAGTGCTGATGCAATCTGACCCACCTCACTCTTTCTGCCTACATACTTCTGTAAACGTGGATCTTTCTGTATCCGCAGATCCTTCAGATCATGCAATGCGCTCGTAACGTAATCCAGTGGCTTTGTACCCATATGGATAAACAGCCACGAAAGAATTGCAATCAGAATACAGGCAATTCCACAGATTGCGCTTAATTTATGCATTACACGATAAACATCTGTATACAGCTGTTTCTCCTCTGCCTTAGAAATCACTGCCCAGCCATGTACTTCATTATACTGATATGCCATCACATAGTTCCTGCCATCTGCTCCCTTATAACTAAAACTTCCCAATGCAGTTTCCTTATCCGACTGTATCCTGTTCATGACCTGTAAAATACCCTCATCTTCAGCCTGCGTTGTGATCAGGGACTTATCCTCATCAAAAATATACATTCCTGTTTCTGCATTAATCATGGAATATTGCTCAAGATCCGTCTGTGTTCCCTTCATATCTGTCAAAAGTGAATCTAATCCTTCTACGAATGGTCCGCCGCCTACATAACCAAGAATTGTCTTATCCGTATCATAAACCGGACAATACATGGAAAGTGTCAGCTTCTGTGATGCCGGTGAAATGATAATACCTGCATTGTACAGTCCGCCTGCATTCGTCATTGCATCCTGTAATTGCTTTAATGCATCTCCTTCTCTTGTAGTCATACCAACCACTTCCGGATTCGAATGTGTCACAATATGTGTATCCCATTCACCTGCATAAAGACCCTCCCAGTTATCAAGTCCAGCATAATAATTCTCTGTATACTCCTGTGCTGCCTTCTGTTTTTTTGTATCCGAAACATCCCTCAGATAATCAATAATCTCCGGGCTCTTACTAAATTCCTCTAACAGATCTTCCTGATGACTGACATATTCCCCGATCAGAACCGCCTGGGCATTCAGCTCTGTTTCCATACTTTGCTCCGCATTCTTTTTTATAAGTGAATTCATATTCACCTGTGTTGCCAGGTAAAACAGTGCGATACCTGCAATCGTAAGAATTGTGATCAGACTGGTCAGTACCGTTTTCATTTTCATATTTTTCATCATATGTAAGCCCTCCTGCATGTCCGTACACTTTAAGATCAAAATATCATATTTTTCTTTTTCTGCATGCATAAGATTTACTCTTGTCAAAAACTCAT
>ERZ1034873.595-NODE-595-length-18227-cov-5.105932_pt1 | contig 18227 bp, 16 predicted proteins | sample MGYA00520689_ERZ1034873 | MGnify/ENA primary metagenome ERZ1034873 (study PRJEB33766, sample SAMN09781722) | gut metagenome | biome: gut microbiome | host: Homo sapiens | place: Madagascar | study: EMG produced TPA metagenomics assembly of the PRJNA485056 data set...
GAGCACACGGTTCATACCCGTGGTGTCGAGAGTTCAAATCTCCCTTCCGCTACTAACTTAGCTCCTGATAGAATCTATCAGGAGTTTTTTACAGTATAGGAAATTCCGTTGGAATTCCTATACTGTAAAAAGCTAAGATGCGCACACTTTATTTACGGTATAGGATTCGGGTGTTAACACCCTGATCCTTATAAAAAATTAATGTTTTCTTAAGGGAAATGGGAATAAATCCCACCGCTTGTCGGTTGAAAGAACGTGTGATTTGAATTATACTAAAATTATTGTAATTTATTGTAGCTATTTGTTTCTATATGAAATAAACGGGCATGGATGACAGTTTGGGAACGGATATGCCCGTTGTTTTTATAGCAATTCAATCAGAATGGAGATTCGTGTGAAAAGTCAGAAGAGAAGAAAACAGTGGAAAAGAATTATAGCGGGACTTTGTACACTTTCGATGATGTGTACGATGCTGCCGTATCATGTCTATGCGGCTGAAGATATCCGGACCGGTGCGATCGTAACGGATGATTTTGAAGCGGAGACGGAAACAGAGATTCTGGCAGGATTACCGTCAGAGAAGGGACTGCAGGCCGGAACAGAGAGGATGTTGGAAACAGAAACGGAGACACCGGTAGAAGCAGATGCCAAAAAAATTCCGGCAGAAGAGGATCTTACGAAGATCACATCACTGGAAGTGTCTGATACGGAATATGAGACAGAACAGCCGGAAACGGAGCAGACAGAAAGGGAACTTCCAACAGAGACGGAGACAGAACACCCGGATAAGACGGATTCCGTAACCGAAACGGAATTTCCGGAAGAATCCGATACAGAAACGGATACAGAGATAGAAACGGAAATAGAGCCGGAGGAAGATACCGGGAATGATGTGGAGCCGGATACGGAATGTCCGGATGAAGCGGACGATTACATAGAAGATCCTACAGAGGTGGATCTCTCTCTTTTTGATATGGCAATCAGTGAGCGTGCAGAATGCGCAGAAGAGGTAATGACACAGGAAGCTGCGGTAGATGCGACCGGAATTACACCAACGCAGAGACTGGTGCCATCGACCGCGACAGCAAGGGATGTGATGCTTGCAGCAAGAAAGGTCATCCTGTCGAATGAGGTATCCAGTGATCAGGCATATGGAGCCATCAACCGCAACGACAACGGGCATGGAATCTCACTGGGATTATTACAGTGGAATTCAGACCGTGCCTTGTACTTGTTGCAGCGGATACTGGACAAAGATCCACAGGCTGAGAAAACACTGGGAACAAAGCTTTATAAGAAGATAAAAGAGGATCATTCCTGGAGTGGTTATAACAGTAGCACACGCTTTGTGCCAACAACGGCGCAGGCAACGGCGATTGCGAAGGTTCTGTCTTCGGATGTAGGAAAAAAGGTGCAGGATGCCCAGGTAGAGTCAGATATTTATACCTATATCAGCGTCGGATATGACAGGTGGGGAATCCGTAATGCAGCGGCACTTGTTTACTTCTGTGATCTGACGAATCAGTGTGGTTCAGGAAACTATGGTGGTACGACCGGCGCAGGCAGGGTCGCAAATGCGGCGAAGGTACTTGCAGGTGGAAGTGCTTCGGATGTAACCTTAAATGAATTACATGAAGCGTCACTGCTTGATACAGTTGCAGGCGTCTATGCGGCGAGACGTTTTGCCACTTATACGAAGGCGGCAGACACGGCGGTGGAAAAGCACTGGGATTATTATAATGCGGGTGACCGCAGGATTCCGGTCAGTACGGTAGGAAGTGCATCAAAATCTGAGGAGATCGCATGGCTTCAGAATGCACTGAATCTGTCGAATGCTGCCGGCTTGGATGTGGATGGAAAGTATGGAAGCAAGAGCAGGAATGCGGTCAGGGCATTCCAGCAGGCGTATCAGGGACAGTATCATCTGGCGGTAGACGGATATGCGGGAAAGGCAACCATAGTGGCACTGCTTCGCGTCTTAAAGAGTAAGAATAAACTTGGCATGTCAGCCTATGATTTCGCAAAGATACAGCCGGTCTTAAAAAGTGTCGAGTATAGTTCCGGTTTGGCGAAGCTGTCTTGGGAAAAAGTAGTCGGAGCATCCGGTTATTACATTTATCGTAAGGTTGACAGTGGCAGTTATAAGAAGATCGGAACCGTGAAGTCGGGACTGACCCTGACGTATACCGATAAGAGTCCACAGGCAGGAAGTACGAATTATTACAGGATTGCAGCTTATCAGGCTGGTGGGACAACGTTAAAGTCGAATGAAAAGTCCGTGTTCTATCTTCAGACACCGGTACCTGGCAGGGCATCTGCATCAAAGGGCAGTATTTCACTGACATGGACACCGGTAAATGGGGCAGAGGGTTATATCATCTACCGGAAAAGCGGAAGCAGCACGTACAGTGAGGTGAAGCGGGTGAGCGGGCAGTCTGCGAACAGCTATACCGATAACGGGCTGACAGCAAAGACAACTTATGTGTATACGGTACGGGCATATAAGGGCGGTGTAACAAGCGGATATGATGCAAAGGGATGCACTGCTACGACACAGGCTGCCACCACGACAATTACACCGAAAAAGCCTTCACTGAAGTCAGCCGTCATTACAACATCCGGTGTGAAGCTGACATGGAAAAAGGCAGGGAATGCCAAGGGCTATTATGTTTATCGTAAGACAGGCAATGGGAAATACAGTAAGATAGCAGCTTTAAAGTCCGCAGGTAAAGTAACTTACACGGATAAGAAGGCAAAAAATGGGAAAACCTACACCTATGCCGTCAAGTCGTATAACGGCAAAAAGACAAGCGCAAACAGCAATACGAAAAAGATCAGGTATCAGGCAGTCGCGAAGTATAAGACAACAGCAAGATTAAATTACCGTACCGGAGCAGGAACTACCCATGGGATTGTTGGCACATTTGCATATGGACAGACTGTATATGTGGTGAAGTCTTATAAGAAGAATGCCAATGGTTATACCTGGTATAAGATATTACGGAATAACAAGTATTATTATGTGGCATCCAGATATCTGAAAAAAGCATAGATACGGAAAGCTTGAAAAGGAGTAACAATGAGAGTAGGAATGGGATATGACGTACATCGTCTGGTAGAAGGAAGAAAACTGATCATTGGCGGAGTAGAGATTCCGCATACACTTGGACTGCTTGGACATTCGGATGCGGATGTATTACTGCATGCGGTCATGGATGCACTGCTTGGAGCAGCCGCACTTGGTGACATCGGCAAGCACTTCCCGGACACAGATCCGGCATATGAGGGAATCTCCAGCCTCCGGCTGTTAGAGCATGTGGCAAAGCTGTTAGAGGAAAACGGCTATCTGGTAGAGAATATCGATGCAACGATCATTGCACAGAAGCCGAAGATGCGTCCGCATATAGAACAGATGGAAAAAAATATTGCAGATGCGCTCGGAATCGATGTAAGCCAGGTCAACGTCAAGGCAACGACAGAAGAAGGGTTAGGCTTTACCGGAACAGAGGAAGGAATATCTTCCCAGGCAATCTGTGCATTAACGACTTTTTATGAGAGCAGTGTAACGGTAGGCGGAAATGGCGGTGGATGTCCGGGCTGTCCACATCATAATGCATAGGAGCATCGTGTAAAAATGCATAGGAGCATCGTGTAAAAAAGGGTTGACAAATCGCGTCTTCGTGCATAAACTAAAGTGGTGTTATAAGAAAAGGCAATGAGCGGAAAGAGTAGTAATACCGATGTGGCCGCAGAGAGGAACTGTCACCGGCTGTAAGCAGTTCCGGTTATCCGGATTATGAAGTGCCTCCGTGAGCTGTTTGGATGAAGCAAGTAGTCTGAAACGTTCACACGCGTTAAGTGTAATGAGAAGCAGTGTCACTGCTTGAATCAGAGTGGAACCACGAGTAAATTCGTCTCTTGAGATGGTACCGTTGTAACGGTATTGTTTCAGGAGATTTTTTATTACAGATATAGGATCTGTATCTGCGCGCACTTGATACAAATCCTGTTATGTGCAAAGAACGTGCGCAGAAAAGAGGAGAACATGGGATTTATCAAGGAATTAAAGGAAGAGTTTGAGATTATTAAGGAACGTGATCCGGCACTTCGATCTCCAATGGAGGTTTTGCTTTATCCGACGTTTCGTGTTATGCTTAGTTACAGACGTGCACATAAGCAGTATCTGAAAGGGCACTACTTCCGGGCAAGATATATTTCACAGCGGGCAGCCAGAAAGACCGGAATCGAGATCCATCCGGGCGCAACGATCGGCAAGGGATTTTTCATCGATCACGGTACCGGAGTTATCATCGGTGAGACAACGATCATCGGAGACAATGTTACCCTGTATCAGGGTGTGACCTTAGGTGGTACCGGTAAAGAGACCGGAAAGCGTCATCCGACACTGAAGGATAATGTTATGGTCAGTGCCGGAGCAAAGATCATTGGTTCCTTTACGATCGGAGAGAATTCGAAGATCGGTGCAGGAAGTGTGGTATTAGAGGAAGTACCACCAAACTGTACGGTAGTCGGCGTACCGGGAAGAATCGTAAAACGTGACAATGTCAAGGTGCCACGCAGCGATATGGATCAGATCCATCTGCCGGATCCGGTCAAGGAAGACATTACAACCTTACAGCATGAGAATTCCGAACTTTGCAACCGTGTGATTGATTTAGAGAGACAGATAAAAGAATTGAGTGGAAAATAGGAGAAAACAGATATGGAAAACAAGATGCAGATATTTAACACACTGACACGTAAGGTAGAGACATTTGTACCAAACGTAGATGGCAAGGTCAATATGTATACCTGCGGACCAACGGTATATCATTTTGCACATATCGGTAACCTGAGAAGTTATATTATGGAGGATGTTTTAGAGAAAACATTGCGCTATGCAGGCTATGACGTCAAGCGTGTCATGAATATCACCGATGTCGGTCATCTTTCGAGTGATGCAGATACCGGAGAAGATAAGATGTTAAAGGGTGCAAAAAGAGAGCATAAGACCGTTATGGAGATTGCAAAGTTCTATACCGATGCATTCTTTTCGGATTGTGCCAAGTTAAATATCAAGCGCCCGGATGTGGTAGAACCGGCGACAAACTGCATCCCGGAATTCATCCACATGATCGAGGTACTTTTAGAGAAAGGGTATGCTTATGCAGCAGGCGGTAATATCTATTTTGATACTTCTAAGTTAGACGATTACTATGTATTTTCGAGTCAGACCGAAAAAGAGCTGATGAGTGCCGTACGTGATGATGTGGAGGAAGATGGCAATAAAAAGAATAAGAGTGACTTCGTATTATGGTTTACCAAGTCGAAGTTTGATAATCAGGAACTGAAATGGGATAGTCCATGGGGTGTTGGTTATCCGGGCTGGCATATTGAGTGTTCCTGCATCAGTATCAAGCACTTAGGTGAATATATGGATATTCACTGCGGCGGTGTGGACAATATTTTCCCGCATCATACGAACGAGATCGCACAGAGTGAATCCTATCTCGGACATAAGTGGTGCAATTATTGGTTCCATGTGCATCACTTAAATGATAAGTCCGGCAAGATGAGTAAGTCTAAGGGAGACTTTTTGACCGTATCCTTATTGGAAGAAAAGGGTTATCATCCGCTGGTATACCGTATGTTCTGCTTACAGTCCCATTACCGCAAACCGTTAGAGTTCTCTTATGAGGTTATGGATAACATCGAGAATTCTTACCGGAAGCTGCGCAAAGCGATCGCAAAGCTCGATCAGACGACGGAGTTTGAGCAGGAGAAGTTTACGGCATATAAGGAAAAGTTCTTAGAGGCAGTGGAAAACGATCTGAATACTTCTATGGCACTGACCGTGGTTTATGAAGTGTTAAAGGCAGATATGACCGATAAGACCAAATATGCACTGATGGAAAGCTTTGACGAGGTATTATCCTTAGATCTTACAAAGGGAGAGCTTGTTGAGGAGTCCGGTGTGGATGATGAACTTGAAAGCTATATCTTAGAGAAGATCGAAGAACGTAAGGCTGCAAAGAAAGCAAAGGATTTTGCAAAAGCAGATGCGATCCGTGATGAACTTGCTGCGAAGGGAATTCTGTTAGAGGATACCAGAGAAGGAGTAAAATGGAAAAAGGCATAAATTCCTATATCAGGGAACAGTTTCATATCCGTGATGTAGATATTAAGACCTATTCTCCGCTGACCCTTGCGTATATCGGTGATGAGATTTATGATCTGATCATCCGTTCCATAGTGGTCGGAAGGGGAAATACGAAGGCCGGTCATCTGCATCACGCAACCAGCCAGCTGGTAAAAGCACATGCCCAGTCGCAGATGATGCATACGATCGAGCCGCTTTTAGATGAAGAAGAGGCAGAGATCTATCGACGGGGCAGAAATGCCAAGTCACCGACGATGGCAAAAAATGCAACGATGTCGGATTACCGGAGAGCGACCGGATTCGAGGCACTGATGGGTTACCTCTATTTAGAGGACCGGTTTGAGCGGATCGTTGCGCTTGTCAGGGAGGCGCTGGCGCATTACGATGAAAAGACAGGGAAGAATAAATAACCATAAAGGAGAAAGCTTGTGGAAAAGAAAAGAGAGCAGCAGTTACAGCAGACAGATCCGTCTGATGGATTAAAGATCGAGGGACGCAATGCCGTTTTAGAAGCCTTTCGTGCAGGAAAAACAATCGATAAGCTGTATGTTTTAGATGGCTGTAAGGACGGACCGGTACAGACGATCGTCCGTGAAGCCAAAAAACACGACACGATCATCAATTATGTTGCAAAGGAACGCTTAGAGCAGCTGTCAGAGACCAAGAAGCATCAGGGTGTCATTGCAATGGCAGCAGCCTATAAGTATGCAGAAGTGGAAGATATTTTAGAAAATGCACGTGCAAAAGGCGAGGCACCATTTATTTTCCTGCTGGATAATATCGAAGATCCGCACAATCTCGGTGCAATTATCCGTACTGCGAATCTGGCGGGGGCACATGGCGTGATCATTCCAAAGAGACGCGCGGTCGGTCTGACCGGAACGGTTGCAAAGGCTTCTGCCGGGGCAATCAACTACACACCGGTTGCAAAGGTGACGAATCTGACGAATACGATCAAGGAACTGAAGGAACAGGGAATGTGGTTCGTCTGTGCAGACATGGGAGGAACGACCATGTATGATCTGGATCTGAAGGGCCCGATGGGACTTGTGATCGGAAATGAAGGGGAAGGAGTCAGCAAGCTTGTAAAGGAGAACTGTGACTTTATCGCTTCGATTCCGATGAAGGGAGATATTGATTCCCTGAATGCGTCCGTTGCAGCAGGTGTGCTTGCATATGAGATTGTAAGACAGCGGCTGGGATAGAAAAGACGGGTTATGAAAAAGAACAGACAGGGAGAAAGCAGTGACAGCAATGGCATCGTATGAACAGTATACCGATGAAGAACTGATCCGGTTATTGCGGGCAGGAGAAAGCGAGATCACCGATTATCTGATGAATAAGTATAAGAATCTGGTACGCAAAAAAGCAAAAGCACTTTATCTGATCGGTGGAGATACCGATGATCTGATACAGGAAGGCATGATCGGACTGTTTAAGGCAGTCCGTGATTACAGGGAAGATAAGGAGAGTTCCTTTTATCATTTCGCAGATCTTTGCATTGCAAGACAGATGTATACGGCAGTGGAGGCTTCCCAGCGCAAAAAGCATGCACCGCTCAATTCCTATATTCCACTCTATGCAGATTCGGAGGATACAGAGGGGATGCATTTAGAGCAGGCAATCCATTCCAGGGATGAATTAGATCCGGAAAAGATTGTGATCAATCAGGAGAATCTGCTTGCATTCCAGAAGAAAGTTGCAGATACTTTAAGTGCGTTAGAAAAAGAGGTGCTGACCTATTACCTGCAAGGCTATGATTATATCCAGATTGCAGAGCTGATGGGAAAAGAACCCAAGTCAATCGACAACGCCTTACAGCGTTTGAAAAAGAAGTTAAAATAAAATAGGAATGTTGCTTGACAAGAGTCGTCTGGTATAGTATATTATTACAAGTTGAGACAACTCAACCAGATGCTGGTATGGCTCAGTCGGTAGAGCGTCGCATTGGTAGTGCGGAGGTCACGGGTCCGATTCCCGTTACCAGCTTGAAAACCCTTGATTTTTCAAGGGTTTTTTTGTATGTGTTACATATGGATTTTTTTATAGAATTTACAATGAAGATAACTTTGGAAAGGAGATCGGAACATGGTAAAGAGTATGACAGAGGGAAAGCCACTGCCACTGATTTTGCAGTTTGCGTTTCCTCTTTTGATTGGGAATCTGTTCCAGCAGACCTATAATATTGTAGATGCTGCTATTGTCGGAAGGTATCTTGGAACAGAAGCACTGGCAAGTGTCGGAGCATCGAGCAGCGTGCAGTTTTTAGTCCTGGGATTCTGTATCGGAATCTGCTGTGGATTCGCAATCCCGATCGCACAGCGTTTTGGTGCGAAGGATTACCGGCTGATGCGTGTTTATCTGTTTCATGGCGCAGTGCTTTCGGCAGCTGCGGCAGTGATCCTTACCTTGCTCTGTGCGGTATTTTGTCCGCAGATCCTGCATCTGTTGTCGACACCGGAAAATATTTATGCAGGGGCGTATCAGTATCTGCTGATCATTTTTTTGGGCATTCCCTTTAATCTGCTGTATAATCTGCTTTCCTGTGTTTTACGTGCAGTAGGGGACAGCCGTACGCCGTTTATTTTTCTTGCAATTGCAACCGCACTTAATATTTTACTGGATCTAGTCTGCATCCTGGGACTGCATTGGGGCGTAGCAGGCGCGGCAGCAGCTACGATCACAGCCCAGGCGGTGAGTGGTCTGCTCTGTCTGTTTTATATTTTGCGGAAGGTTCCGCTGTTACATATACAGCGGGAAGAGTGCCGGATGGATGGACATGTGACAAAGACCATGTTTGCAATGGGTGTGCCGATGGGACTTCAGTATTCGATCACGGCAATTGGCAGTATGGTCATGCAATCGGCAAATAACAGTTTAGGAAGTGTCTATGTATCTGCTTTTACGGCTGCAATGCGGATCAAGCAGTTTGCAATGTGCCCGTTTGATGCGATCGCAACCGGAGTATCGACCTTCTGTGGTCAGAATCTTGGCGCAAGAAAGCCTGACCGGATCAAAATGGGAATCAGACAGGGAGTAACCGTAGGTGTCCTGTATGGCTTATGTGCGGGACTGGTACTGATCTTTTTCGGACGGAGTCTGTCACTCCTTTTTGTTTCAGCGGGTGCGGCGGATGTCTTAGATGCTTCCGGAAGATATCTCAGATGTCTGGGGTACTTTTTCTGGTCACTTGGCATCTTAAATGTATGCCGGATGACGACGCAGGGACTTGGGTTTTCCGGCAGGGCAGTTTTTTCCGGTGCGGTAGAGATGGCGGCAAGGATCTTTGTCAGTCTTGCGTTTGTGCCGGTCTTCCACTTTGGTGCGATCTGTTATGCAGATCAGAGTGCATGGATCTCAGCATGTCTGTATATCGTGCCGGTCTGTATCGGATGTGTAAAAAAGATCAGTAAAAGTCAGGAATAAAGTTATCGTGGCATATCGTATTTTATTTGCGGGAAAAAGCGGAAGAATATTGAAAGCCATGGATAAATACGATAAAATATAAGAGGATATGGAGGTGGGTATATGTTTAAAATTAATCCATACAGACCCGGAGCCGGGTTGATGCCGGTATATATTGCGGGCAGGGATGAAGATATTCAAAATGTAGATCAGATGTTTGACGCACTTAGGATGAATATACCAACACAATCCGTTATATTTAGTGGATTACGTGGAGTAGGGAAAACGGTATTGATCAATAAACTGCAGGCAAATGCAGAGGAAAAGGGGATTTTTTGCAAGCATATAGAAGTAGAAGAACGTAACGACTTCATATCACAGATTGCAGAATGTGCGCAGGCTTTTTTACGGAAGGTAAGTGCAAAAGAAAAGTTTAAGCATCTTGTTCAGAAACCATTGGATGCAATCCGGTCTTTGGTGATTTCTTTTAATCCGGAAGATATTACATTTTCACTTGCTGTTCAGGATAGAGAACTATATGTCTCAAAGAATTTAACACAGAGTTTGACAGAGGTCTTTACGACAATGGGCGAGACTGCATACAAAACCGAAACCCCAATCTGTTTTTTTATTGATGAAATACAATATATGAAGCAGGATCAATTAGGTTCCTTAATTGCAGCACTTCACAGGACAAATCAGTTGGGATATCCTGTTATGATTGTCGGGGCAGGGCTTCCGAAAATATATAAAATGCTTTCCGATGAAAAGTCATACGCAGAAAGGCTGTTTGTATATAAAAAGATTGACTCCTTAACATCTGAGCAGTCACAAAAAGCGATTGAAGAACCGGCTAAAAAATTTCATGTGACATATACGAAGGAAGCAATAGAGAAAATTACAAGGGTTACAAAGGGTTATCCCTTTTTTATTCAGCAGTTGTGCAAGATTGTTTATAATAATACAGATAAGAACACAATTGGAGAAATAGATGTAGATTGCAATATAGAAGAATTTTTGCAAGAATTAGATGAGGGCTTTTTCAAATCAAGATATGAGAGATGTGCAGAGAGCGATAAGAAATTCATATTTGCCATGGTAAAATGTGGAGAACTTCCATGTACCATTTCAAATGTTGCAAAAAATCTTGGAAAAAATGTGGGGTCTATTTCTACAACCAGAGCGCAGCTGATCAGTAAGGGAATTATTTACCCGGTAAGATATAAAGAATTAGATTTTACGGTGCCTGAATTTTCAGGCTATATTCAAAGACTGGATGAGTACAAACAATGGAATGAATCATAAAAATGAAATACAAAAAATGCGTCTGTAGCGCAGGAATGGAGAATAATATGAAACAGGGATTACCGAAGGAAGCAATTGCAGAGATGACACTTTTAACCATACAGAATATGGCGCGGTGGATGGAATATGAAGAAGGAATGGAAGACTTTTCCTTATTAGAGCAGATCGATCCGCAGATGGCAGAGAATGCAACCATATTTTTATGTGGCTACATTCCGGAACTGGAGATGGAGCTTGCGATTGTTGCGGATGCAGAGAAAAACAGAGGCGAGTTTTATTCGGTATACCGTAAAGAAGATGCAGAACCTGTCTGCTGTGTATTTGACCTGCAGGATTATCAGACACAGTTCGAGCCAAACATGCTGATGTATGCAGCAACAACGCAGATTATGATGCGTAATCAGGAAGAGGCGTATCATAAGGTGACAAAAGAACTGGCTGAGTCAAAGAGTTGTAAGGGGTGCAGTGGCTGTGGAAACTAAGAAGAAAAAGCATGGGATCTGGGGAATTTTTCTTGCCCTGATGCTTGTACTGACCGGTTGCAGCAGTCAGACAGATCTTTCACAGACACCTCTGACGCAGAATGAAACAGTCCAGACAGAGACAGCGGTTACAACGGATGCGACAGAGGATGATAAGGTTGTATCCGTCGACAGCTATGGGATAGAAACCGGGCAGACGGCGGAAGATGGATCAGATACGGAAAGCAGGAAGCCGGTTGTGACCGAGAATCCGGATGAGAAACAGCAGGATACAGAGCTTCCGGCAGATTCTTCACTTCAGGTGCATTATATTGATGTTGGCCAGGGAGATGCAACGCTGATTACCTGTGCCGGGGAATCCATGCTGATCGATGCAGGTAATAATAACAAGGGTACACTCGTACAGTCTTATCTGATGTCACAGGGTGTACAGTCCTTAGATTATGTGATCGGAACGCATCCGGATGCAGATCATATCGGAGGTCTGGATGTTATTATTACAAAGTTTGATTGTGGAACTGTATTTTTAACAGATGATACCAAGGATACGGCTACCTATCGTGATGTGATCAGTGCAATGCAGTATAAAGGGTACAACAAGACACTGCCGGTCGCAGGAGATACTTATCAGTTAGGCAGTGCGGAGTTTACCTTTGTAGGCCCGGTTACTTCAAACGATGATTCGAATAATAATTCAATTGCCCTTCTTTTAAAACATGGAAGTAAGACCTTTTACTTTGAGGGTGATGCTGAGGAAGAGGAAGAAACATCCATTTTAAATACCGGAGTTACTCTTTCTGCGGATGTTTATAAGGTGGGACATCATGGAAGTAAGACCTCGACCACGGATGCAATGCTTGCGGCGGTTGCACCGGCTTATGCAGTGATCAGTGTCGGAGCGGGTAACAGTTATGGCCACCCAAATGCAGAGACCTTAAATAAGCTGCGGGCAGCAGGTGTATCGGTATTCCGTACGGATGAACAGGGTAGTATCATCGCCCAGTCCGATGGAACGACGATCAACTGGAACTGTTCCCCATCAGAGAGCTGGCAGGCAGGGGAGCCGACCGGAAGTAGTGACAGTGCAGGAGGTGCAGCCGCAAGTGACAGCAGCGATAGTGTTACAGGTAATGCGACCGCCGGGGCAGTGGCGGCAGGAGCAGCGGGTGCAGCAGTATCGGGTGACACATCACAGGCACAGGAAGCAGTGGAAACACCGCAGGAGCAGACGGTATCCGGTGGAGATGTAATGGTACATATTACGGCAACAGGTGGAAAGTATCATTCGGCAGGCTGTCAGTATCTGAAAAAAAGTGATATTGAAGTGACGTTGCAGGATGCAAAAGCGAGAGGCTTAGCACCATGTTCGCGCTGTAATCCACCGCAATAAATACAAACGAAATGGAAAAGAAAAAAGAAGCATATCTGGAAGGTACACAGGTATGGAAAAAGCATCGGTTTCATACAAACAAAACCGATGCTTTTTATGTATAGGAAATCCCCTATACAGTAAATGCAAGCGCACATTTTATTTTTATGTCTGCTGGAATCTATCCAAGTGATCGGATCAGTTTTCCTGCTGGGACATCAGATTCAGTACACTGTTGTTGTAGCGGATATTCTGCGCTGCATATTGCAGATTCGAATTTTCGGTCTGCTTGTCCGGTACAACAATCTGAACATCCGGTGTCTGTGAGCCTGTGGTACTGTCAGCGACCGGAATGACCGGTGTGCCACCGATCGATGTAAAGTTTACGGACAAAGAGGCAGGGGATTGTTCTTTGCCTGAGTTCTGTGCCGTTTCACCGGTACTGTCTGTGTCTGCTGACGCCGTAGCTGCAGCCGGGGTATCTGAAGCAGATTCATTTAATTTTTCAGACAGGGTAGAAGAAATTGCACTCTTCATATTTTCTGCAAAGAGTGTCAGAAACTTCTGATAGTCATTATAAGTAAAAAGCTTACTTAACAGTGAGGTCAGGGCGTTGTCCGAAGAAGCGGTCAGTCCATAGGTGCTTCCTGCAATACGATTGCCATCCGGGAGTGTTACGCCGTCCTGCATATAAGAAGTGATCTTGGCAACATAGTCCTGTGTCTCCTCAAATGGAGGAATGCCGCCATATTTATCTACATTATTGCTGCCTGCGTTGTATGCAGCGAGTGCCAGTGGAATATCGCCATTATACTTTTGCAAAAGGCTGCTGATATATTTTGCACCACCCATAATATTCTGTTCCGGATCATAGGCATTAGATACACCAAGACTTTCTGCAGTTGATGGCATAAGCTGCATGATACCCATTGCACCGGATTTGGAGGTTGCATCGGACTGGAAGTTCGATTCCTGTTTTGCCATTGCAGTCAGCAGTGACATCGATACTCCATACGTCTCAGATGCACGTTTAAAAATATCAGTCAGGGAACCGCTTTGGCAGTTACTGTCCTGACATTCACTTAAATAAGAAGAAAAATCCTGCGCTTCTTCTCCTGTGGATGGTACTTCAGTTGTTTCAGGTGTTGTGCTTTGTGCAGTTTGCTCCGGTGTTAATACAGCAGTGATATACATGGAAAGTCTCCTTATCATCCTACATGCTCATGTTTGTTTATCCGTTTACAGTCGCAATACAGGTTCAAAAATGTTATACATTTTTGAACCTACGTGCGTTCGCACGATCAAAAGAGTATCACACAAAACATATTCTGCAAGCAGATAGTCTTGTGCACTTCTCTTTTGGCATTGCTCATAGCCTTCGCCTATTATAGCATGATTCCATAGGTTGTGAAATAGATTTCGCTTGTTTTTTGGAAAATTTTGCGTTAGAGTAGATATGTTTGATGTTAGTTTCACAGAAAAGAGGAAAAATTATGAAGAACAAAGGTGGATATGCACGGGCATTTCGGGCTGCATTTCCATTTACGATACCGGTACTGACCGGATATTTGTTTATCGGAATTGCATTTGGCGTGATGTATCAGGAAAAGGGCTATAACTTTTTGTGGGCGATTCTGATGAGTGTTATGGTATATGCGGGTTCCGGACAGTATCTTGCAGTGAATTTCTTTGCACCGGGTGTTAGTCTGTTTCAGGTTATTTTTTTGGAGATCATGGTCAATATCCGCCATGTCTTTTACGGGCTGTCTCTGTTAGAGCGTTTTCAGAATATGGGAAAAAAGAAGCTTTATATGATCTTTTCCCTGACGGATGAGACCTATTCCCTGTTCTTTATCACCAAGGTTCCAAAGGATGTAGATGAAGATAAGTTTATGTTTGCGATTGCGTTGTTAGATCAGCTTTACTGGATCACCGGTTCGGCAATCGGTGCGATCGCAGGTTCCCTGATCCCGTTTGATGCGACAGGAATTGATTTTGCAATGACAGCATTGTTTGTTGTGATCTTTGTGGAGCAGTGGCTGACGATGAAGAATCATATCCCGGCACTGACAGGACTAGGGGCAGGACTTATCTGCCTGTTGATCTTTGGGGCAGATAATTTTATCCTGCCGACGATGATCTGCGTAATGGTCATCTTATTATCCTGTCGGAAAGTGATTGAACCAAAAGAGGAAGGGCAGGTGAGCACAGATGCCAATTAGTCCGCAGATGTCATTTTTAATCATTTTCGTTGTATCACTGACGATCTTCGCAACGCGTGCGATCCCGTTTGTGGTCTTTCATAATGGAAAAGAGATCCCAGAGGTCGTGAAATATCTTGGAAAGGTGCTTCCGGCAGCAGTTATCGGAATGTTAGTGATCTATTGCCTGAAGTCTGTAAGCGTGGTAACTTTTCCATTCGGACTGCCGGAATTCATTGCGGTAGCAGTTGTGGTGGTGCTTCATGTTTGGAAGCGGAACAATCTGTTAAGCATCGGAGTTGGAACCGTGCTTTATATGTTTTTGATCCGGGTTGTGTTCTGACAGATCATGGAAAAAGGAAAATGTTCTTGAACCAACAGAGCATTTGGAGGGAAAAATACATAGTACAATTTAAAAAACGAATCATAACCATGTGCTTTTTCTATAATACGAATTGTAACGATTATATTGACATTGGAAGACAGAATCAATAGAATACAAATGGACTGTTTGATCAGTCCCCATAATTACTGAAAAAATATATCAATATAGAGGAGAAAACACATGAAGAAAGAACCTTTTGTAACTTTAGAGCAGTTAAAAGAGATCGTAAAAAAATATCCTACCCCATTTCATCTCTATGATGAGAAGGGCATCCGTGAGAATGCAAAGGCAGTGAAGGAAGCGTTTGCATGGAATCCGGGCTTCCGCGAGTATTTTGCGGTAAAGGCAACTCCGAATCCATTTATTCTCGATATTTTAAAAGAGTATGACTGTGGCTGTGACTGTGCATCCATTACCGAGTTAATGTTAGCAGATTCACAGGGCTTTGATGGAAAACATATCATGTTTTCGTCCAATGATACACCGGCAAAAGAATTCCAGTTTGCAAATGAGATCGGTGCGATCATTAACTTAGATGATTTTACACACATTGACTTCTTAGAGAAAGCAATCGGCAAGCTGCCGGAGACGATCAGCTGCCGTTACAATCCGGGCGGAGTCTTTAAGATGAGTAACGGAATCATGGATAATCCTGGGGATGCAAAGTACGGATTTACGACAGAGCAGCTTTTTGAGGGCTTTAAGGTCTTAAAGGAAAAAGGCGTAAAGAACTTCGGTATCCATGCATTTCTTGCAAGTAATACCGTAACAAACGAGTATTATCCAATGCTTGCAAAACAGCTTTTTGAGATTGCAGTTAAGTTAAAGGAAGAGGTCGGCTGTCATATTTCCTTTATCAACTTATCCGGTGGTGTCGGTGTGGCTTACAGCCCGGATCAGGAGCCGAATGACATCCGCGTGATCGGTGAAGGTGTCCGCAAGGTTTACGAAGAGATCCTTGTTCCGGCAGGAATGGATGATGTTGCAATCTATACCGAGATGGGAAGATTCATGTTAGCACCATATGGCTGTCTTGTAACCGAAGCAATTCATGAGAAGCACACCCATAAGGAATACATCGGTGTCGATGCCTGTGCAGTCAACCTGATGCGTCCGGCAATGTATGGTGCATACCATCACATTACAGTTATGGGAAAAGACAACAGTGTATGTGACCACAAATACGATGTAACCGGTTCTCTTTGCGAGAATAACGATAAGTTTGCGGTAGACCGTATGCTTCCGAAGATTGATATGGGTGATCTGATCGTGATCCATGATACCGGAGCACATGGCTACTCCATGGGTTATAATTACAATGGTAAGTTAAAGTCCGCAGAGATCCTGTTAAAGGAGGATGGCTCTACACAGCTGATCCGCCGTGCAGAGACCGCTGCAGATTACTTCCGTACTTTTGACTGCTTCGATATCCTGAAAGATATGAAGCATCCGATCGACTAAAAAAGTCTTGCATTTCATTTTTCGGTATGATAGAATCTTTATTGTTCGGTATTTCCGGACAATAAGCCGGCGTGTCGGAATTGGCAGACGAGGCAGACTCAAAATCTGTTGATGGCAACATCGTGCGGGTTCAAGTCCCGCCGCCGGCATGAATAATGTAAATAAGTGCCGGTAGTTCTTTCAAAAGAAAGGACTACCGGCACTTATTGATAAAGTCAGTCTTAACAATATATTAATTTAACTTGATATTTGCAAACAATGATCCAAGGCTTGTGCCTACTTCCTCTGTTTCCGGAAGGTCATAAGTCTCTTCTTCAATCGCTTCTGCGGTCACATCCGCTAATGCCTTCATGCTCAGGCTGATTCTTCCATCTTTTGTATCAATGACCTTTACTTTTACCTTATCGCCGACATGTAGAACAGCAGCAGGCGATTTGATACGCTTGTTCGAGATCTGTGAGATATGGACAAGTCCGGAAAGACCGTTTTCGAGTCTGACAAATGCACCATAGTTCTGCAGTGTTTCTACCACACCTTCGGTTACAAGACCAACCGGGATGCTTGCAATTCTGGAATTGCGTTCTTCGGCAGCCTGCTCCTGCAGGAGCTCCTTTGCAGATAAAACAAGCTTTCCCTCTGCCTCATCAACTGTTATGATCTGTACACGGATCGTTTTCGACATCCATTCACTGGTATCTTCCACGTAGTCAAGCGAGAGCTTGGATGCAGGGATGAATCCACGGATGCCTTCGACATATGCGATCGCTCCGGCGTTGATGGTATCGCTGATCTTGACTGTAAGAACGGTCTTATTTTCCATCATTTCTTTTAACTTATCCCATGCAAGGACCTGATTTGCTTCCTTTTTCGAGAGGAGAATATGTCCCTCACCATCATCACGACGGATCACAGTTGCGGAGATCTCATCACCAACAGTAACCGCATCCTTTAAGGAAAATCCAGACTCGTCAGAGAAATCTTCCAGACGGATGATGCCATCGGTGTAATACTTTAAGTCTAAGGTGACAGCGGATTCTGATACATCAATGATCGTACCGGTTAAGATGTCGCCTTCGTTGATCGTTTTAAAAGATGCTTCTAATTCAGCAGCATAATCTTCCATAGTTTCACTCATAATCGTATACCTCGTTTCTTGATTTATTATGGTTGTTAATATGTATCATCCTTCCGATTCCGTTGTTCTGCGAACTTTCGGAATCGCAACAAGCATTCGCAGTATCACCATATAAAATCCATTCTGCAAGCAGAGAATTTTATATATTTCTAAGCTGACACCGCCTGCATATGCGTATTATATCATGAACAAAAGCGGTTCATGATCAGCATTCGGCACTCGTCAATCATACTAATATGTTGACTCGTTTGCGCTTATTATATCATCTATATAATAATTACAATTTCTCCGTTCTTCGAACTCCCGAAATTGCAACAAACATTC
>ERZ1034873.598-NODE-598-length-18147-cov-5.022828_pt1 | contig 18147 bp, 16 predicted proteins | sample MGYA00520689_ERZ1034873 | MGnify/ENA primary metagenome ERZ1034873 (study PRJEB33766, sample SAMN09781722) | gut metagenome | biome: gut microbiome | host: Homo sapiens | place: Madagascar | study: EMG produced TPA metagenomics assembly of the PRJNA485056 data set...
ATGAGTACATTTTCCATTTTAATACAAGCTCTTTCTTGGGTTTTATAATGATTCTAGATTCTACTAGAAAAATATTACTAGTTCAAGATGTTCCTTAACGCATTGATATTATCTAGTTTTATTGATTATAAAATAATTTTTTATATATTTTATAATAAGATACCGCTTTATCAAAACGAAACCGTAACAAACTTTTTACGCATTTTCGCAAAGGGATTATGTATTTTAGTTTATACATAAATAGTTTGCACGGATAATAAATATAATAACTCAAATCATAAAACGGGACACGTTCAAGACAATATTTTTTATAATAGTACAACCATAAACTCGGGAAAATAACGTCTTTGGTACACGCCAGCAAATAATTATGCTCAACAGGTTCAAAATCGAATTGTTTTTTTGTTAAAATTTGCAGATTATTAGCGATACTTAATTCGGACAATCTTAAAATATCAGCATTAAAATCAAACCCAAACCTAGATGGTATTTTTCCATATTTGGCTTCAAATTTTTTTAATACATTGTACCACACGTACATTTCTGCCCCGCGTCTGGGGGCTACTTTTTGTCCCCTGATAAGCAAATCATTTGGATACGGATTATTGACAAAATAGGTGGCATCTGCATCAGATTGTAACGGCAAATCCCAATAGAGCAACACATCACTTGTCAAACCAAAACACGCAATATCCGTGGGGCCCAACGGATACACATAAGGTAATGTCGCATAATGCACTAAAACTCTCTTGTGAAAAATTTTCCACTCTGAATTGCGTTCGGTATACTTATCAAAATAATCTAAAAACTTATCATTTTTCAACAGCAAATCTGTCCGCCATCTCAGGGTGTATTTGCGGGTCGCTTTTTTAATACCGCTTTTACTTGACACAATCATTCTGTTAACATTATTTGTCTTTTTTGATACCCCATCAAGCATCAATGGTGTGCCGCCTGGGTCTTTACTTTCAACCAATACATCATAAGTTAAGTCAGAAGTATCTGAACCCTGCCAAGTAGAAACAATAATTTCCGCTTGTGGAAAAATCTGCCGCATACGTTCACAAACGCGTTTTGTTGTGTTTTTATATATAGGCCCTTGTATAACTATTGAGATTTCAGAACTTTTAATCATTTTTATCCTTTGATGTTTTCAAAACAGAGCGATATTACACAAGGTTTTTATTTATATTTGCCTTGAGCATCCTTGCTATATCGTACCATATAGTTGAAAAACCTTTGTAATTTAATTAATCCTGTTTTATTCTTTCAGATGAAATACAAAAACACAAGTATAATATTTGAACTCTGCACTTTGAACTTTTAGTGCAAATTTTCTCTTGCCCTGATTTTCGCAATTTTGCTAAGATTTAACCAGAGATGAAGAAAATTCTGGCTTTTGCGCTTTGTTGCATAGTGTGCGCTGCCGCGTCTGACGCGGCTGTGCGTGATGGCAATGCAAAAAATCGTGCAAATTCCGCCACAGTCGCGCCCGTTGCGCAACGTATTACAACAACCGAACGCACAGCACAACGCACCACATCACGATTGGCCGCGCCCGCGCGCAACGCAACATCACAGCGCACAACCGCGACCACATCGCGCAATGCCACCACGCGTGCCGCATCCACCACCCAAACCGTGTCGCCACGTGCTGCAACAACGAACACCACACATGGCGCGACTGTATCGCCACGCGCTGCAACCAGCACCACAACCGTCGATTTGACCGAAACTCGTACTGGCGCTGCGTACGAGCGATGCAAGAACGCGTACTTTGCATGTATGGATCAATTTTGTCAGTTAAAGAATGACGACTATCGCCGTTGTTCGTGCAGCGACCGCGTATTAGAATTGGCCGAAATTCGTGACGTTATGCAGGACGCAGGCAATCAACTGACCGTTTTCAACGAAAATCTGGACACTGTCGGTATGACCGCGGCACAGGCCACCGCCATGAAAACCGCGTCAGAGGGGGAAAATGCACTGACGTCTGACAAATCCGCGTCCAAGGCATTGTTACAGGCGATTATGAACTCTATACGTGGCGAAGACAGCACTGTTGGCGGAAAATTCACCGATTTGAACAGCATCAACATATCATTTAACACGGCAAACGCGTTTGGCACATTGGACGCCGGCGCGGCAATCGCGGCGTATAATGGAAAAAATTTGTACACCGCTGTTTACCCCCAGTGTCGCAACGCGGTGCGTGCCGATTGCAACGACGCGTCACTGCAACGCGCAATCAACGCGTATCTGATGGCGATTGAACAGGATTGTAATACTGTCCAAACCGCGATTGAAACCACACAAAAGCAAATGAAATCCGCCGTCCGCGAGAGCAGTGCGATGCTGGATTTAGCACGCGTTGAAAACCGCCGCAAACACAATTCTGATGACATCACAACATGTGTGAACAACGTTGAATCCGCAATTCTGAGCGAGGAAGTTTGCGGCGCAAACTATCACAAATGTTTAGACAACGGTGAATTTATTGATATTTCGACCGGCGCACCAATCGCGGGTGTGGAAAAGTTTTACGAACTGGAAAACCTGTTAAAGTTTGCCGATGGCGTTGGCGCATCAGAACAGCAGTTATCCAAGGTTAAATCAAACCGTGCCTTTGTCCAAAATTTTGAAAAACGCACCAAAAAATTCGCACAACCCGCATTGGACAAGTGCACAGAGCAAGCCGATGTCGTATGGGCGGAATATTTGGACAAGGCATTGTTATCAATATACTATGCACAAAAATCCAAAGTAGCCGAGATAAAGCAGGGCTGTTTTGATTTCGTGTCTACGTGCTATATGAATGGCGAAGCAGGCCTGACCGCAGCAATGAAAGAATTGGCGGGCGACAAAAGTATCGTTCTGCAACCAGACAAAGTTACTTTGACCAAAACAATGTGCAGCAATTACATCAATTCATGTAATTATATGTTTGATGGCGATATCATTGCCAAATACATTGAAAACCGCCAAGAAACCGATACGCTGACCGCATGCCGTGCGGTGGCAAAGCAGTGCTTTGATAAATTTGGTGGCACCGGATACGAGAACTTCTATTACCCATACAGTGGCCTGTTTACCACGGGCAAGGCATTGGATTGGTTCACCCTGTATGAATATACACTGGGCGATAGCGCAAACGCAAAACCAATCAGATCTGAAAAACCAGTATCCGAATGTGCCCGCCAATTACAAGAAATTGAATCGTGCAGTTCCCCAGAAATGCTGGCCAAGGCATTTGGTGGCTTTGATGTTATCAAGGCAAAAAAAGGTAAAACACAGGCAGTTATTACATACTATCTGATTAGTGACGCGGACGCCGAGGCCGATGCTAAAAACACCTACAGACGATATGGTTCACTGGAACTGAAACCAACAGATGCCATAACCACCATAGGTGACGAAAAATTACATGGAAAATACCCACTGTACCATCACCAACCGCGTACAACGGGTGTTGCAACCGAAATGTACAACCAGATTGTCGACATTTTGACAACACAGTGCACCAACTTGCAGGGACGCTTTGTTGAATTGCAATCCGTCAAAGACGGCGCATATGACGAAAACAATATATGCTTGGCAACATTTGCCAATTACAGCGCATACAGCAACTTGGTCGACTACTATGGCATTGCACCTACAGAAAATATGTGCCCGCGCGATTACCGGTTATCCGTTGACACACAATCATGGGGCGCGTGTCAATGTTGGGAAAATGGCGGCCGACGCAGTAAATTTGGTACCAGTGCAAAATGCGCACCTGTATTGCCACTGGAAGTTCCAAAAGATAAACTAGACGTAGTTACAGATGACATTTTGTGCAATGCCACCAGTGTTGCCGAAAACGCAACATTGAAAACCGCGACCAAAGAATCTGTATGGTGTCTGCAAAGTGGCACACCAGCAGGTATGTCTGTCAAGAATCAAGTATGCTCAATGGAAAGCAAAAAACTGGATGCCAATGGCAATTGTGGTGGTCTGGAAAAAGATTTGTTAAAAAATTTACCAGAGGGGATTACAAACTAAGGTATATTACAGCGAATAAAAAACACACCGCCAATTTGGCGGTGTGTTTTTATTTACAAATTATTTACGACGCGCGATGGCGGCGGCACGGACACCATCTGCAATCAATGTCGCAGGCGCACCATCGTCACGACGCCACAATTTATCTGCACGCGATAAATCCGCAATCATTTTTTTACGCACAGATGGAATCGATAACTGCCCCACCGCGTCCAAAACATTTTCCGCCGTTGCGTCCCCGCCCAGATATTCTGGGTACACGCCACGGTCTAGCAGTATATTGACCAACGATACCCATTTAATACGAATTACCTGACGCACCAGCCATGCTGTAATCGGATTCATTTTATAAATCACAATTGTGGGTATATGCAACATTGCCAATTCCGCAGAAACAGTACCACTGGCAACAATCGCCATATACGATTTGGCGTATGCCGAATAACGCTGAGATGACGGAATCAATGTTGTTGGCACATGCCAGCGCGCAACCTGTGTCTGCACATAATCGGCCGTTGTTTCAACCGTTGGAATAACAAATTTATACCCCGCATATCCATTTGCAATCAGCGTTTCCGCCGTGTGACGGAAAATCGGCATCAGGCGTTTAACCTCTGACATGCGACTGCCTGGGACCAATGTGATAATTTTTTCTGCGTCACCATCGTGATAATGCGCCGATTTATATTTACCAATCAAACCGTCCGAAATAGGGTGACCAACGGCAACCGTATCCAAACCATATTTGGTAAAATATGGCACTTCAAAATCAAAAAACGCGTACAGTTTGTCGAATGTTTCGGCATACTGTTTCGCACGTGACGGACGCCATGCCCAAACCTGTGGTGCAACCACGTGATGGAATTTCATACCGTCCGCAATCAATGCACGCCCCGCAGGCATTTTGCGTACCTGTGTAATAACATTACGTGCAAACCCAGGGGCATCGATAGTCAAAACAACATCTGGTTTTGTTTCAATTATGGCATCGGCGGTCTGGTGAATGCGACGCAATAATGTACGCGCATGTGCGGCCACCTCTAACACACCCATAACCGCCAAATCACGCATCGGAAACAGCGATTGCAGCCCCGCCGCTATCATATTTTCGCCACCAATACCAACGAATTTTGCATCGGGCATCTCTACCATAATGCGTGCACCCAAAACATCGCCGGACACTTCGCCGGCGATAATAAATATGGTTAAACTTTTATTTGTTTTATTCCGCATTTTTAGCCGTACCAATTCCACGTTTTGAACGATTTTCGATAAAGTCAATCGCGTCCATCGCATATTTGTTATTCTTTACTTCCTTGCGTACACGGGCCAAACGTTCGGCAACCGTGCCATCGCTGTCGCGAAAAACCGCAGAATACACATTGTGAATTGCATGCATATCTTCGTTTGTGAAACCATGTCGCATCAAACCGACACGATTGATTGTACGATATACCGCACGTGGATTACCGTCATAAATTGCATATGGCAGCACATCATTACCAACGCCCGACATACCGCCAATAAATGCATTGCGACCAATACGCGCAAATTGTAACACCATTGCACCACCAGACAAAATCGCAAAATCTTCAATTTCTACATGACCTGCAACCTGAACCAGATTTGACATAACAACACTGTTGCCAACCTTGCAATCATGTCCCACGTGGGCATTTACCATAATCTGGCAATCATCACCGATAACCGTTCCATCAGACGCAGGTGTGCCCGAATGAATGGTCACATATTCACGAATTTTGCAACGTTTCCCAATGCGCAGACCAGTCATTGCGGCTTCGTCCTGCCATTTCAAATCCTGACTCATTACGCCCAGCACAGCAAAAGGATACACAATCGTATCATCACCGATTGACGTTTTTCCATCAATAACAACGCTGGAAACCAGTTCCACACGTTCGCCCAGAACCACATTTGGCCCAACAATGCAATATGGTCCAATCTTGCAGTCCGCGCCCAGCACTGCGCCGTCATGAATAATCGCCGTTGGATGTACATAAGTCATAATAATTTCCCACTTTTTTTGTTTATTTCGTGGGAAATAGTACATTATTATGATTTTAATTGGTATAAAATAAATATAACAAATTATAACAGACCACGCACCGCGCGCATTGCCGCGCGCAAATCGGGCACACGTCGCATCGCAACCAGCCCCAGCGCACTGATAACAGGCATAACCGTAATTATCCCAAACAACACCAACACAGTTGCAAACAAAAATTCAACCAATCCCGCATGCACGCTGTCCCTGTGCCAAATCGTCAATGCCGATGACATAAACGACACCACCATCAGTCCCAAGAACACCGGCACAGATTCCGTCATCACGAACAGCACCACGCACAACGCCGCGACAAAACGAAACATCCATTTTAACTTTATATATGCCGACGTATGAATTGCGCCACGCGAATTAATATTTTGTAATGCAACAACCGCCGCCAACGTTGCCGCAATCAAAACCAAGAACAACAGATGAAACGCCGTCAACGCCCCCAGTTGCCCAAACCGGAAAAACTCTGGCTGCATCAGTATTGCAGTTGTTGTTGCACCAATCACCAACAGCGTCCCTGCAATCGGCCGCATTTCTGCACGCGCCATGCGACCAAACAATACACCCAGCACCATCGCACCAATCTGCAACAGTGGCCCCCACCACGCGTGCGTATCAGACATTCCGACCACAATCAATACCAACGCCGCGAACGCCCACGCACGACGTCCACGCAAATACGAACGAACCGCCGACAAATCCGCAACCCGCGCATGCGATGTAATAAACATCGACGCCACAAACACAATCGCCGCAATCATAAACGGCAACACGGTTGCATTATCGCGCAATACTGCATAATTGCCCCCAAACAGCACAACCCAGCACAGCGTCATAATAACCGTCGTCACACATGTGCGCAAACCTGCGTTCTGGCGCGTCCAGCCCAATCGCCCCAAGAAATCTGCACCATACATATATACCATCGCAAATAATGGTATGCTCAACACAGCCCACCACAAAAATGCTGGCGCATACAATGCCGCATTATTAAACGCACTGACCGCACTTTGCACAATAATTGCATCATCAAACATAAACTTGCCTTTTGATTTTGTTGAATTATTATATGTGCATGACGAAAAAACAAGGAATTTTTGGTCTGATGGGTGGCCGCGTGCAATGCCACAGTGGTATTTACAACCCAACATCTGATGCGGTATGGCTGGCTGCATTCGCACACGCACCCGCAAAAAGTATGCTGGATGTCGGCACAGGAACAGGTGCGGTTGCATTATGCTATGCCACACGCAACCCACAAACCCAAATCACCGCAATTGACACGTCGACCGATATGCTGGCCGCGGCACAGGCGAACGCCGCCCTTAATCACCGCGACATTGAATTTATAAACGCCGACATATTGAATTGGAAAACAAACCGCACATTTGACCTGGTCGTGTCCAATCCACCGTATTTTCACGGCACACCCGCCACACACAATGCGCACCATAATGCAGATTTATACGCCTGGACGCGCGCATGCCTGCGCCGTGTGCGTCCGCAGGGATATTTGGCAATGATTTCAGACGCCACCACAATCGACGCCATAATCGCCGCCATGAAACCAACATGTGGCGACATCAATATATTCCCGCTGTTCGGGGCAAAGCGCACCGCCGAACGAGTACTGATATCGGGGCGCGTGGGCACGCGGGGCGGGGCAACATTGCATATGGGACTATCCATGAACAACGACGCCATTTTGCGCGATGGCTTGACTATTTCAGATACATTGTCTAAACTGGGGCGGAAATGATAAGTTTTATTGCCAGACATTTTACATCATTGTGGGCGTTGATTACGTCGCCATTTCGCGCGCTGTGGCGTATGATTACGAATATTTTTCCACCACGTGAATTTACAGTTATGGATACGCCACGCGGTAACGTTTACACATTCAAGCAGAATACTTTTTGGCGTTTTACCAAATTCTGTGGCAAGGTTGGGTTGATTATATGGGCATCATGGTCAACATATGTATTCGTGTACCATCGTCCTTTGTTACAAAAGCGCACCCAACAACTGGAAGAGGCACGCGCCAACCATTCCCGTCAAATGTCTGACCTGCAAACATATTTGAAAAAGTACAACGATTTGACACGTACATTGAATGTAATTGACGACAAAATCCTGAACGCAAAAAAATTGGATGAAAAGCAAAAAGAAGACCTGATGAACAGCCGCCTGAAAGCGTGGGGCGAATTGGACTTTTTGCGTACCCGTTTGACGGAAATGTTCACAAATGATGAATACTTACCAGAATACACAAAATTGTCTGAACTGTCTGCGGAATATGAACTGACACGCGCTGAAAACGAAGAATTAAAAAAGCGCAATGCAAAAATGATTGAATCTATGCAGGTCGTCGCCGATGCCGATATCCAGATTGTGGACATGGTGTCCAAAATTTCATCTGATAACATCGCAGATTTGCGCAAGAACTTGAAACAAATCAACAGCACTATTGCAACATTGGGCCTGTCACAGGCATCATTGGTGCGCAGCGCGAATAAATACACCAACCCATTTGTCGGCACGGCATTCAGCCCACTGGAATTAGACCAAGAATTAGACCCTAAATACCAAAAGTTGGCCGATGATTTGGAATTATGGCACGGTCTGGCCCGTTTGAACACGATATTGCCACTGGGGGCCCCAGTTAAAAAGGTGCGTGTAACATCAAATTATGGCACACGCAACGACCCATTCACGGGCAAACCTAAACGTCACCGCGGCATTGACTTTGCGGGGAAAATTGGCACAGAATTGATGGCGGTTGCCCCAGGACGCGTTGTTTCTGCGGGTGAACGCGTTGGCTATGGCACAACGGTTGAAATTGACCACGGTCTGGGTTTCACAACACTGTACGCACATCTGTCGCAAATAATGGTATCGCGTGGCGATTGGGTTCGCCCTGGGACAGTTGTCGGCCTTGGCGGGTCATCGGGACGCAGTACTGGCCCACATCTGCACTATGAAATCAGATACAAGGGTGCGCCGTTTAACCCAACAACATTCGTAAAGGAAAAATAAAATGCTGGCTTTTACAAACGCAAAAGAAAAACAGTCCCCGACAATTATCGGTGCGGGGTGCAAATTGACCGGCGACATTAAAACCGATCATGTTGTCCAAATTCACGGACACGTTGTTGGCAACATTACCGCCAGCACGGTTGTAATCGGGCGGGGCGGTCGCGTGGTTGGTCGCGTGGTCGCCGAAACGCTGTTTTTGCATGGCGCTTTGGACGGCCCCGCAACTGTTGACACCGCAAATATGTTCAGTGCCGCACAAATGACAGGCATACTGTCGTATCGCACATTGAATATTACCGGCAACACGGGATTGGAATGCAAATTAGCAAAACGCAAGGACAAAGAAAAATGAACAAAAACGTATCTAAAATCTATATCGCATCAGACCACCGTGGCGTTGGTTTGAAATTGTATTTGATTGAAATGCTGGCGGCGGACGGGTATCAGGTTGTAAATCTGGGCACAGACGATCCAAATACGCCAGTTGATTTCCCAGACATTGCGGCAAATGTTGCAACCGCCATGGAAAACGACAAAAAATCACGTGGAATCCTGATTTGCGGCACGGGCGCAGGCATTATGATTGCCGCAAACCGTTATCGTCACATTCGTGCATCGCGTTGTGAACGCCCAGATCAGGCGCGCGACGACCGTTTTCACGACGACATCAATGTCTTGGCATTGGCTGCGGACGATATTGATATTGAAATGGCGTTTGTTGTTGCACAAACATTTCTGGAAAGTCCATTTGACGATTGCGAACGTCGCGTACGTCGAATCCAAAAGATGTCATAAAAAACGCGCCATTGGCGCGTTTTTTATGTAAAATTATTCACTTGTTCTTGTGATAATATTTGTTTACAATCATATCAACACAACAGGGAATAATCGCATGAGAATAATTACCGCAATCACATTCACAGTGTTTACGGCTTTTTGTGTAGGTGGCACTGCAACGGCTGTGACCGTCACAAACACAGACAAATGTATCGTCACCCCATGTGTCGGCACCGATTGCCAGAATCACGCCGTAAATTCAGTATCCAGTCAATGTACCAGCAAAACATATACTGTCGTAAAACACGTATACGACACATCCGCAGATTCAGGCAAAGAATACGGCACATACACAGATTGCTCTGCATGTCCATCTGGCTATTATGTATCAGACACCAAGGCATCAATAGCACACAACGTATGTGGGACAATTCAATATTACAACACCTGTGCCCAGGCCAGCACATGTCGGGGCACACCCCCAACACCCGCTGCCGCATCAACCGTCAGCAATTGTTCGTCTGCGTCCAAGGTAACATTTGGCAAAACAACATATTATACATGCAATACATGTAATTCCGACTATACACGTACCGCTGTCACCGTCAGTGACGAACGATGCACCAACACAACAACAAAATACATATGCGAAAAATCTACTGCAACGTCATGCGACCCTGCCAAATGCATACCTGATCCTGCGTGGACCTGCGGTGCTGCAAACAGTCCCGTCCCAAAAGAGGGCGTGTGCATCAGAAACTATCGTTCTTGCAATAATGACACATGTGTCGTTTCTACTTTCTGGCAATGCAAGAGCGGTTATTACGGTTCTCCCGATGACACCAGCCACAGTTGCGCAAAATACCCACAACCATCAGACGGCGCGGTTGTCGGCACGAAAAACACGGATTACGATATGCCCGTCAACACGCACACAACAATTGATGACTGTTATGTAACTGGCGGTACAGATGCCACAGGGCGTTATTTATACACATCCAAGACCAGTGATTCGCCATACCAGTGTGCATATGGAACAAATTAAGAAATAAAAAACGCGCCATTGGCGCGTTTTTTTATTTCTTTACCACAAAGTTTACTAACTTGTTCGGCACAACGATTGTCTTGATTATTTCGCACCCCGACAATTTTGCACCCGCCGCCGCGCGCGCCGCATCCACAATTTCGGATTCAGACGCACCAACCGCGATTGTAAATTCTGCGGCACGTTTACCATTTACCGACGCAACAACCGTCATTTCGGTCTTGGCCAATTTAGACGCATCGTATGTCGGCCAATCAGACACGGCCAACATTGTGTCATTGCCCAATTTTTCCCACATTTCTTCGGTCAAATGTGGTGCAAATGGGTTCAGCACGCGCACCAGCGCAGCATATGCCGCGCGGGGCATTGTACCACCCGAAAACGCATTCAGATATTCCATCATCGCGGAAATCGCGGTATTAAAACGCATACCATCGATACGTTCGGTCACATCTGCAATCAACTGATTCATCAGGCGTTCTTGTTCCACCGTCATCGGTGCATCTGTCAAATTATCAGACAGGTTTTCCACACGTTTCAAGAAACGTTGAACACCCGCCATCGCGCCATCTGTCCAAACAACATTGTTTTCCCATGGCCCCAGCGACAGAACCGCAACGCGCCCCGCATCCGCACCAACAGACGCGACCAAATCAGCGACCATAAATCCATTGCCGCGCGATTTAGACATCTTGTACCCGTCGTTGCCCATCAGCAACCCCTGGGCGGTACGACGCGCATATGGTTCGGCGGTATTTACCAACCCCAAATCATACAGCGCATGATGCCAGAACCGCGAATAAATCAAATGACGCGTATTGTGTTCGTGTCCACCATTATAGTGCGCGACCGGCATCCAGTTTTCCATCTGCTGGCGCGAACAAAATTCTTTGTCATTTTTCGGGTCCAAATAACGCAAGAAATACCACGACGAACCCGCCCACCCAGGCATAGTATCTGTTTCGCGACGTGCCGGCGCACCACAACACGGGCAGGGCACATTCACCCAATCCGTCGCACGCGCCAATGGCGATTCACCACTGTCCGTTGGGCGATAATCCATCATATGCGGTTGCATCACCGGCAACTGGTCATCAGGCACCGCCACCCATCCGCATTTATCACAATATATCATTGGAATTGGTTCGCCCCAATACATCTGGCGCGAGAAACCCCAATCTTTTAATTTATATTTAACTGTACCGCGCGCAACACCATGTTCTGTGCCGTATTTAATTGCCGCCGCGATTGCGTCTGCTTTATCCATACCGTCCAAGAATGACGAATTGATATGTGTGCCATCGCCTTCCCATACCTTATCGGGTTCGCCCCCCGCCAGCACTGGAATAATTTCCAGACCGAACTTCTTGGCAAAGTCCCAGTCGCGCGAATCGTGCGCCGGCACAGCCATAATCGTGCCATACGCATAGTCAGCCAACACATAGTCCGATGTAAACACCGGTATTTCGCGCCCTGTAAATGGGTTTATCGCGGTAACGCCCTGTAATTGCACACCTGTCTTTTCACGTGTGGCATCCGTACGTTCAATTTCCGTCTTGGCGGCGGCGGCACGAATATAAGCACGCACCGCATCGGCATTTTCGATGCGACCATCGTCCAACCATTTCCGCAACAGTTTGTGTTCCGGCGCAATTACACAGAATGTCACACCAAATATAGTGTCTGGACGCGTAGTATAGACGGTCATAACATCGTCGCCCACGCGAAAATCAATATCAGCCCCAGTTGAACGCCCAATCAGATTTACTTCATCTTTCTTGATACGTTCATCAAAATTTACATCGCCCAGACCGTCCAGCAATTTCTGGGCATATTTTGACAATGCCAAATTCCACTGCATTTTTTCTTTCTTTTCAATAACGCCGTGGCAACGTGGGCACTTGTTATCTTCCAATTCTTCGTTGGTGTATGTGGTCTTGCATTCAGGACACCAATTCATCGGCAATGCAGATTTATATGCCAAACCCGCGCGCCAAAACTGAATAAACATCCACTGTGTCCATCTAATATATTCTGGGTCAGACGTCGCAATGCGGGTTTCTGGGTCAACAGACCAACCAACTTTGTCTATCATTTCAGAATATGATTTTATCAAATCGCGCGCGACGTCTGCGGGGTGGCGACCAATTTTGGTTGCGTAATGTTCGCCCGCAATACCCATCGCATCAAACCCCATTGGAAACAGCACATCATAACCACGCGCACGACGAAAACGCGCCATCACATCCATACCGCTATAATTCATCATATGACCCGCGTGCATACCCGCGCCCGACAAGAACGGAAATTCCACCAAATTATAAAAGCGCGGTTTTGAACCGTCGTTTTTTGGCACAAATGCGTTTGCCTCGCGCCAGCGGCGTTGCCATTTTGCCTCGCGTTCCAGTACTTTTGTGATATCGTCTGCCATTATTATATACCTTTGTTAAAATCGGATTTAATGATATATTCTGGGGCGCAGAAATTCAAGTAAAAATCACGCTATGCCGCAACAAAGTGCGCCAAAAACTCGACATTACCACTGCCGCCGTGAATTGGCGATTCGGTCAGCCCCGCGCGCACAAATCCCGCATCACGAAACGCGTCCGTCGCACGATTTATTGCATACTCGTGCCATTGGTGCAATTTTATTATCCCCGCGCTGCGCGCGGCAACGTTGCGTGGCACTTCGAATTGTGGCTTAATCAGGGCAATAACATCACGCGCACCCCACGCGCGCAAAACCGGCACAATGTCCGCCAGCGATATAAAAGAAACATCAATCACAACCAAATCAACCGGCTGAACAGGATGCAAGGTCCGAATATCGGTCTGTTCCAGTGATAATACGCGCACATCATTTTTTAATTCAGCAACCAGTTGATTTGTCCCCACATCAACCGCAATCACGCGCACCGCGCCACGCGCCAGCAACACCGACGTGAATCCGCCCGTACTGGCCCCAATATCCAAACACACGCCCCCCGCGGGATTGACGCCAAACACATCCAACGCGCGTTCCAGTTTCAAACTGCCACGGCCAACGGAATAGGGCAATTCGCCCCCAGCCAACACATCTGTGTCGGAAACGGCCTGACTGGGTTTTGTCGCCACCACACCATTTACCGTGACCAGCCCACCATGAATTGCCGCCGCCGCGCGTGCGCGTGTCGGGTAAATATTTTGCGAAACCAGTGCAACATCTAATCTCATACAATAAATTGTATATAAAAAACCCAGAAAATCAATACGTTCCATCAAAAAGTGTCCAGAACAAGCGATGGCTAGATTTGGACACATAAAACAGATGCCGAACGATGCGTATTTTAACAGCGGAATCTTGTTGATGAAGTTAAAAAATATGGCAAAAAACCAACAATTATTACTGGATGTTAAAGTTCCACTAAAATACCCAGACCAAGATATTTTGAACGTCGGTCTGCATAAACAAATCAAGCCATTGGCACTGAAATACAACTTTGCCCCAGGAGTCAAAATATCTAAAAACTTCACAGGCCGCGATCGCAACGCCGACCAAGATTATAAAATTCTGCATTTCTATACGGCAAAACCATATTATTACCAATACGTTCCACACGATATGTACACAATGTTCTATAAACACTGTACGGCATTGAATTTCTATCCAGATGAATTTGTTGCTGACGAACAAAAACATTTTTGCAAACAGAAACAATCAACCCGCACAAACATTCCGTTTTTACGCATCCAAAACAACACTATACGACTGTTTGGCATAAAAATCATCAGTTTTTAAGCCCAAAACCATCTAAAACCCGCAGAAATCCGCCATTTTTTCAACTTTTTTGCATACAAAATAGGGCACGTTTGCCAATTTTTAACATATAAAACCGATATTCTTACCCCCATACCATATAAAAAACAAAATAATTTTATCGATGTAATAACAGATAAATAAAATTATATCTTGATAAATTATTTTAAGCCGTGTGTTTCACACCAACCAAACACACACCAGAGAACACAAATCGTTTCACAAATCCCAACACAAAACGCCATCAGCACACAACCATCAACATATCTAACTATGACACAGGCGTACCAACGAAAACAAGCACAGCGCAGTTTGAGTTGCATAAAATGTCAAAATATATTATGTTATACAGGCGCGTGGGCAAAAACGAGCGACAGCGACGTTTGAGCCGTGAGCGAACGACAGTTCACGAAACATGCGCGCGCGAGCATACATGATAATGTATACCGCAAAGTATACATAATATACATTATGCGCCTTTGCACAACACCAATAAGGGGTTGCGCCCCGCCGTTTGCGCGCCCAAAATAAAAAAACAGAAAAAGCCCCACACCACGATGCCCAACCAAATAAAAACACAAAAAAAATTCAACACCACTATTCAAACTAAAAACAAAAGGTTAAAAATTATTTTTAATAAAATAAATCGACGCAGATACTGCGTCCAATGCCATATTGACATCGCACCTAAATTCACCCACCAGACCCCCATTTTGACGCGCAACGCCCCGCCCGCACTCATTAAAAATCCCACATAAAAAAGCAGGATTTTCGCCCTGCTTTTTGTTAAACTGCTTTATTACAAATATTTTTTAACGCTTTGTAATCTTTTTAATTTTTGCAACCGACGCCGTCGCAACGTTTGTCAGGTTATTCAGTCCCTTTTTCAGGTCACTTTCCTGATCCGGCGCGGCTGCAATCGGCTTTACCGCCGAACAACAATTCGGACACTTTGTCGCCGCAATATTGATTGTCGACATACAATACGGACACGCACGCGTTGTTGATGCTTTTTTATCACGCACCTTGCCCACCGCACGAACAATCAAAAATACCGCAAACATTGTAATCAAGAAACTGACGATAGAATTCAAGAACAACCCGACGTTCATTGTCGTTGCACCGGCCGCTTGTGCCGCCGCAACCGTTGGGTAATGTGCGCCCGCTTCGCCGCCAGCCAATACTACAAACAACTGAGAAAAATCAACACCCCCAATCAACAGCCCTATTGGCGGCATAATAATATCTTTGACCAATGAATTTACGACACTGGTCATGACACCACCGACGATAATACCGACCGCCATGTCAATTGCACTGCCACGTTCGATAAAAGCACGAAAATCCGCAAAAAATTTACTTTTTATCATTATTTTGCCCTTTTGTTTTGTCGTTATATTTTTCTATTGCACAAACAACCTTGCCCAACGTTTTTCGCAAACTCTCGTCGCGGGTTTCTACCGTTATATCAGCCAAGGCGTACGTAGAATACCGTTCTTTTATCAACTGTGCCAAAATTTTATGACTGTCAGCATGTAATAACTGTGGACGCGTATCGCGAAAATTCGTCCTTTTTACAAGCAGTTCCAACTCCGCCTTTAACCAAATTGTTAACGCCCTGCCCGCCATCATTTCACGCACCGCAGGGGTGATAAATGCCCCCTCGCCAGTGGAAATAACCTTGACCACTGGCGGTGTATCCATCAGGCGCGCAATCACACGCTGTTCAACACGACGAAATTCATCCTCGCCATACATGGAAAATATATCAACCACGCTGCAACCAGCCGCGTTTTCTATTTCTTTGTCAGAATCAACAAACGGCACGCCCAGTTTTCGCGCCAGCGCGCGCCCAACACTGGTCTTGCCCGCCCCCATCAAGCCGACCATTACAATCGGTTTATCCAAATTCAGTTTTATTTTTTCATTCATACAAAAAATCATAATAAAAAAGACCGACCCCGACAATAAAAAATTCAAAACACACAAAAATATGATATAATAGACGCATAGAACCAAAGAGAGAGAACATGAAACCAATATCTTTGTTTGCATTATCTGTTTTTGTATCGGTGTATGCCGCATCTGCGCACGCCGCACCCACAACGGTTTATGCGAACAGCATATCGGCACACAACATTGCCGCAATGCAACACACAATTATGAACAACACCATACGTTCTTTCAGTGGGACAATGGCGGCGGCATTGGGGTCGCGTGGCGAATTACAATACGAAAGAAAGTCCCCCGCCCCACAAAAAATTTCGATTGACCAATATGGTCGCATGCCAGAATACGGCACAATGCCACTGTATGGCGAATATGGCGATGATGGTTCGGTATTTGGTCGTGGTGGTGGCGACATGGGTTCGCGCCCAACAATCAACGGCATGTGGCTGAATTGGCAGCATGTTGGCGACGACGCAAAATTCGACCATATGGACACGCTGGATTCTGATTACAACGTAATTATGTTTGGCCTGTCTGGTGGTGATGCCCAGTTTGGCAATGGCATAACTGATTGGGGTATGTTTGGTGGATATGCCGGCGGAACACAGACGAACAACACACTGGACATTACCGAAAATGGCGGATACGTTGGGTTCTATAACGGCTATGCATGGGGCGGATTAAACATTTCGCTGATTGCAAATGCTGGCGCAATGTACAACAGCGCGGAATTTGACACTGGCACGGACGAATATGCAAACATGTGGGTTGGTGGCGCAATAAACGCGGCGTACAATATCGCACTGGATGCAACGTTTACATTACAGCCAAACGTCTATGCTGGTTATACATGGATAAAGTCCGCAAACTATACATCAACCGACGGCGCACACATTGCGAATCAAAACTTTAATATGTTCGAGGTTGCCCCCGGCGTCCGCGCAATCAAACAAATCAGTCGCGGCTGGTTTGGGTTCATCGGTGCAAAATACGTGTTTAATTTTGCGCACGGTGGCGACACGGTCGTTGACAACATAAAACTGGACGAATTAGAAATGAACGATTATTCAGAATACGGTCTGGGCATCGAAACATCTGTTGATCGTTTCAACATGTCCATCAATGTTGGACGACGCGACGGCGGCCGTACCGGCTGGACATTTGGAACAAGTTTGAAATATTTGTTCTGATAAAAAACACCGCCATTTGGCGGTGTTTTTTTAATTTTCAGAATAATAGCATTTGTCATCTGTACTAGAATTTACAAATTCATATGTGCCGGTATAATCCGCCCCCTTGGTGACAAAGCAACTTTCAATTCCTTCCAGTGACGAACCGTTATAGACCGCGTTGGCCTCGGCATCATCATCAGGGTTATTTGGACATTTTTCACACAGACCAAACAAAATATTCACTTTTTTATAA
>ERZ1034873.602-NODE-602-length-18072-cov-22.292613_pt1 | contig 18072 bp, 16 predicted proteins | sample MGYA00520689_ERZ1034873 | MGnify/ENA primary metagenome ERZ1034873 (study PRJEB33766, sample SAMN09781722) | gut metagenome | biome: gut microbiome | host: Homo sapiens | place: Madagascar | study: EMG produced TPA metagenomics assembly of the PRJNA485056 data...
GTAGTCAAAACACCATTCAGGAACATTTCCGCTCATGTCGAAAAATCCTAAATGATTTGGAAGTTTTCCACCTGAAAGATGCATTCTTCTTCCAGAGATGGATTTTCCTGTTTTTGCTGAAAGCGTTGTGTTTGTATCATCTTGTCCTGTGTAAGTTTCTGAAGGTCCGTTTGAAGCGCTATTTTGCCTTTGCCAGCAATATTCGTTTTGTTTTGTAGAAAAAGTAAACGATATTCCGTTCATTTTTTCTGTGGCTGTTGTTTTAATTGCAGAACCAGTTTCATCTCCAGAAACATTTCTTCCAGAAATTGCAGTTCCATCAAGGCGCTTTCGTGCAGCATATTCCCATTCTTTTACATAAGGAAGCCTGAAACCGTTTGCATTTGTGTTTACATACGGATTGTCAACTTCTCCCGGTTCTATCGCATAATTTTCTAAATCATTCAAAGCAACTCCAGTTGAATCTCTTAAAGGTGTTTTAAAATCTTTGTCTGTGCAGTAAACTGGTTCAAGACCTTTCATTTCGCTTAATGCATTGCACCATACCATTACATCGCGCCAAGTAAGACGGCAAACAGGCATTTCAACAAGTTTTGGCTCTTCTCCTGGTCCTGACATATTATTTTCTTTTCCAACTTCGCCAAAAACTCCTTCAACGCCTTTATTTACAATCGTGTAGCCGTTGTTTTTTGCCCATTTTAAAACTTCATACCAGGTGTTGTAACTTGTTTCGTACATTGCAAGTCGGAATGGTTTTACATTCGTCGTGTAGGGAACTTCAAGTAAATCTTCGCCTAAAATAATTGAGTCTGAGGTTCTTCCATCGATGAAAGAAATGTCAATCATCGTGAAATTGGCATTTTTGTTGTTGCTGAAAGTTACAGTTTGACTTTCTGTATTTATGATTTGACCTGGTTGAGTAGTATCTGTTTCTACATTACAGCCTGAAAAAATTAAAAGAATTGAAATAAATAAAGTTGAAATGAGCTTAAATTTTTCCATATTTATCCTGTTTTTGCTAATTTTAAATTCTTGCAATTTTTTATAAAAATTTATCACATTTTTTTTCAAAATACAATGGATTTATTCATTCCTTAAGAAAATTAATTGTATTAACTTGTGTTAAATCAAATCTACAAAAACAGTCTATTCTATCTCGATTTTTGCCAAGAATAATTAAATTACTTTTTTTCCTCACGAAATAAGGTCTGTTCCCACTTTACACGAAATAAGATCTGTCCCCTTTAAATAAATCTTCGTTATAACTGTACAAAATAAGTTATTTTTCATTTGATTTTTTAATAGTATTTGACGTAAAATATTATCGTTTTTATTTTTCATGCTGAAGCTCTGGGACTTGATCAGGGCAAACGCATTATAAATAATTTAAGTAAAGTTTGCGCGAAGAAACGGTTCCTGGGGCAAAAACACTCTGATTGCTGCGACCGCGTGAGCGGGCAATTCTATAGTTACTTTGCAACAATCAGCGTGTAGCGCATTATTGCGCGATTTTGAACCAGGAAACCGTGCCTGAAAGCCAGTTTTATGCTGAATAAATTTATAATGCGTTTGCCCTGGGGACTTGATTCCTAAACATTGCAATTTTCCTATAATATCAGTATATTTTAGTCATACATGGGAACTTTTTAGAACTTCGGTTTAAAAAAGTCTACTACATTTAAAATGAGGAATCCTATGGCAGAACCGCTGCTTTCAATTCAAGATTTGTGCACATCTGTTGGCGAAAAACAGATTCTTAAAAATATTTCATTGGACGTTGCTCCTGGAGAAATCCATGTTCTTATGGGACCGAACGGAGCTGGAAAATCAACTTTGGGCTATACTTTGATGGGAAGTCCCGAATATTCTGTAACCGGCGGAAAAATTATTTTTAATGGGCAGGACATCACTGCCGATTCCGCGGACAAAAGGGCAAAGTCAGGCATTTTCCTTAGCTTTCAGGAGCCGCTTGAAGTTCCGGGCGTTTCTCTTGAGTCGTTTATCCGCTCGTCAATGCAGCAGGTTACAGGCCAGAAAGTAAAGCTGATGCAGTTCAGCCGCGAGCTTGAAAAAAACATGGATCTGCTAAAAATGGATCACAGCTATGCTTCGCGCGATTTGAATGTTGGATTTAGTGGCGGAGAAAAAAAGAAGAGCGAAATTTTGCAGCTTTTGATGCTTAAGCCTAAGCTTGCCATTCTTGACGAAACAGACTCTGGGCTTGATGTTGACGCCTGCCGCATTGTTTCCGAGGGAATCAAAAAATACATGGAAGCTTCCGGCGGTTCTCTTATTGTAATAACCCATTCAACTAGAATTCTTGAAAATCTTTCTGTGGACAAAACCCATATCATCGTAAAAGGCCGCCTTGTTCATACCGGGGACGGAAGCCTTGTTCAGAAGATAAACGAGGAAGGCTTTGATGGCTTTATTCCGCAGGAAATAAAAGATGCCGAGCGCAAGGAAAAGCTTGCCGCCGCTGCAAAAGCCGCAATGGACGCTGTAAAGATGAACGCTGTCAACGGCGGACTTTAACCAGGAAAATTTTTATGGGCGAAGAAAAAACAAAAGTTTCAGATATTGACCGTTCTCTTTATGATTTTCGCTACGAGGAAAGCGACAGGGACTTTTATAAAATACGCGCAGGACTTGACGATTCGATTGTTCAGAAGCTAAGCGAGGAAAAAAGCGACCCTGAATGGATGAAAGAGTTCCGCTTAAAGAGCCTTCATTTGTTCAATGAGATAAATGAGCCTGACTGGGGACCGGACATCCGCGATTTGGACATTCAGAAAATTGTAACTTACGTAAAGCCTAAGACTGAAATGGCTGCGAAATGGGCTGACGTTCCAAAAGACATAAAGGACACTTTTGAAAAGCTTGGAATTCCAGAAGCCGAGCGTGAAAGTCTTGCCGGAGTTGGAGCGCAGTACGACAGCGAGGTTGTTTACCACAATGTTATAAAGGAAGTTGCGGAGCAGGGCGTAATCTACACGGATTTTGAGTCGGCGTTAAAAAGCGAGGAATGGGGCGGAATGGTAAAGGAATATTTTATGCACCTAGTTCCTCCATCTGACCATAAATTCGCGGCTCTTCATGGGGCTGTCTGGAGCGGCGGAAGTTTTGTCTATGTTCCAAAGAATGTAAAGGTAAAGATTCCTTTGCAGTCATATTTCAGGCTTAATGCGGCAGGAGCCGGCCAGTTTGAGCATACATTGATTATTGTGGACGAGGGCGCGGACTTGCACTTTATTGAAGGCTGTTCCGCTCCAAAGTACAATGTTGCGAATCTTCATGCAGGCTGCGTTGAGCTTTATGTAAAGAAAAATGCCCGGCTGCGCTATTCAACAATTGAAAACTGGTCAAAGAATATGTACAACTTGAATACCAAGCGCGCCATTGTTGAAGAAAACGGACGCATGGAATGGGTTTCCGGCAGTTTTGGAAGCCACATTTCATATTTGTATCCGACTACAATTTTAAAGGGAGACAATTCAAGTGTTGAATTTACTGGAATCACTTTTGCAGGCAAAGGTCAAAATCTTGATACTGGCGCAAAGATGGTTCACATTGGAAAAAACACTTCGACTGTAATAAACACCAAGTCCATTTCAAAAGGCGGCGGTGCCTGCACTTACAGAAGTTCCATAGTCGTAAACAAAGGCGCGAAAAATTCAAAGGCGAGCGTTGACTGCTCTTCGCTCATGCTTGACGATGAAAGCCGCAGCGACACTGTTCCTGCAATGAATGTAATGACAGACGACTGCGACATTGGACACGAGGCAAAAATCGGGCGCATTTCCAACAAGGCGATATTTTATCTTATGAGCCGCGGAATCAGCGAGGAAGATGCAAGGGCGATGATTGTTTCAGGCTTTGCAAATCCTGTGAGCAAGGAGCTTCCGCTTGAGTACGCTGTTGAAATGAACAACTTGATTCAGCTTGAAATGAAAGGCAGCATGTAAGGGGCTAGAAATGGAAAATTTTGAAATAGATGTAAACCAGTTTCCAAGCCTCACTTGGAATTTTCTGAATATAAACAGGGCGCACCTTGAGTTCAGCAGTGAATTTAAATCTTGCGTCTCAATTTCCGGCGCAAAAGAAATTGAAAATTCTGCTTTATATGATTCAATAAAAACCGGGCTTGGCGAAGGCTTTGACAAGAAGTTTGATTCTCTTTTGCAGAAAAACGGAATAAAGACTTTGCTTTTTACTGCGGAATCCAAAAATAAGGTTCAAAAAATTGAGCTTTTTGCGCAGGAAAACGAAGCTTCTGTTTGCGACATTATAATTCATGCAAAGGAAAATTCGCAGGCTTCTTATATTTTTGTCTATAAAAGTGAACCGGAACTTTTAAATGCTCAGCTTGGAGTTAGAATCCGTGTGCTTGCACAAGAGAATTCGCACGTGCATATTTGCTGTGTGAACTTGCTTGGAAAAAACGCCGTGCATTTTAATTCAGTTGGCTCAAACTGCAAGGACAATGCGACTATAGAAATAACGGAGCTTGAACTTGGCGGAAAAAAAACGTTCAGCGGAACTTTCAATAGCCTTGAAGGATACAGGAGCCGTTTCTTGGGAAGAGCAGCCTACGTTGTAAAAGGTGAGTCTTTCCTTGACATGAACCAGGTTGCGCTGCAGACAGGCAAAAGCAGTGAAAGCCGTTTTTCTGTAGACGGAGTTTTGCTTGAAAAGGCGAAAAAAACTTGGAGAGGCACAATCGACTTTAAGAAAGGCTGCGCGGATTCAGTGGGAGATGAGCAGGAGGATGTTCTTTTACTTAGCCCGGACGTTGTGAACAAAAGCCTTCCTGTTATTCTTTGCGATGAGGAAGCTGTTGAAGGCCGCCATGGGTGCTCAATTGGCAAAGTTGATATGGAAAAACTTTTCTATATGCAGAGCCGCGGAGTTGACGAAAAGACTGCGAGAGAGCTTTTGACAAAGGCAAAGGTTTCAAAGGTTTCACGGTTTATTCCAGATGAAAGCCTTGTGGAAGAAATCAATTCTTTTGTTGAAGCGATTATATAACGAGGAAACTATGTTCAGTGCAGAAGAAATACGCAGCGATTTTAAGATATTCAGCCAGCCGGAAAATGAAGGGCTTATTTACTTGGACAGTGCGGCTACAACTCATCGACCGGAATGTGTGATTCAGGCGGAAGCTGATTTTTATAGAAGCAACAATGCCAATCCTTTGCGCGGACTTTACGCTTTGAGCATAAGGGCGACTGATGACTATGAAAACGCAAGGGCTGCTGTTGCAAAATTCCTTAATGCCGCCGAGCCTGCGGAAATTATTTTTACACGCAATGCTTCTGAAAGCCTGAATCTTGTTGCATACACTCTTGGACTTTCTGAAGTTCAGGCAGGGGACGAAGTTGTTGTAAGCTGCATGGAGCATCATTCGAATATTCTTCCGTGGCAGATGGTCTGCAATGCAAAAGGCGCAAAACTTGTGTGGCTTGAGTGCGATTCTTCCGCGGAAATTTCGGAGCAGGAAATAAAGGCGAAAATAAATTCCAAGACAAAGATTGTTGCGGTTGCGCAGGTTAGCAATGTCTTTGGAATAACAAATCCTATAGAAAAAATCGCAAGCTATGCTCATGAAGTTGGAAACGGCGGAAAGGGAGCTTACGTTGTTTTGGATGGAGCTCAGAGCGCGCCTCATAAAAGAATCGATGTGCAGGCATTGGGTGCGGACTTTTTTGCTTTTTCGGGGCATAAGCTTTGCGCTCCTATGGGAATTGGCGCTCTTTATGGTAAAAAACAGTTGCTTGAAAAAATTCCGCCTTTTTTACGTGGTGGAGAAATGATTGAATATGTTACACGAGAAACTGCGACTTTTGCTGAAGTTCCTCATAAATTTGAAGCTGGAACTGTAAATGCCGGCGGTGCAGTTGCGCTTGCAAGGGCGATTGAATATATTCAGGGAGTCGGGCTTGATAATATAGAAAAAAATGACGACTCTCTTGCCCAGACCATGATTGAGGGAATGAAAAAAATCCCTTATCTTCATATAATCGGAAACGACGACTACAAAAAACACTGCGGAATTGTTACTTTTACGATTGACGGTGTGCATCCGCATGATATTGCTTCGATTCTTGATACAGAAAAGATTGCGGTTCGGGCAGGACATCATTGCGCCCAGCCTTTAATGCAGAAACTTGGCGTAGGTTCAACTGCGCGCGCAAGCTGCTACTTTTACAACACTCAGCAGGAAGTTGAAGTTTTTATTGAAAAGCTAAAGCTTGTCCGCCGCTGGATGGGATTCAAAGAATAAAGGCAATTAAAAACTGAGGTATTAACATGGATTTGAAATCGCTTTATCAGGAAATTCTTAACGAGCATAATTTGAACCCGACCCACAAGGGTGTTATGGAGAATCCTACATTTACATTGCAGGGCGTGAATCCTAGCTGTGGAGACAATATTTATCTTCAGCTTAAAATTGATGATAACGGAGTAATTTCGGAAGGAAGCTTTAATGGCTCTGGATGCGCTGTAAGCCAGGCTTCTGTAGACATGATGCTTGATGACATAATTGGAAAGCCAAAGGATGAAGCATTGCGGCTTGCCTCCCTTTTTATGGACATGATTTACGGCAAGGTTGAAGACGACGACGCTTTGGAAGAGCTTGATGAAGCTGCAAGCTTAAAAAATATCAGCAAAATGCCTGCACGCGTAAAATGCGCAGTTCTTGGTTGGCACACAATGGAAGAAATGCTTAAAAATGGGAAAACAGCCGGGCAGGGAAGTGTGGAGCACTGCACAACAGAATAAATTTTGCTTAGTTTTTGTAGATTTCTTTTCTGTGCCCAATGCGTAAAATTGTAACAAGAATTTTTTCATCTTGAATGTCGCAAATTAATCTGTAGTCTGCGACTCTATATCGCCATAAATGCGATATCTTTTGCAAGAAAGTCCATTCTGCTTTTTAGTTCTGGTGTTGTTCTGAAAGTTGCGGTTGCTGTCATTGCCATAATTGAGCCTCCTTATTATTTTTTTTCAAATATAATTAAGTGAATAATTGTCTTCTTGTAATACAATGTAATCGATGTATTACAATTTGTCAAATAAACAAAATCTTCAATAACCAAAAATTTTCAATAAAAACAATGATTTGCTATTGACTTTTTTTTTATGACCTTGTATTTTATATGCACATTGCATTCCCCGATTGTGTAATGGTAGCACTTGAGATTCTGGTTCTCACTGTGGGGGTTCGAATCCTCCTTGGGGAATATAAGCTGGACTGCTAGTCTGGCTTTTTTTGTTTAGGTTCCTTCGTCTATCGGCTAGGACGTGACCCTCTCAAGGTCGAAAGACGGGTTCGATTCCCGTAGGAACCGTTTGCTCCTGTTTTGCGCAGGAGCTTTTTTTATGCATTTTTACTAGAAACTCATAGGAAAAAATGATAGTCTTTTGAAACATATAAAAATCAGTATTCATTTAACTTGGAGTAGGAAATGACATTTTTTGAGGAGCTTCAGTGGCGCGGACTTGTTAAGGATGTTGCCGGGGAAGACATTGCGGACAAGCTTAACAATGAAAAAATCACATTTTACTGGGGAACCGACCCTACAGCAGACAGCCTTCATTTGGGGCATTATTCATCTTTGGTAACAGCTAAGCGTCTTGCGCGTGCAGGTCATCACCCGATTCTTTTGGTTGGCGGCTCTACAGGACTTATTGGAGATCCTCGTCCTACAGCAGAACGTGAAATAATCAGCCATGAAACGCTTGAAAAAAATCTTGCGGGAATAAAAAGCCAGGTTGACAGGATTTTTGAAGGAAAGGCGGAAATTGTAAACAACTACGACTGGACAAAAGATTATACTTTCCTTGAGTTTTTGCGCGATATTGGAAAATATATAAACGTGAACTATATGCTTTCAAAGGAGATAATTTCACGCCGCCTTGACACTGGAATTACTTTTGCGGAATTTTCCTACACGCTTTTGCAGGGCTATGACTTTTTGTGGCTTTACAGAAACAAAAACTGCATTCTTCAGGCTGAAGGCGCGGACCAGTGGGGAAACATAACAACAGGCCTTGAGCTTATCCGCAAGATTGAAGGAAAAGAAGCCTACGGATTTACAATGCCGCTTGTTTTGGACAAGTATGGAAATAAATTCGGAAAAAGCGCCGGAAACGCATTGTGGCTTGACTTGAATAAAACTTCAAGCTATGAGCTTTATCAGTACCTCGTGAATGTTGACGATTCAATGGTTGTTGACTACCTTAAGATTTTTACTTTCCTTTCAAAAGACCAGATTGAAGAGCTTGAGGCAAAAAACAAGGAGAAGCCTGAACTTCGTGAGGCGCACAAGGCTTTGGCTCGTGAAATTATAACTGATTTGCACGGAGCGGCAGAGTTTGAGAAAGCCGTGAACATAAGCAATTCCCTGTTTTCTGGCAATGTAAAATCTCTTAGCTTAAAGGACATTGAGATTGGATTTAAGGATGTTCCGACTGCCACTATTTCAGAAGGCGAAAAACTGATTGACGTGCTTGTGAACAACAAAATCGCTTCAAGCAAACGCGAGGCAAGGGAATTTCTTGCGGCAGGCTCAATAACTTTAAATGGCGAAAAGTTTATGGATGAAAATATGCCTGTAACAAGACAGCTTGCAATTGAAGGAAAAGTGATTGTCTTGCGCCGCGGAAAAAAGAAAAACTACATTGTTAAATTTGGTTGAGAATTTGAAAATTCTGATTTATAATATCATGCGGTGTTTTTATAAGAGCACGCTAAAATTTTACGGGAGCAAAGCAAATGAATTTTATTTTTTTAGGACCACCTGGAGCAGGAAAAGGAACTTTGGCGGCGCAGGTTGCTGAAGAGTACGGAATTCCTCAGATTTCAACAGGAGATATTTTCCGCGAGAACATCAAGAACCAGACAGAGCTTGGAAAAAAAGTAAAGGCGATTCTTGATTCCGGCGGACTTGTAAGCGATGATGTTGTTCTTGAAATTGTAGAGGACAGGCTCAAGAAAGATGACTGCAAGAACGGCTTTATCTTGGACGGATTTCCACGCACAATTCCTCAGGCAGAAGCTTTTGAAAAGCTTGGAATCGATGTAAAGGTTGTTAATTTTGAAGTTGACAACGACTTGATTATTGCGCGCCTTTCAAATCGCCGTGTATGCAAAAACTGCAAGGCAAACTACAATGTCAAATTTATGCCTCCAAAAGTTGAAGGCAAATGCGACAAATGCGGCGGAGAACTTTTTACACGCGAAGACGACAAGCTTGAGTCTATAACTCACCGTCTTGAGGTTTACAGAAAAGAAACAGAGCCTCTTATTGAATTCTACAAGAAACTTGGAAAAATCACAGACATCGACAGCGCAAGAGATTCAAGTCTTGTCCTTGTTGACTTTAAGAAACTCTTTCCAAAGAAATAAAACTGTAAGCATTTAGCTTTTGCTGGCTGTCCAAAAATCGGGCAGCCTTTTTTTGTTTCAGTCCTGTTGAAATTCAGGGCAAACGCATTATAAATGTATTCAGCATAAAACTGGCTCCCAGACACGGTTTTCTGGTTCAAAATCGCGCAATAATGCGCTACACGCTGATTGTTGCAAAGTAACTATAGAATTGCCCGCTCACGCGGTCGCAACAATCAGAGTGTTTTTGCCCCAGGAACCGTTCCTTCGCGCAAACTTTACTTAAATTATTTATAATGCGTTTGCCCTGTGTTGAAATTTGCTTCGCCTTGAAAATCATTTCCAACTCATGTATTATTTTTCTATGCAGAAAAAAGTTACACTTGCTCTTTTTATTGTGATTGTGGCGGCAGTAGCGGTTGCGTTTATTGCAAAGAATTATTTCTATACGCCGGATAAAAATAATTCTTCAGCTTCTGTTGTTGTGCCGATGTCAAGTTCCGCGGAAGAAAAAAAGAATTCAGCATTTTCTTCAATGGAAGAGGATAACGCGCTTGTTTCTCTTATTCCGCTTAAAGACAATGAAACCTTGATAGGCATTGTGAGCATGGATTTTGACGGCGATGGCTTTGATGATCAAGTGAATGTAATCAGGACGATGGACAGTCCGTATCTTGCGATTTTGGTGGGACTTTATAATCCGCAGAGAACTGTTTACGAAAGAAAAGCTGTTATTGCCACGGAAATTTCTCAGGCGCAGACATTTTCTTATACCGGCATGGATTTGACCGGGGAGCATAGAACCGCTTTGGTTTATCAGGGATTTGCAGATAACGGAGATTCCATTCTTCAGGCATTTTTTATTTCAAATGCAGGCGGAAACTTTTCACTTAAAAAGATTGCCGATTTGCGTGGCGACGGAACAATTTTTATTCAGCAGCTAGACCGTTATGATGCCTATGAACGTTCAAAGGCAAACGGCACGAGCTTTCCAATCTGGGTTTATACTTCAGACACAGAGAGACCGGGCAGTGCTGATCAGCTTCAGGTTCGGTACGAATGGAAGCATTCAGAAAATAGCTATGTAAAGACAAGAACTATCCGCGTGGCAGGAAGCAGAATTGCGGCAAAAGAACTTGCGAAAATTCAGGACGGAACAGTTTCAACGTTCGCAAAATTTTTGAGCGGACTTTGGTATATGACTGAGTCAAACGGAAACTTGCGTTATGTTTTCTTTGACTATGATTCCCGTGAGATTATTTTTTTCAAGGACGATACGGAAGAAGTTTACAAATGGGCGCACAGCAATATTCGGCGCAACGGAATTTATCTTTCCACTATAAATCAGGAAATTGAAAATCTTCAGCGCAGAGTTGACATAAGCTTAAAAAGCACAGAAGAAATTCATATAAGAATTCAGGATGATGTCCGGATGCTTATAAGCGAAAACGCAGTTTGGGACGGAAACTATAAAAAAATAGGAAAGAATATGTTTTTGAAAAATGCTTCGTCAAAGCCGGCTGGCATTTCAGAAGCTTTTGAAAAAGACGGCATCTGGAAAATTCCAGACGGCTCTACTGTTAAGCTTCAGGACGGAAAATATTCAATGGAATCTGAAGGCTTTTTGGAAACAGGAATTTACACTTGCTTTGTGAATGAAGACTCTTCATATATTCAGTTTCGACCTGATTCTGAAAACAACGCGCGTTTTTCTGGAGTTTACAAATTGTCTGTGGAAGAAAGCAATTCGCCTCAAAAAAAATATGTTTTGCAGCCATGCAAGGCAACTGGCTACGGAATAGTTGTGCAGGAGTCGCGTCCAGTTGTCCTTATGATTCCGTCTGACAATTAATAAACAAGATTTATGTTGTCAACAAAGACTGAGCCTGAAAAACTTTTGCCTTTTATTTGGAAAGAAACGCTCCTTATGTCGTCGTTTTCGATTATGGCAGAAATTTGATTGCCGTTTTCATCTGTTATTTCATGTAGCAGGTCAAAGTAGACATTTATGTTTTCGCCTATTCCAAGGGGAATTTCTTTTGTTCTTGAAATTATATGATGAGGTCCTCCTTGAGTTTCCAAAAGAATTGCAAGTGGATTTTGGCAAGTGTTGTTTATGTCTGCAATCAAGGCTTTTGCGTCCGACCAGTCTTTTTGCGCGAGATTTTCTATTATAAATGAAGCTTTTGAGTTTTCTGGAATTTTTGCAAAGCTCCATTGCGCGCAGAAATCTCCTTGCGAGCTCCATTCTTCCGTGGTGTCTGTGTCTGTGGAATAGTCTTCGCTTTTTGTTTCTCCCAGCGCATACCAAAAGTTCTCTTCTTCAAATCCGTCTATAAGCTCAAGAGTTCCTTTTGGAAGCTGATTGTTTATAGGAATGACTTTTGCCGCCGTGTTTTTTTCCGCAGTGATTTCTGAGTCTTGTCTGCCTGGCATAGAAGCACACGAAAGTAAAAATACCACCGGTATAAAAAGAATCATTGCCTTGACTGTTTTTTTCATAATTCCTCCATAAACGATTGAATCAACTATTAACTATATATACTTTTTTTTTCAAAAACTGCAAGGATATTTTCTTTTTTTTGAATATATTAACGATTTCAAAATATCTATTATATTAAAACTATGAAGTTTAAAGTGAAAAAACTTTCTGCTGTGAATATTGGAATTTCTAAGTTGGAACAGTCTCAGCAGGATTTGCTTAAGTCGGAGTATGAAAAGATTGAAAACTTGGGCATATAATTTGTCAGAGTAAAGCCGATTTATGGCAATATTTTTGAAATAAAATCAAATGAGCTTCGTTTTTTATTCAAGTATCAAAAAGTGCAAATTATTTTAATTGGAGTTGTATTTGTAAAGAAAACTCAGAAAACACCAAAAAAGATAATAAAACTTGCTGAACAGAGATTGCGAGAAACTGAATAATCAGCTGTGCCATTTGCTTTTTTTGTGTTTTCTCTGTAGAATTAGTAACTAATATTATGCTACTTTGTTTATAACACTTTTCTTTTTTAACTTTTGGAGGCTTTAAGTGAAAAAGGTTGTTTTGGGAATTGCCATTGCGCTTTTTGTTGGAGCGGCTGCTAGCGCGCAGGTTTTGGAAAGAGCGCAGATTAAGAACACTTTGTGGACTGGATTTGGAAACCCGTTTGACGGCGACACAATGTTCTATGGTTTTACTGATATTTTTCAGGCAAGATTTGATCAGGGCAAGTTTACGATGGACGGAATGCTCAACATGGGCGCATTGGCAAACTATGAAAACGGCGGCGATGTTGACAACTTTGAAATTGGAACAACAAACTTGAATCCGCTTGCTCTTCATTATGGACGCAATACTAGAGGCGGAAATCACACAAATACGAATAATGACGGCTATAATAATGCTATTAATTCAAACAACACAATTACTGATGCTTTTTATTTGAACTTTGTTTATCATATCAACCGCAACTTTGACTTTGGAATGGGAACAAAACTCAATTGGAAAGTCGGACCTGCTCCGGGATACGGCGACTGGGTTTGGGGACCTAATGCTCACGTAAGACAGGGCGGATTCAGCACAGCTTACGATGACCGCTCAGGCTCGTTCTATCCTAGCTCAACTTCATCTGACTGCGCAGGCTACTATAAGTTCAAAGTAGATGCTCCTGGCACTGCGGACGTTGTAGGATTCATTCCTTATTCAAATTCCTATGCAAGAAGAGGTCTTGGCGTAAGATATGTTTCAAAAGGAAAGATGAACTTTGAAGCTGGAGCTGCTATTCCTAATGGATTTAACACAGATGATCCTGCTGTAAACTTTGGTGTAAAATTTGCTCCTGTAAACTGGATCAGCATTGGTGCCGCAATGGAAGGCGCATTTGAAGATGCCGCAAATTTCTACGCTGGCTCAACAATCGGCGCAAAAAACTTTTTGCTTGAAGTTTATCTTGCAATGGATTCTTTGTTCACAAAGGAAAAGGATGACGAGGCTTACGGAATTGGAGGCGCGATTACTTTCTCTGTTCCTAACTCAAAACTTTCTTTGCGTCCGGAAGCTGGCTTGAACTTCTTTGAAAATGACGATTATACATTCGCTTGGTACGCTGGAGCTGCTCTTATTGTTCCTATTAACAAGGACTTCCAGTTCAATGCTTACGGTTCTCTTGCATTCGGTTCTAAAAACAAGGACTGGGATGATGATGACTGGAACGGCGGACACATCTTTACAATCCGTCCTTCTGTAAAATACAAGTTCTCTAAAAAGACTGACTTTGATCTTAACCTGAACTTGGAAAACAGAAAGGCGTTCGACGGAAAAACACGCAACGCTTGGTCTTGCGGTTTCTACGTAAGCCACATTCTGTAAAGAAAAACTGACTGTAATACTGCCATTCTCCGGCTTGACCGGGGAATATGTGTAATCGCATTTATTTCTATATAAATGCAAGAGAATATGCTGTGGAATTCAGCTGAGGACCCACCACCGTAAAATCCGGACTTCTCTTAACTCTTTTTTCGTTTAGGGGGACATCTAAATGAAGTTCATAAAGGCGTGTTCTGCCTTTTTTTTACTTTTCTTTCTTTTTGCCTCGTGCATGGACAATGTAGAGGATTTGTTCAATAACGGAACTTTAGAACCTAATTCTTCTTCAGTCTCAAATAATGAAAATCAAAATAATGCAAGAGCCTTGCTTTATGAAGAAGTTGCAAATACTGTGTGGTTTGCTTCAAATGAATATAGATTTGATTTTCCAGAAGATAAAGATAAAAAGATTGTTTATTTAAATTATATGCCGGACGGTATTAATACGGAACGATGGATTCAGCTTACCGCAGAAGAGAACGGAATAACAAAAGCAAAGATTATTTATTCTGCAAATATACGCGAAATAGGAAAAACTTCTGAAGTTTCTTTTTATAAAGAAAGCAATGGCAATGTTTACTTTGAATGCGACTTTCTTTCTGCAACAGGTATGCAGATTGCCGCGGATAACAGCCATTACTGGTTTGCAAATGTTCTTGCCACAGAATACGATGAAAAAACAAAAACTTATGATTTGCTTTTGGCTCACACTTCTCAAAAAGGTGCGGCTGGTTCAACAAGTCCTGGAATAACTGGAAACGAGCCTTTTGTAACAAAGCAAGGTCTGTTTTGGAATCACTGCACCCTTACTGAAATTTCGGGGGGGTATGGAATGTTAAGTGGTCTTCTGATTGGTACGACAGCCCTGCGGAAGCTTTGGATGCTGCTCTGGATATGGATGACACATTTAATGGTCCTACAGAAACAAAGATGCACTACGTCTTTAATTTCTACTTTGGAGTGCCTGTTCAGTCAAAAGATAGCAGTTTGGAATATTGGACAGTGGAAAGAGGAGAGTGGATAGGCGGATATAAAGAGGATTCTGATGTTGCAAAAACTTGGACCTGGGCTGAAATAAAAAGCCATATTCCTAGCTACACAATTCCAGAAGATAAAACGGAAGATTACTGGTGGTATGGTTTGCCTAATTCATTTTATGTTAACAAAGATTCCTATGTTCATGAATTGAAATCTGGTTCTGCCGAATTGTCTTTGGAAAATTATGATATTTATCTTGCACTGAAAGATAAATTACCTGTAGGAAAAGAACTTCCTACAAATGGAACTTTTATTTCTTCAAAGGATAGTGGCAACCCTTTGCTTTTTGAAGGTTCTACTCTGAAGTATGGTTCCAATAGTTATATAGTCAAAGAGATTGTTCAATGGTCTTCTTCTGCAAATAATGAATGTTGGGCTTTGCTTCTTGACGATGGTATTTCTACTTATTGTGCTGCTTTTTATTGGTATACACATTATAAAGGAGAGTTACTTGACCCTGATTATATACATTGGTATCCGCCTAAGTTTTATTCTGGGGAACTTCCAGCTTCCACAAATTTTGGAATTATGAATTCTAGAATTAAGGATTATGAAAGGCAATAATTCATCTTATACAGCTCCGCAGTGAACTGTAAAATTTTAATACAATGGAGTTTTTTATGAAAAACACAAAATTTTCTTTTAACCGCGCTTGGTTGGTATTGACCGCGCTTTTGATGTCTGCACTTGTCGCAGTTTCTTTCACAAGCTGTAAATCAGATGACGACGATGCTTCTATTTATGGAACATGGGTTAATAAGACAGATACTTACACTGAAACCTATAAAATAACTGAAACGATGTTTTCAAATGGTTATTATGAAGGAAACAATCTTACTGTAATAGAGTCTTCTGATTCATCTGGCTATATCTATATAAAATATACTAAATCTATGAATGCCGATTGGTCTTATTCAGAAAATGCTCCTGATGTTGGCAAATGGTATGCTATAAGCTATAAAAATTTAACGGATGACACTGTTTCAATATCTGGCGCATACAAGTCTGGGGGGGCAACTTCCACAGAGACTCTGGATGAAGCGGTTTCAGAATTTACTATAGAAAACGGATATTTTGGAACATATTCCGACTGCACAAGACAGTAATAAAAAGTGCGGAAGTCAATTTCGCAAATTTAAAACATATCTTCGGGGGGCAAATCCCGAAGATGTCATTGATATGAAAAATCTGTTTGCTTTTCTCTTTGCTTTGTCTGCTTCTTTGTATTCCTTTTCTCAGGAACTGGAGCTTCCGGGCATTACAACAACAATTCACCGCGCAAAAAATCCAGAGCTTATCGTTCTGGACGAAGATGCTTTGTCTTCTTTTTCTTGTGCAGAACAGGCTTTGGAAAGCGCGGGCTTTGCATTTAAAAAAGGAAACAATGAGCTTACTTTTCACGGCTATTGGAATTCTTCAATAAAAGTTTACATAAACAATGTTCTTGTGAATGATCCAAATACCGGCAAGTTTGATTTTTCAACTTTAGACTTTGCAACTGTAAAATCCATAAAAGTAAATCCTGCCACGGTAAACGGCTCTGTTGCAATTTACATAACCACGGTTTCCTGCGACTTTAGAAAGATTCATGCCGGCGCGGAATTAAAAAGTAAAAGCTATCTTTCATCTGTGAACGACAGTCCTGCTGCAAGGGCTGAATTTTCAGTTCCGCTTATTTTTGAAAACGGCTCGTCGCTTTTTGTGCATGAATCTTTTAATGTTTCGCACAAGAAAAATCACTTTGGCTACCGTTCGTTGGATGCAACTTACAAGCCGGATTTTAGCGATTCGTATTCAGACTACAAGAAAAAATATTCAGGCTACGAACGCACTCTTTTTAACAACTCGCTTTTTGCGGAATTTGCCACGCAGAAATTTCCTGGAGCTTCGTTTGGATTTTCAAGTTATGCAAGCTGTTCCGATGCCAACTGCGGAAAAACTGGCGGAGCATATTTTACAGAGGAAAATCAAAAAGACCTTTGGCTTGTTTTTGCGCTTCCTGTGTTTCTTCCATTTGAAAAATGGAATTTAAAAGTTCTGCCGTCATACAAATATTCAGACCTTGACTACACAAAGCACGCCCGTTTTTCAGATTTGGGAAACGAATACAAAGTAAGCAATTTTTCTTTTCAGGCGGAAAGTTCTGTCTTGGACTTTTTGGAATTTTACGCGCTTTGCTCCTACGATTTTTCTGATGAAATTTCTTCCGGCAAAGAAAATGTAGCTTATTCACATTCGCTTTTTTCTGCGTTCTTTTCTCCATCTGTGAAGTTTGAATATTTTGGCTGGAACTTTTTGCTGTCGCTTCCACTCGATTATTTTGAGCCTTCAAATACTTTGAGTTTGCTTTACAGTTTTTGCGCAGAACGGAACTTAGAAAATTTTGCGTTTTTCTTTAAGGCTTCAAAAAACATAACAAATCCGGTTTTTCAGCAGCTTTATTATTCAGGCGATGGCGGAATCGGAAACCCGGATTTAAAAAGCGAAAGTGCGTATTCGTTTTACACAGGACTTTCTTACTCGCAAAAATTCGGATTTTCTCTAAAGCCTTTCCTGATTTTTTATAAAGACAAAATCGGATGGGTTGGCGATTCAAGCGGTTCCTGGTCACCGGACAACTGGGGTTCTTCTGTTAACTGGGGCGCAGACTTTTATTTTTCTACTAAAAAACTTTTGGGCAACTTAGAGTTTTCTGCAAGCTATACTTTTTGTAAGGCGATCTTGACTTCTGGCGGCAGTACAGATGGAAATCAAATAATGTACACACCTATTCATACTTTTTCTTTGACGGAAAAATATTCGTTTTTTGATAGCTTTACTTGGACAAATGTTTTTTCCTATAATTCAAGAAAATATACAAGCAACAGCAATACTATTTATGTGCCGGATTATTTTAATTTGGACACGAGACTTTCTTGGACAGGAAAAAAACTTTATGCGCAGCTATTGTGGCAAAACGTCTTTGACTTCCAATATGTCCATGTTGACGGCTATCCTGCGCCAGGAGCATCATTCACATTGAGCGCAGGAATAAAACTGTAAGCTTATTGCAATTTCTTTTTAAGCTCTAAAATTTTTTCAAGCGGAATACTTGTGACTATTGAAATTTGCTCTGGTGTTCCTATTTTTTCTTTAAGCATTTTTTGCGCAGTTTCAATAACTTTCTGATTTGTCATGTCTTGAGCCATATCTTGGGCAATTTCTTGAGCCATATCTTGAGCAAGTTCTTTGGCAAGTTCCTTGGCTTTTTCATTGGACTGAATGGCCATTTCCTGTTCCCATGTCATAAACCTGT
>ERZ1034873.605-NODE-605-length-17965-cov-5.683194_pt1 | contig 17965 bp, 15 predicted proteins | sample MGYA00520689_ERZ1034873 | MGnify/ENA primary metagenome ERZ1034873 (study PRJEB33766, sample SAMN09781722) | gut metagenome | biome: gut microbiome | host: Homo sapiens | place: Madagascar | study: EMG produced TPA metagenomics assembly of the PRJNA485056 data set...
GTATATTGTTGCAATAAGAGAATAAATGGTTGAGTTAAGCCTCCATATCTGTTACGGATATGGGGGCATATATTTTATACATAATCGAGCGATGAAAAAGGATGATAAGCGTTTTATACAGGCTACAGCCCATGTAAGGAAGTGTGTTTAAAAGGAAATCGAAAAGTTGCTCTTGATCAAAATATTAGAAAATAGAGCATAATTAAAAAAAGAAAGATACAGAGGAAGAGCTATGGGGGATATTACTTGTATAATTCATAAAATGGTGGCATTTATAGTAATAATGATGTTTTCAGTTTGTATACTATTTGTTGCGATGGCTTCTGTAGTGTATATAGTGGGATATGTTTATGATAGTATATTTGGTAATTCCATTTTAAGACTAGGACATTTTATAGGTAGAAAACATCCAAAAATCAAGAATCTGCCAATGATCGTAAAAGCGTGGAAAAAAATTCAGCCCAAAGAAGTGTATTTACGATATGAGACTCCGCTATTTGCATATTGCTTTTCATATACAGCAATTTCGTTGTTATTATTTATATTGCCGGATGAAAATGGTATGAGTATTATTACAGCATCCGTTTTATACGTATCGTTCTATTTTGTCGGGATGGCTAGAAAATGTGGAGGTAATGAACAGTATTATGATAAGGTGTTAAATAATAATATGGAATTCCTAAAATTGTCATTTTTGCCATTAGGATTTATTATCACTGTGTCAGGCTTCTTTTTTACTATTACCGGAGTGAAAGTGCAAGAGTTACCTTTTGATTTATCCATATTTGAAAAATTATACACCAGTTTAAAAAATTATAATTTAGAGACAGATATTCTGATACTGTTTCTGAAAATGATGGAATTGAGCGGAATTGTATGGATTGTGTTTTATATTATGAGTTTACCGGTTCAAGTGTTTTCTTATTTTGTTATTTCGATAATCAAATATTTCAGAAAATATGCAGTAGGTTACATAGGACTTTTCAAGAAATATTGTAGCATCATAGCATATTTGTTAAAAAATATATGATAGAGGGAATGATCAAAATACTGGAAAGTGCATTTGAGTATCCTATTTACCATAAGTGGAAACAGTTTCTCGACATGGAAAGATCAATAAATTAAATGGTAAAAATGTTTTAGTTGTCATGAAATTGGGAAATGATACAAAAAACTTAGAGAAATGATACGTCAAGGCATAATGCCAGTTGGGTATGTGGCAATTTTTATTGATGAAGTAGAACATAATGATTTTATAACACCGGAGTTGTTAAAATACATAAAAGATAGTAAATTTGCTGTTGTGTATTTGTCGCATCAAAATAATGGAGCGTATTTGAAGAAGGTACGTGATGGGCTGGGAAAATCAGTAATTCAGTTATGCAAAAAAGATGTGCGACTATATTTTGACATAGCACAAGAAAAAACAATTATGTGGGAGATTGAAGAAGAAATTCCAGAAGGATGAAAAAATAGAGTAATAGCAACGGTTAATAACGGAAGCAGGAAGAAGATCGCGGAAGAACTGGGAATCAGCACGGCAACACTGTGGAGAAAATGAAAAAAAGCATTGCAGAGTGAGCACCGCAAAGTGCGTCCGCTGTATGCCTGTAAGGAGAAAAAGATGGATGTAATGGTTTTGATCGATTCGTTTAAGGGGAGTATGACTTCCATGGAAGCGGGCAATGCGGCGCGCGACGGAGTGCTGCGCGTCTATCCGCATGCCAATGTGACGGTCCGCCCCCTGGCAGACGGAGGAGAGGGCACAACCGATGCCCTGATAGAGGGGCTGGGCGGAAGGAAAGTGGAACTGTCTGTGACGGGATCGATGGGAAAACGGGTGGAGGCTTACTACGGAATCCTTGCGGATGAAAAGACAGCGGTTATGGAGATGGCACAGGCCGCGGGCATTACGCTTGTGGAGAAAGCGCAGAGAAATCCGGGAAAAGCCACCACCTATGGAGTGGGTGAGATGATACGGGATGCCGTTTCGCATGGCTGCCGCAAATTCATCATCGGAATCGGTGGAAGTGCAACAAATGACGGCGGAATCGGAATGCTTAGGGCGCTCGGTGTGAAGTTTCTGACCAAGGATGGAGAGGAGGCCGGAGAGGGAGCGGATGCGCTTGGGAAAATACATTTCGTTTCACTGGAGCATCTGATGCCGGAACTGAAAGAATGTGATTTTCAGATTGCATGTGATGTCACGAATCCGCTCTGCGGAGAAAAAGGGGCGACCTATATTTATGGAAAGCAGAAGGGCATACGGGAAGAGGAAATGCCGCGTATCGATGCGGATATGAAGCATTACGCCGCGATCACTGCCGGGCGGATGGGCGTTGACTATGCAGACCGGGAAGGCGCGGGAGCAGCCGGCGGCATGGGATATGCCTTTATCAGTTATCTTGGGGCGAGACTGGTTCCGGGAATCGAGCTGATATTAGATGTAATCCATTTTGAGGAGGAGGCGAAGAAAGCGCAGATTGTGCTTACCGGAGAGGGACGGCTGGACCTTCAGACAGCAATGGGCAAAGCACCTGTGGGGGTTGCGAGAGCTGCCAAGAAGTATGGCTGTAAAGTGATCGCGTTCGCCGGTTCGGTCACAAAAGAAGCGGCGGCGTGCAATGAGAACGGCATTGACGCATTTTTCCCGATCGTCCGCGGGGTGTGCACGTTAGAGGAGGCCATGCAGCGGGAAAAAGCCATGGAGAATCTCACCGATTCAGTGGAACAGGTATTTCGTCTGCTATAAGGGAACCGGTTTTCAAGGGAGAACGGGATGTTTTGTGTCTCTGACTGTTTTGAGGGAACTATTTGCCGAAGCGGTTGCAAACATGATATAATATCACCAATTCTACAGGATGATTTTGCGGGGGATTATTATGGCAGAAGAACGATTATCTCAAAAAACCGGAATTAAAGAGCAGGTAATACAGGAAATAATTCAACTGGCTAAGGAAAATCAGGTAGAGAAAGTGATTCTTTTTGGTTCGAGAGCAAGAGGGGATTTCAAAGAGCGAAGTGATATTGATCTGGCGTTTCGTGGCGGTAACAGTTGTCATTTTATATTTGATGTTGATGAGGAAACATCGACTCTGCTGGAATTTGATGTGATTGATCTGGATAAACCGGTTCAAAAAGAATTGTTGGAGGCAATCAGGCGGGAAGGGGTTTTGTTGTATGAAAAAATATGAGAATTTTAAATCCGCATTAAACAATTTAAAAGATATTTACGCTTACCAGGAACCGTATGGTAATGTGGAAATAGCAGGAATGGTTGCATTATATGAGATCTGTTTTGAGCAGGCATGGAAGGCAATGAAAGAGATTCTGGAAAATTACGGATATTCAGAAGGAGCGACCGGATCTCCGAGAACAATTTTAAAAACCGCATATAAGGCCGGAATGATAAATAACGAGGAACTTTGGCTTGAGGCACTTGTCTCAAGAAATAATGTGGCTTATGCATACAATGAAGTGATCGCAAAGGATATTATCGATCAGACAAAAAATAAGTATTATGACATGTTTATGGAATTAGAGCAGACGATAGAGCAACATTGGATGGGATAAGGAGCATTCTCCTCACCCCTTACAGTGCTCCCCGCGGTATGCCGTCGGTGACATGCCGGTCTCCTTCTGAAAGCTGGAGAAAAAGAAACTGCGGCTGCCGAAGGACAGTTCATCGCTGATGTCCTGAATGCTCATGCGGGTACCCGATAGAAGAAGCTTTGCTTCTTCTATTTTTTTTCGGCGGATATAAGCATTCACGCTCTCGCCGGTCACTTCCTTGAACTTGTGGGAAAAATAATATTCCGTGTAGCCGAGCCGTTCGGAGAGCAGAGAGATCGAGAGCGGTTCGCGGATGTGCAGACTGATGTAGTCGCAGATGTTCTGAATCTGCCTGGAATGTGCATTCGTCTCCTTTGCGGCGCGGACACGGTGGACGTAATCATCGAGAAATTCGCGGCTTAAATTGGTCGTGTCGGCAGTCGTTTTACATTCCTCGATGCGCCCGGCATAGTAATCGTTTAGGGTGTATGCGATGGAGGGATTCAGACCGCCATCGATCGCAGCGCGGCTGCACAGGGTTAGGAGCACCAGCAGATTATTTTTGCTCATGCGGAGTGAATCGCCGATCTCGGCCTTGACGCCGGAGCTTAAGGTCATGGATTTTGCAAGAGCCTTTTTGTATTCCGGATTTCCCTCGCGGATCATGGAGAGAAATGTCTGCTCCGCCATCCAGATGCCCGGATGCTCCCCGGAGAGAAGCGGCGAGTCATCCGGAACGCCTGTCGTGCTGTGAGAGGTAAAAGAGATCAGATCCGCGGTGATCCGCTCGCCGGTAATGGCGCAGTGAAACATGATGGCGTAGGAGAGCAGCACGGAAGACGGAATGATCGGCACACTCTCGATCTGCTTTACAATTTTGGAACGCAGCTTGACGGTCAGCTGGTAGGAATCCAGCTTTTTCCGCAGAACCAGATGCGAGTTGCTTCCGGTAAAAGCAGGACCGATGATGTGGATCTGCTGCAGCGCAAAGCCCTGATACTCAAAACCGGCGATCCAGAGAAGCCCGAACTCGGTGTCCAAGATCAGCGGCATGCGGTTCCCGGATTCGATATGCGCGAGCACGAGAGAGGAGAAACCCAGCATGGAGATAATGTCCGGCAGCATGAGTTCTGCCGGACAGTCTGTCTCGATCAGTTCAAACTCCGGGCTGTAGTGCCAGAGATGAAGCGGGTATTCACATTGAACCATTTCCTGAAAAAAAGAGAGACGTTCTTTGATGTCCATGCGGGTATTCCTTTCTGTGCAAAGCAATGTTTTTTACTGATTCCAGTGTCCGAGAAATTGCAGACTTTCTTTTGGATACCGCGTCTGTGTGCTGCGGTCGACTGCAATCAGACCGAAGGTCATCGAGTAGCCTTTCTGCCATTCAAAATTATCCAGAAGGCTCCAGTGAAAATAACTTTTTACCGGGAGACCATCGCGGATGCAGGCAGCGACGCCGTTAAGCGCGGCATCGATAAAAGCGACGCGTCTGGTGTCATCGGAAGTCGCAATTCCATTTTCGGTGACATACAGGTCACCGTGAAAATCTTCTGCCACCCTGCGCAGAACATGCTCTAAAGCTTCCGGGTAAAACTCATAATTCATCTGGGTCAGTTGGGCGCCCTCCGGATTCGGAAGCTGACCGTCCGGACCGATCAGGGAGCGGGTATAATTCTGCACGCCTAAGAAATCATCCTCCTTGATATAAGGGAGATAGTGTAAAAATTCTTCATCCCACTCAAAGGCTGCACGTGTCTCGCCGCCAGTCTGCGGCTGAATGTCGTGCAGGCTTAAGGTCAGACCGACTTTAATGTCCGGATAGAGCGCTTTGATTTCTTTTCTGGCGAGCTCATGTGCTTTCATGATGAGAAGATCGCCCTCTCTGGTGCGCATGGAGGTAAAGTTTTCTACTTTTTCCACGCCGAAGACTTCCATATTTTCAAGGGCGGTTGCCTTTTGATTTTCCATCATTTTCTCAAGATTGATGCCGACCTGCACCGTACCGTCCGCGTTGTCGCCGCTCCTTGGCGCTGTCTGTGCTGCCTGCATCTGCGCCATCATCTGCCGTTTGTAACGTTCGGCGATTGCGGCAACCTGAATGCCCATATTTGCCTCGTTGATGGTGCATACATAGTGCAGTCCGCTGCCGAGCTCTTTCATAATATAATGGACGTAGCGGGCAAAGTCGGCAGGCGTTGTCTCTGCTTCCCATCCGCCCTTGGTCATCAGCCATTTCGGGCTGGAAAAATGATGCAGGGTAACGAAAGGCTCTACACCGTATTTTCTGCAGCAGGCGATGACGTCGCGGTAATGTGCGACGGCTGCTGCATCAAACACGCCCTCCTCCGGCTCGATGCGCGCCCATTCGATCGAAAAACGATAGGCGTTTAAGCCGGCATCGGACAGAAGCTTGATATCTTCCTCATAGCGGTGGTAGTGATCGACCGCGTCTAAAGACGGCTCCAGAAAGCTGGTGTGCTTCATATGCTCCATCGCCCATAAGTCGCTGTGGATATTGTTCCCTTCTACCTGATGGGCGGCTGTGGCAGCCCCGATCAAAAAATGTTCCGGTAATCTCATAAAATCCTCCATTCTGCAGTGAAAAAATACAGCGTCAGCCGTATTTCTCCTGCGCATCTCTTGTAATCTGATGTTACTATATAAGATTTTATAAAACCGGGAGTTCATAAAATCGTGAAAATGTTAGAAAAATAGCAATACTTAATTTTATAACATGAATTTTATTACATTACCACGAATTTGTAAACACAAAAAAGAAAAAGACCGGCTAGAATAAAGCCATAGAAAAACACAGGCCGCAGATATAGCAGACATACGGGAGCGGCAAAATACGGAAAAGGCTGGAGGGTACAAAAATGTTTGGAAAGAAAAAAGAACAGCCGGTGGAGACAAACGGCATTGTCTACCGCCGCGCGAAGACATGGAGGGTAGCGCTTGCGGGATGCAGTTCCGGAATCGGAATGTGCTTTTATGTGCTGCTTGGACTGGCAAGCTATGTGGCAAACGAAGGGTATGGCATTGCAACAGCGGTGGTAGGCATTATCCTGACTGCAACAAGAATCTTAGACGGCGTCACAGATCCGATCATTGCGATCATCATCGATAAGATGAACACGCGGTTTGGAAAGATCAGGATTCTGATGGTGGCAGGATGGCTGATCGAGTCACTGGCAGTCCTGATCATGTACTGCTGGGCGAGTGGAAAGGGACATGGAATCGTGTTGTTTGTGCTGCTCTACTGCCTGTATGTGATCGGCTATACGATGTGCAACGTCACAGCGCAGATCGTTCCGGCGATGCTTACGAACGACCCGAAGCAGCGCCCGATGGTAGGCGTCTGGAGTACGGCTTATAACTATCTGGTGCCGATGATTCTTAACATCGTGATTACGGTGATGCTGCTTCCCAAATACGGGAATGTCTATACGGTAGAGATGCTTGCAGCATCCTGCATCGTCTGCGTGGCAGTATCGGGTGTGGGATTGCTTCTCTGCTGTATCGCGGTATCGGATATCGATAAACCGGAAAATTTTGTGGGCGTGACGAGCAAGAAGAAGGCGGAGCCGGTAAAAGTAAAAGATATGTGGGAGCTGGTCAAATCCAACCGTGCGCTGCAGACGTTCATCGTTGCGGCGAGTTCGGATAAGATTGCGAGCCAGACGGCAAGCCAGGCGGTTGTAACGACGATGTTGTTCGGAATTATTATCGGCAATATGCAGCTTGGGACAATCTTAAGTGTAATCGGTATGCTTCCTTCGATCATCTTCGCGTTTATCGGGGCGAAATACGCAGGAAAGCACGGAAATAAAGAGGCGATGGTGACGTGGACGTATGTGTGCATCACCGTGGCGGCGGTGCTTGTGGTATTGTTTATTTTCATTGATCCGACTCTGATTGCGACGACGCTTCCAATGATGATTGTATATGTATTACTGACCCTGGTGTTAAATGGTGCAAAAATGTGCGTGACGATGTCAAGCAATGCGATGATGGCGGACATTATTGATTACGAGTTAGACCGCAGCGGTAAATTCATTCCGGCAGCAGTGACAGGTACATACAGCTTTGTTGACAAGTTAGTATCCTCGTTTTCTGCAGCGATTGCAACCGGTCTGGTGGCATTGATCGGCTACAGGCATACGATGCCGCAGCCGACCGACCCGTCTACACCGGCAATCTTCTGGATGACGATCAGCATGTATTTCGGACTCCCGCTGATCGGCTGGGTATGTACGCTCTGCGCAATGCGCAAGACACCGCTCTCCAAAGAGAAGATGGAGGAAGTACAGAAGAGTATTCAGGAGAAAAAACAGGCAGAAGTGGAAAAAGTGATTGAGGAAATGAAGTAGAGAGAAGAAAAGAGAGGGAAAACGGAACAGATGAGAAATACAATATTGCTGGAGAAAGGCTGGACATTTTATAAAAATCCGCAGAGTGAAACAGGGGAGGCGGTAACGCTCCCGCATACCTGGAACGCGGTTGACGGGCAGGACGGCGGAAACGATTATTATCGCGGAACCTGCAAATATGTGCGTCATTTCGCAAAACCGGAACTGGAAAAGGGAGGGAGAGCGTATCTGGAATTTGACGGCGCAGCGATGACGGCGGATGTTGTGGTCAACGGAACGAAGCTGTTCCACCACGAGGGCGGATTTTCAACATTCCGGGTGGATGTGACGGAGCAGTTGACAGAGGACAATCTGTTAGAAGTATATGTGGATAACTCCGACAACACAAAGGTGTATCCGCAGAAGGCCGATTTTACTTTTTACGGCGGGCTGTACCGCATGGTAAAGCTGGTGACGGTGCCTAAAGTACATTTTGCGATGGACTATGCGGGCGGAAACGGCATGAAAGTGACGCCGGAGGTGACGATTCTGGACGCCGCAGAGAAACAGGCGGACGCAGACGTGACGGTGGAACTGTGGATGACGGGGGAAGCACCGGAAGTGACGGTCGCCGTGGCGGGAGAGACACAGACGGTTCACGTGGAAAGCGGTTATGCAAAAGCCGTGTTTGCACTTAAAAGTGTGCATCTCTGGGACGGTGTGGATGACCCGTATCTGTATACGGCAAAAGCAGAACTTCCGGGCGGCGATGTCGTGGAGCGGACGTTTGGCTGCCGCAGCTTTAAAGTGGATCCCAGGGAGGGATTTTTCTTAAACGGACGATCTTATCCGCTGCGCGGCGTGAGCCGTCACCAGGACCGCGCGGGCGCAGGCAATGCGCTGACATACGAGATGCACCGGGAGGATATGGCGATAGTAAGAGAACTTGGCGCCAACACAATCCGCCTGGCACATTATCAGCACGCACAGGAATTTTACAATCTATGCGATGAAAACGGAATCATTGTGTGGGCGGAAATTCCGTATATCACGATGCACATGACGGACGGCACCGAAAATACGTTAAGCCAGATGAAGGAGCTGATCGTGCAGAACTATCATCATCCGTCGATTGTCTGCTGGGGACTTTCTAATGAGATCACGGCAGCAACCGCGGTGAACGAAGAACTGCTGGAGAATCACCGTAGATTAAATGATCTGTGTCATGAACTGGATAAGACGCGTCCGACGGTTATGGCGGATGTCTTTATGTTAGAGACGGACAGCCCGATGCTGGAGATACCGGATATGAACAGCTACAATCTCTACTTTGGCTGGTACATCGGGGAACTGGATCAGAACGACAGCTTTTTTGACGAATATCACAGCACTTACCCCGACCGGGTGATCGGACTCTCCGAGTACGGCGCGGACGCGAATCCGGCGTACCACAGTGCGAATCCGGAGCGGGGCGATTACACGGAGGAATATCAGTGCGTTTACCACGAGCATATGGCAAAAATGATTGAGGAGCGCCCGTATCTGTGGGCAACGCATGTATGGAATCTGTTTGATTTCGCTGCGGACGGGCGCGACGAGGGTGGCAAGCACGGCGAGAACCAGAAAGGGCTTGTGACGATGGACCGCAGGATCAAAAAGGATGCGTTCTATGTATACAAGGCATACTGGAGCAAAGCCCCATTTGTGCATCTCTGCGGCAGCAGATACACAGACCGTGCGGAGGATGTGACGGAGATCAAAGTGTACTCTAACCAGAAGAAGGTCACGCTTTTTGTGGATGGAGCAGAGCAGGAGACCAAGGAAGGTGCACGCATCTTCAGATTCAGGGTGCCGATTACGGGAACGCACACGATCCGGGCAGTGTCCGGGGACTGCACCGATGAGATTACAGTGAGAAAAGTGGATACACCGAACCCGGCTTACATTTTCAACAAGCAGGGCGACGTGGTCAACTGGTTTGACAAAGAAGATTTTAAAGCCGACCACTATTCGATTTCCGATACGCTGGGAGAACTGGCGAAAAATGAGATGGCAAACGCCATTGTGCAGCGCCTAATGGCACAGGCTTCCGCAAGCCGCGGCGATGTGGCGGAGAGCGTGAAGGACAATCCGGCGTTGCAGCGGATGATGCAGCGCATGACACTGGCAAGTCTCTTAAAGCAGGCGGGAGACGCCGTGAGCGAGGAGCAGATGAAATCGTTAAACGACGCATTGCAGAAAATTCCAAAGAATTAAGGAATAGGAAGTAAGGAGCGCAGAGGGATGAAAAAAGCAGTACAGCAGATCATGCTTGGAACAGTAACGAAAAATGAAAAGCAGACGGCAGAGACGCTGCGGCGGATCAAGGCGGCAGGCTACGACGGAATCGAACTGAACGGTTTTATGGTGAAACCGACCTCTTTTCTGGTGCGGATGCTCACGAAGGCGGCGGGGATGCCGGTCGGAAAAGGCGGCAGCTATGACTGGAATACTCTTGTAAAAGAAGCGGGACTTTGTGTAACGAGCATCCATGAAGATCTTGGAACGATCAGACGGGAGCCGGAGACGGTTGCAAAAGAGGCAGAAGCCTTCGGCACAAAATATGTTGTCATCACGGGAATGTACCGCTTTGATTACGCGGATAAAGCCGCGGTGCAGGGGCTGTGCCGGGATCTGAATACCTCCGGAAAAATTTTGAAAGAGGCGGGTATTGAGCTTTTGTACCACAATCATAACTGTGAATTTCTGCACGTTGAGCCGCAGAAAACGGCGTATGATCTGCTCCTTTCGGAGACAGATCCGGAATATGTCAACTTTGAGCTGGACTCCTACTGGCCGACGGAGGCGGGCGTGGATGCGCTCGCCCTGATGAAAAAACTGGACACGAGAATGAAACTCTATCATATCAATGACCGCGGCACGCGGCTTTTGAAGCCTGCCATGACGCCGATCTTAAAATCGGACAGCATGGAGCTTGGCTGCGGCAATATGAGTCTGGATGCATTCATTGCACAGGCAAAGAACGTGAATGTGGATGCCGTGATTTTAGAAAGCCATAAAAACTGGGTGGATAATTCTCCGCTGCGGTCGCTGGAGGTAAGCGCACAGTTTTTAAACGCACGGATCTGACAGAGCGGGAGATGGCAGAACAAGGATGGAAATGCAGATGGAAGAATTAAGAAAACAGTGGATCACTTCAGAAAAAGAATACCGGGAGGGCGAGGTTTTTGTATACCGGCAGAAATTTACAGCTTCACAGGTCAAAAAAGCCGTGTTTTACGGCACAGCCCTCGGCGTGTATGAAGCAGAATTAAACGGCACGAAGATCGGGAGGCAGATGTTTGCGCCGGGATTTTCCTACTATCCGAGACGTGTGCTCTATCAGACACACGAGGTTACGGAGCTGTTGCGGGAAGGGGAAAATACGCTGACGGTCTATCTCGGACAGGGGTGGTACTGCGGGCGTTTTCTCTGTGAAAATCAGACGCAGATATACGGAGAGCAGCCGGCGGTCGCATGGATTCTGGAACTGGAGGATGCGGCGGGAAGCAGAAAGATCGTCTCCGATGAGACGGTGGAGGAACTGGAATCCCCGTATGAATATGCAGGAGAGTACGATGGTGAGATTTATTTTGCAGACGGAAGAGAGAACGTGACCGGTCATGCGGCCGCCTACACGAGGGAGACGCCGTTTGCACTGGAGCCGACACTTACGGAGGTGCGCCTGCAGGATGAGATGCCGGTGCGGGAGACAACGGTGCAGGGAGATGTGACGATCCTTGATTTTGGGCAGAATTTTGCCGGAATTGTAGAAATAGATCCTTCTTTTTTGAAAAATGAGACAATTACGATCCGGCACGGGGAGATCTTAAATGCCGACGGCAGCCTGTACACCGCAAATCTGCGCAAAGCAAAGGCGACGATCGTCTACCATGCAGGTGCGGAGAAGAAAAAATACCGCCCGCGCTTTACTTATATGGGATTTCGTTATATGGAACTTTCCGGTGCGGCATATCAGCCGGGGATGATCAGGGCATACGCACTTCACACAGAGATGAAGCGTACCGGATATTTTTCCTGCGAAAATCCGCTGGTGCAGAAGCTCTATGAGAACCAGGTCTGGGGACAGAAGTCTAACTATGTGGAAGTGCCGACCGACTGCCCGCAGCGGGATGAGCGCATGGGCTATACCGGGGACGGGCAGGTATTTGCGCTGACCGGGGCTTATAATTTTAATACAGATGTGTTCTGGAAAAATTTCCTGCGGGATCTGGAACTGGGGCAGCTTGACAACACCGAGGGATATGTGTGCGCCACGGTGCCGCAGACGGGACCTGCCGGGATCGGATTTATCAGCATGCTGGGCTGGGGCAATGCGGTCACGATTCTGCCGGAGATGATGTATCGTCAGTTCGGGGACGAGGAGGCACTGCCGCGCCAGTATGAGAGCATGAAGCTTTTTGTGGAGGCGGAGATCCGCAAGATGGGGAAGAAAAATCTCTGGATTGGTCCGTCCCTAGGCGACTGGCTTGCGATGGGAAAAGGAATCGCATGGCAGGCGATGCACAACAATCCGGTGTCAAACGCGTTCATCGTGCATGATTTAAAGGTCATCAGCGAGACGGCAGAACGGCTTGGAAAGCGAGAAGATGCGGCGCGGTACCGCAGACAGCTTGCCGCGACGACGGACGCTTATATCAAAAAATTCGTGAGTAAAAACGGAATCGTGGCGAAGGATTATCAGTCTGCCTATATTATGGCGTTAAAATATGTACTGCCGGAGGGCGAGCTGCGGGAACGGGTCAGGAAAAACTTTGTTGCCAACATCCGTAAAAACGGGCTGCAGACGGGATTTTTTGCGACGGAGCATCTACTGCCGCTTCTGGTGGAGGCGGGAGAGCAGAAGCTTGCCTATGATGTATTACTGCAGGAGAACTGCCCGGGGTGGATGTACCAGGTAAAATGTGGCGCGACGACAACATGGGAGCGCTGGGATGCCTTAAAGCCGGACGGAACCGTCAACGAGGAGAAAATGGCGGGCTCCGGTGAAAATATGGTATCCTTTAACCATTACGCATTCGGCAGTGTGGGGGAGTTTTACTATCAATATATCCTGGGAATCAGACCGGAAAAACCGGGCTTTGCAAAACTGCATTTTGCACCTTATCCGGACGAGCGCCTGGGAGGCGTATCCGGAAGCTATCTTTCCGTGGCAGGGAAGATCGAGAGCGCATGGCGGTACGAACCGGACGGCTGCCATATCCGGCTTGCAACGCCGGTGGAGGCGGTAGTGCTTCTTCCGGATGGAAGAAGTGAGAATGTGCCTGCCGGAACGTACGAGTGGACGATGAAAAGACCGTAGTGGAAAGACCGAATCTGTAAAAAGTGCAGGATATGTAAAAAAATCCGGAATCTGACTGAAAAAGAGCAAGAAAGGAAATTGACGGCGGCAAGACATAGATGATAAAATCCCATGAGATATACATGTAAAGGATGAAAATTATGTTTGCAAAAATCAATTTCCACGATGAATTCTACCAGAAATTAAAGCTTCTGGTGCTGCCGATCACGATGCAGCAGTTTATGCTGGCGCTAGTCAGCGCCACGGATGCCATTATGCTTGGGGCGGTCAGCCAGACCTCCCTGTCAGCGGTGTCTCTGGCAGGGCAGATCCAGTTTGTCTTAAATCTGTTTATCAGCGGTATCTCCGCCGGCTCCGGAATCATGGCAGCGCAGTATTGGGGGAAAAAGGACGCGGCTTCCATTGAGGAGGTCATGCCGATTGCACTGCGCACCAATCTCATATTCAGCGGTGTGTTTACCGTGTTTGCGGCGGTGGCGCCCGAGGTGCTCATGCGCATTTTTACGTCCGATCCTGCGTTAATTGAGAGCGGAGCGGTCTATCTGCAAGCGGTATCCCTGTCGTATCTGTTGTGCGGTATTTCACAGATTTACCTGATCCTGTTGAAAAATACCGGCTATGCCACGGTCAGTTCGCGGATCAGCTGTACGGCGGTCGTCGTGAATATTATCTGCAATGCGATCTTGATCTACGGGCTGTTGGGGCTTCCTGCGTTAGGAATACAGGGAGCGGCTTACGCGACGGTTATCGCCCGTCTGGTGGAGCTCGTTTGGAGTTATCTGGAGACGAAGCAGTCCGGGCGTGTGCAGATCATCTGGAAGAAAATGTTCCATGCGGCGGATGCCGTTCTGACAAAAGATTTCTGGCGTTATACCATGCCGGTGCTCGGCGCGGCACTCGTCTGGGGAATCGCCTATGTGTCCTACTCTGTGATTATGGGACACATGGGAAGCGACGCAGTGGCGGCGAATTCCATCACCACGATCGCCAAGAATATGTTATCGTGCCTGATACGCGGCGTCAGCGGCGGTGCGGGCGTGCTGATCGGAAATCTGCTCGGTGCCGGAGAACTGGACAAGGCAAAAGTGTACGGCGGCAGACTGACGCGCATGGCGATTGTGGTCGGCATGACTACAGGCGGTCTTCTGATGCTGATCTCGCCTTTGATCGTGCGTTTTGCACCGCTCAGTGAGACGGCGGCAGAGTATCTGCAGTATATGCTGATCTTCTGTGGCTGCAATATCATGGCGCAGTCGGTCAACACGACAGTGCTGGACGGCATCTTCTGTGCCGGAGGGGATTCCAAGTTCGACATGAAGGGGAATCTCGGGGCAATGTGGTGCTTTTCCGTACCGTTTGGCTTCTTTGCGGCATTTGTGCTGAAATGGCCGGTCATGGTGGTGTACTGTATCGTGAACCTCGACGAGATTGTGAAGATTCCTGCAGTGTATTTACATTATAAAAAGTATATCTGGGTGCGGAATATTACGGTACAGGAAGACGCTTGACAAGGTGCTTTTAGCCCTCCGGGCAGGATGCGCACTTGCGCGAAGGAGAGACATGCCGCAGGCGACAGCGCTTGGTGCAAAAATGTGTCGTGGCATATTTTTTATTGCAGAAAACGTTTGTGAGAAAGCATGGAGAAGGCTGGCGCGGGTCTACAGAGGAAAAATAGCTGCGTGAGACCCCAAAACCGCTTGATAAGAGAGAAAAAGAGGGATAAATCCATGGCTTTTGGGCACTGGAAGCAAAAAATACGCCGTGAGACCCGGAAATTGTAAAATTTCGGGTCTCACGGCGTATTTTATCGGCTGTAGACCCGAGAACGCTCCAGCAGATAGAAAAAATGATCAAAATATTCCAGAAAACGGGTCTCACGGCGTATTTTATCGGCTGTAGACCCGAAGTTTCAGAATACAGAGCAGCCGGAATAAATACAACCATGGTACAGAAAGCTGCATGAATCCGCCGGGAGATTATGAAATGCAGAAAGACATTATTTATATTGTATGACTGTATGCAGATTTGACGAGCACCGTGAATCTCCGGGCGGGTTGCGTGGAAAGAATTCCTTGCAAAAGCGCGGGTGCTGTAATACCATAAATACATGATGGATTGTAGAAGGAGCAGCTTGTATGGGTGAAGATATAACGGTCAGAGAGATCGGGATTTATTTATTAAACCGGGTCGAAGTGACGCTGAAAGATGACAGCAGGGCGGAAGGCATTCTGCAAAACATCGCGGCGGAGACGATCACTGTAGAGGGCAGGGAGATCATGCTTTCGGATGTGGCGGATATCCGGCTGGCAGGGGAACTGACAGATTATGATGTGATGCGTGATACCGGAATGATCGGGAATTTTACATTTGCGCCGGAAGGCTGTCGTGATGCCACGGAACTGGAACTCATGCGGTATGGAGATTTTGCGTGTACCGTGTCCTGTCATCTGAAGCTTGCAGCCGGAAAGATCTGCGCGGATGACATCCGGCTGGTATCGCACACACACAAGGTATGCGTGGAAAAATTAAGCCAGACGGAAGCAATTTACCGTTTTTTTGATGGATTATTTTATTTTTCCCGAATGCACTCCGGACGAACGGCTTTATCGGGAACTGCTACGTCTCACAGAATTATGCGAAGATGGAGAACGCCGGACTGCCGCGCGGAAATATCATGTTTTCGCAGGATCAGATTGACTTTGGATTCAAACCGGGCAATATCTACGTGGTTTCCTACACCTGCGCCAAAGAACCTGGTGAGATGGTGCAGGAAGCGGTCAGTGTGACGCTGGAGAAGATGCACCCCTATGCGGATTATGCGAAAGTGTGGATTGACGGGAACGGCGAGGTAAATACCGCAGAAGAGACGGTGCTGCAGACCGGCGATATCGCGCAGGTGCGGTATGTGGGACTCATTACGGCTTACCGCACGGATAACGGTACCGGTTATATTTCCGGGGAATACTGGTTCCATGTCAACAATCTCACAGATGCCGGTGAGGCGTCGCAGCTGGTTCTGGGGCGCAGGGTTTCATTTACGCTTGAGCAGACTTTAAAGGGCAAGCTTTGCGCGGCGAAGGATGTCGCTCTGATCTCAGAGAAGACTGTCATTGCAGAGGAGAAGCAGGAACAATCCAAACCGGAGAGACTGCGCGGTTATATCGTAAAATACATGATCAAGCAGCCGGTCAGTGCAGGGTTCGGTTTTATTGTACCGGAGGAAGAACTGGAAGCCCATCTGGAGGACAAGGAGGGAACCGTCTATTTCAAGCAGACAGACATTGACTGTGAGACGATGCCGAAGCTGAATACCAAAAGTTATTATTACGAGGTTTTATATACCTCGTATACCCTGCATGGCAAGACATGCGCGAAGGATGTGAAGATCGGTGCCGGACATCCGTATACGGAGAAAAAGTTAACCGCTCCGGCGGCGGTGACCGCAGTGACAAAAAAGATTGTTTCAAAGACACTGCCGCTTGTGGAATATCTGGAAGCGGAGGAGGCGCGCTATGTGGGGGCTTCTCCGAAACTCGGAATTATCTCTCTCTACAACGGACACTATGCGCTGATCAGCGACTGCTATATCAATAAAAAGCTTGTGACAGATCAGGAGTATGCACCGGACGGCGCGATTGCGATCTTTAATCCGGAGCTTGCACAGATTGAAACGGAAGAGACGATAAAGACGGCAAAACACTGCTATCTGGTAAAATATGTGCCGGGCGGCACAATGATAAATGAAAAAACCGGCATGGAGCATCCGTCCGTTGATTATAATTATCCGGTTCTGGTGTTGGCGTCCTTTGCGAAGAAACAGTATATCTGTCTTAAAATTGAGGCGGATGCATTGCAGGTGCGGAAAGTGGAGCAGGTAATGTCCACGCTTGGCACCGCCGTACCGGAACAGGTGGATTTTGATATTCCGGAGCTTTGCAGCGGGGAGAGTGTGATCTTCGAGATGACGGATTCCACGGCGGTTTACCACGTTATCGACAGCGTGGGGGATGATTTTTACCGTGTAAATGCGCAGAAATTCAATGCGGAGTTGGGATAAGGAGTGTGGGAAAATGAATTATAAGCGGATTACAGACCTTCCAGGTGTGCGGATTGCACGCGAGGCGATGGTGGTCGGAGACGTGACGATCGGGGAGGACAGCTGTGTGCTGTTTTACTCCACCGTGCGTGGGGATGAGGGAACCATCACGATCGGAAGAGAGACAAACATTCAGGAAAGCTGTACGATTCATGCGAGCATTGAGGGTGATGTGGTGATTGGTGACAATGTGACCATCGGGCATCAGGCGGTTGTCCACGGATGCACGGTCGGCGACCGGACGCTGATCGGGATGGCGGCGACGATCCTGGATGGAGCGGAGATTGGCTGTGACTGTATCGTCGGGGCGGGAAGCCTTGTCACAAAGCACACCCGGGTGCCGGATGGATCGCTGGTGCTCGGAAGCCCGGCGAGGGTCGTGCGGCAGCTGACGGAAGCGGAGAAAAAAGATATTTACCGCAACAGCCGGGAATATGTGAAGGTGGCGCGTGAGATGCAGGAGCAGGGACTGCTCCCGTAACAGGCGCAATAAGCATATCGTGCTTTGCTTTGATAAGTAATATTATCAGAAAGAAGACCACATCGTGGGATTTCAGAATTTGTTTCTCAGCTTTCGGTATTCTCTCGGCGAATATCCTTTCA
>ERZ1034873.606-NODE-606-length-17959-cov-5.566019_pt1 | contig 17959 bp, 15 predicted proteins | sample MGYA00520689_ERZ1034873 | MGnify/ENA primary metagenome ERZ1034873 (study PRJEB33766, sample SAMN09781722) | gut metagenome | biome: gut microbiome | host: Homo sapiens | place: Madagascar | study: EMG produced TPA metagenomics assembly of the PRJNA485056 data set...
CCTCCATCCCTGTCGTTCTGACAGCAGAGGTTATTATACGGATCTTCTTTTAAAATCTTTGTCAAACGATTGTCCGCTTTCCAAAAATATTTCGCCAAATTTTCCTTTCAAATGGCGAATTCAAAGTCTTCTATGCGGTTCATGTTTTCGAAGCAGTTCATTCTTAGAAGTCAAAAAAAGAAGAACCGCTCCGGTTCTTCTACTTTTTCTTTTCCTTAAAGACGATCTCATTATCGTGTAACAGTCCAAGCTTGCTCTTTGCGATATCTTCTACATAATCCTGACTCTTCGTATATTCCTCATAATCCTTCAGGTTCTCCTGACGCTGCGTCTCTTCCTCTAACTGCTCCGTCAGATTCTTCTCCTGTACGATGTATTCCTGATTCTTCTGATACAGCCGCACGATCTGGATCGACATGACAACTAAAAGCGTACAGACGATCAACGTAACACAAAGCTTCCCTGCACGGTTATTCTTCTTTCTCCTTCTTCTGCTCATCTTACTCCTCATTTCCGCACATACATTCTGTGCAAGCAGATACTATCGTTTCTTCACACCTATTTTAACTTCTTTATACACATTTTTCAATAGCTTTGCCCCCTTTTTCCACAGTCTGGCTGTCTGATGGTGCATAAAACGTACCGGCTTTTTTGTCCATTCCGCCAGCAGATGCAACGGATACAGGAAAAGACGGATCAGTTTTTTCAAGAGACGTGCCACGATCACCGTTGCCCAGGAGCTGATCAGATAATTGTAAACGAGCATCCCGGTCACGATCCCTCCGATCGCAAACCCGCGGATTAACCCATCATTCTTCCGGTAAAGCATCGCAAAGACGAACAGTGCACTAAAGGTCCAGTAAAGCACATCCTCGATGGCAAGGGCAATCGTCCCGTGTGTGACCAGCTTCCGGAAAATACGGAGTACATCATACAAAAACACCATCACACAGCCGGACAACAGTGAAACTGCCATAAAATCTGCTTCCCGCAGAATATTTCCGCTTACCTCGATCATTGAAACAGCCTTCTGAAAAAGGATTCATTTGCCGGTTTCCCGTAAGCATTTCCATCGGAGTAACTCAGGCTGTCAATCCTGCCGGAAATATCAATTTCTCCCTTTTCTAAGGTCAGCCGGTTCACATGAAGGTCTGTGCCCTTGATCAGTAACATCCCCTGCTCAGTCTCTAAGAGGATCTCGCCCACATCAAAGGATAACACGTCGATCACACCGCTGAAGTTTCCTGTCTTTCTATTCGACAACAGCACCTTATGTGCCTTTACAATCTTGCTTTCTTCCATCAAAAAAACCTCCTCATATATTTATTGAAGTTCGTCCTTCCTTAAATATATGATGAGGCTTTCGCTTCTATGATGAAGAAAACCAACTGTTTTACAGATATTTGAACAGATCCTTGGCTTCCTCCTTCTTTGTCGTATCCTGAAGGTCAAGCACTTCTACCTTGACCGTTTTTGTTCCGAACAGAATCTCGATCACATCCCCGACCTTCACATTCGTGGATGCCTTCGCCGGCTTACCGTTGATCATAACACGACCGGCATCACAGGCTTCATTCGCAACGGTTCTGCGCTTGATCAATCTGGATACTTTTAAAAACTTGTCTAATCTCATTTTTCTCCCTCTATCTGATGGAATCTTAACATTTCAACGAATGACTGTTTTGGTTCTTTGGACTCCTGGAATCGTTCCAGACACTCAATATAAAAGGGTGCAGTAAAAACAGTACGCTGTCCTCACCACACCCCGGATCTCACATGAACGAATTATGCGTTGATCATATCTTTTAAAGCTTTACCTGCCTTGAACTTTGGAGCCTTAGAAGCTGCAATTGTCATTTCAGCACCTGTCTGAGGATTACGTCCTGTTCTGGCTGCTCTCTCGGATACTTCGAATGTACCAAAGCCAACTAACTGGATCTTCTCACCCTTCTTTAACTCTTCAGCAACTACATCTGTGAATGCCTTTAAAGCTGCCTCTGCGTCCTTTTTGGATAATTCTGTCTTCTCAGCCATAGCTGATACTAATTCTGCTTTGTTCATGTTAAAATTCCTCCTCTGGATATTCTAATTCTTAATCGTGGTCAATCTTTGTCTTCTAGATTTTACCTACGAATATATTTATACTTGTTTTCGCCCTATTTGTCAAGGAATTTCAACAATTCCACATGCTTTATAGGCATTTTATACAATGTCTTTTAGAGCATTCCGTTAATCTTGTCAAGAACTGCTTTTCCAAGGCTCTGATACTTTTTATCAGCCTCTTCCATGGAATTACCCTTCACACCGATATAGAACTTCACCTTTGGCTCTGTTCCGGATGGTCTTACACATACCCATGCGTCATCCTCTAACTCATAATACAGTACATTCGAAGATGGAAGTCCGGTCGGAACAACAGTTCCGGTTGCAAGCTCTGTGATCGTATCTGCCGCATAATCACGTACCTTTAAGACCTTCTTACCATCGATCTCTGTGATAGGATCTTTTCTTAAGGTATCCATGATCTCTTTGATCTTTGCAAGTCCTTCAATTCCCTTTAAGGTAATGGACTCTACATAGTCTTTGTAATAACCGTATTTTTCATACATTGCGATCATTGCATCCCATAAGGTCATGTTCTTTGTCTTATAGTAAGCAGCTGCTTCACACAGTGCCATAGAGGCAACTACCGCATCCTTGTCTCTTGCATAAGTTCCGGTCAGGCAGCCATAGCTTTCCTCCATACCAAAGAGATAGGTTCCTTTTCCGGTCTTCTCAAATTCTAAGATCTTCTGTCCGATAAACTTGAATCCGGTTAATACTTCGATCAGCTCGATACCGTAATATTTTGCGATCGCGTCTGCCATATTGGTAGATACGATAGACTTCACAAATGCACCATCTGCCGGAAGTCCCTGTAACTCTTTCTTCTGTCCGATCAGATAATCTCCGATCAGGCATCCGGACATATTTCCGGTCAGGGAATGATATTCTCCTGTTTTTGCATCCTTTACATAAACACCAAGACGGTCTGCATCCGGGTCTGTAGCAAGGATCAGGTCTGCATCTACCTTCTTACCGAGTGCAAGTCCGAGTGTAAATGCTTCCTCTGCCTCCGGATTCGGATAGCTGACCGTCGGGAAGTCTCCATCCGGAAGTTCCTGCTCCGGTACAACATATACGTTCTTAAAACCAAGTTCCTTTAACACACGACGGACCGGAATATTTCCTGTTCCGTGAAGTGGTGTGTATACGATCTTAAGATCGCCACCGACTGCGTCGATCGCATCCTGATGTACGACTAACTTCTTTAACTCTGCAATATATGGATCATCAATATTGGCTCCGATCGTTTCGTATAAACCTGCTGCCTTTGCATCTGCAAGTTCCATGGTCTTAACATTGTTATAGTCGGTTACCTTCTTGACCTCATCCATGATTCCGGTATCATGTGGCGGTGTAATCTGTGCACCATCCTCCCAGTATACCTTATATCCATTATATTCAGGCGGATTGTGGCTTGCAGTAATGTTGATACCTGCAATACACTTTAAGTAACGTACCGCATAGGAAAGTTCCGGTGTCGGTCTTAAGGATTCAAATACATATGCCTTGATTCCGTTTGCTGCAAGACAAAGTGCTGCAATATCTGCAAATTCCGGTGACATGTGTCTCGAATCATATGCAATCGCAACGCCCCTCTTCTCACCATGTACTTTTAAGATATAATTGGCAAGTCCCTGGGTTGCCTTACGCACTGTGTAGATATTCATACGGTTGGTTCCTGCTCCGATCACACCTCTTAATCCGGCGGTACCGAACTCCAGATCACGATAGAAACGATCCTCAATCTCTTTTTCGTTTCCTTCGATCGCCTTTAACTCAGCTTTTGTGTCTGCATCAAAGTAATCGTTTGCAAGCCATGACTCATACATTGCTCTGTAACTCATTCTGTTTCCTCCTAAATATAAATAGTATGCTTTATCATTCAATCGTCCGGCATCTCCTAATCCGAACTCGATGAACTTCCGGTTAATGTATCAATAACTTCTGACAGTGCTTTGTAATATTCACTGTTTGTCTTACTCTTTGTTTTCTCTGTCTCCGTAGAGGACTTCGCTGTACCTGTTTTAGAAGAACTGCTGCTCTGTCCGGAAGAGGACGTACTGCCTGTTTTCGCCCTAGTCTTCTCTGTCGTCTTCTCGGTATCTGTTGCTGTCTTCTCGGTACTTCCCGAAGAAGATGTCATTGCTACCTGTATCGTAGCCTCACCGGTATGTACATACAGACGCTTCGACCAGGTATCGTAGCCTTCTGCAACAATCTCCAGCTTATGAACACCATATTTTAATTTCTGCGGCTTCGTATAATCGATCTTTTCTCCATCGATCGTCATCACCGCATTTTCCACGCCGACCTCAAAGGTAACCTCACAGAACTTCGGGCCTTCTCCCTTTAGTTCATTTAAGTCTACCACCGTCTCCTCGCCACGTGTGACTACGATCTCCTTCGAGTCACCATAGCCATCATTGGCAACCGATAACAGATACGTTCCTTCCGTCATCTCCACCTGCATGTCCTTTGTAACCGGAAGGTAAACCTTCGTACCAATACTCAGCCAGCCGCCTTCAAATAGCTCTGTATTCTTAAGCGTGATCGTTCCATGTCCGGAAGTAACCGACACAGAAAGGATCTTCCGGTCAATACCTATGATCCGCAGAATGTCCTTGTCCGTGATATCGGATAACTGAATCTCATTCTCATCGGAAAAGACCGTAAGATCTGCTTCATAGTAGTACTTCGTTCCTGCGATCTGGATCATATTCTGATCTTCCTCAATGGAAAATCGGGTTATATCGTCATATTCCCAGACCTGAGGTGTGATCTGTACCTGCATAAGTTCCTTGGTCTTCGGAGACTGTGTGATCGTTACAACACGTCCCGGAAGCAGTTCTGCAATCGACATGTAGTCTCCATATTTATTCAGGAAACCGGTTCCATCGTTATAGGCAAATGCCTCCTGCTGCTTCTGTCCTAAGCTGTAGAGCTGGATCGTACCGTTCGTCGTATTCACACTTAACACTTCATACAAGGACTTTTGATCCACAGTCCCTGCTTCGGTAGCCTCTACCTTCGCATCGGCAGTCACCGCTTCCTCCTCTGTTTTTGCCTGTGAAGGAGCACGCACACCTGCCTCAATCTGTCCCTTTGAGGCAGTATCCGCACAGCCACCCAGAAAAGCCAGCATGCAGCTATATAAAATTACAATTATCAAAGTGGATATTTTCTTCATTTGTACATTATAACCTATTCTTTTCGAAAATTAAATAAGATTCTTAAAAAGTGTTCTCTTTGTTCTTCCTGTTCAATTACCCGGTTTAACTTCTCGATATTGCGTCCGGAGATCCAGGATTTGTTTGAATTGTAATAATGGTTCGCGATCTTCCAGAATTTTTCCGGATAGGACAGCCGGATATAGAGCTGTTCATATTCCACCGGTGTAAGCTTCCGCTTCGTCTCATAGGCTGCTGTCATGTCTACTGCCAGCCCGACATTCCAGTTATGCTTTTCCATCATTTTCCGCATAAAATTCGCAAGATCACGGATATACATATCATATACTGCATTTTCAAGATTTGTCAGGTGAACACCGTCTTTTGCGAAAAGCACATTATGCTGGTTAAAATCCCCATGACAGATTCCGCTGTAACGCTCCCATTCTTCATCCGAAATGGTTTCCATCTGCCGTTTCAGCCGCTCCGTTACCTGCTCTGCCTTACCGGAAAAATTGTCGTAATTTCTTAAAAAGAGCATCTCAAATTCATTTTTACTCTTTTTCCCACGGATATAATTGCGTACCTTTTTGAGTTCACGGTTATGCTTCTCATATTCCGTAAGCAGTGTCTGTCTGCGGATCCGTAATCCATCCGGTACTTCTGTATCCCCTTTATGTAATGCCTGATGAAACTGTGCCAGCAATGTGACCGCTGCTAACAGATCATCCCTGTTTTTTGCCTCACACTCCCTGCCTTCTATGTAATCGCGCACATAATATCTCGTCTCATCCACATCCGTGGCCAGCACTGTACCTCCGGTTGTCCGTATGATACGATCCGCAAGAATCCCCTTATCTGCCGCCTCTGCTAAAAAGGCCGCCATAAATTCTGCCCGTACCTCCGATGTATCGAATTCCTTTATAATGACCTTATTTTCCTCTGTTGTACAGATATATGCACCACGCCCTTTTTGGATCTCCGTTACCGAAAATGCGTACTGCTCAAAAAGCTGTTCGGATAAACTATACACAAAAACCCCTCCATATGATTATTCCTTGTTCATCATATGAAGAGGTTCTTTAAAGTATACCCGATCAGTTTTTCTTTTGTATTCATCGACGGATCATCGAGTACTAACCCTAACAGCTTCTGTAAGACGCGGCCCAGCTCCGGTCCCGGCTTCATCCCTGCTGCAATCAGATCTGATCCACTGATTGCAAGCTGTTTTAAGGATATACACTCCTGTTCACTTACAATAGCATCATAGATCTGCTTATAATCCCTTAAATAATCCAGTTTTTCCTGCTGCATGTAACTGCTCTGGGCAAGGATATCCGCGCGCTTCACCTCAAACAAAAGCTTGTAATCCGACAGCCCTGCCCGGTAAACTGCATGACGCACTGCCTTACGCTCAGGCTTTGGATTCACATCATGTACACGGATCAGCCCACAGACTGCATCAATCGTGGCATTATCCATCTTAAGCCGCCGCATGATCTTACGTGCAAGTTCTGCTCCCTGCCCGGGATGTCCGTAAAAGTGGTCGATCCCATTTTCATCTGTCGTCTTGCAAAGCGGCTTTGCGACATCATGGAGCAGCATTGTATAACGCAGCACCTTATCTGCACGTATCTCACACAAGGCTGCGATCGTATGCTCTCCGACACTGTAACAATGGTGTGGATGATGCTGCGGGGTCTCCAGCATAGCATCCCACTCCGGCAGGATCACAGCTGAAATGCCTGTCTGATACAGGGTACGCATCTCCTCCGGATGTGCAGATACCAACAGCTTTGTCAGCTCGACCTGGATACGCTCTGCACTGACCTTTTTCAGATTCCCGGCAAGCTCCTCGACCGCCGCCCTTGTCTCCGCTTCGATCGTAAAGCCAAGCTGTGCTGCAAACCGCACGGCACGAAGCATACGCAGTGCATCTTCTCCAAAACGTTCCCTTGCATTCCCTACACAGCGGATAATGCCGCGCTTTAAGTCACCGATCCCATCAAAGGCATCCACCAGACCGGTAGTCTCGTTGTATGCCATGGCATTGATCGTAAAATCCCGCCGCTTCAGATCTTCTAACAGATCCGAGGTAAAGGTAACCTCTTTCGGATGTCTTGCATCCTCGTATTCTCCATCGATCCGGTAGGTCGTCACTTCATAACCGACATGATCGACCATAACCGTAACCGTTCCATGCTGGATTCCGGTATCGATCGTCCGCTTAAAAATTGCCTTGACCTGCTCCGGTCTTGCCGATGTGGTAATATCCCAGTCCTGCGGACTGCGCCCTAAGATGGTGTCCCGGACACAGCCGCCAACTGCATAGGCATCCTGTCCATGTTTCTGCAATTCATTCAATATCCATCTGACTGCCTCCGGGAGCTGTATCTGCATGCTGTTTACCATCCTGTTCCTTTATGCCATAAATCTGTATGTACCCTTTGTGCTCATCTTCACACTATACATCAGATCATCTGCCTGTTTTACCATCTCATTGATATCTTCCTCGGTCGTCACTTCATGGGATGTGATAATTCCGATCGAGCATGAGATCTTACGATTCTCATCAATCGTGATCTGTTCTCCTAAGGTCTCTGTGATCGCATCCTTAAAACCATCGGTCTTTTCGATCTGTACATAGATCTCTTTTGCAAGCTCTTCAATCTTCTCCCTGTCGTCCGTGTACAGGAATACAATGAATTCGTCCCCGCCGTAACGCGATACTTCACCATATGCACCACATACCTGTACAAAAATATCTGCCATGGACTTTAAGATCAGATCTCCGACATCATGTCCAAAGGTATCGTTGTAGCCCTTGAAATTATCCAGATCGATAAACATCAGTCCAAACCGGTGCTCCATCTCACCCTTACGGATCTTCGCTGAGACATGTTCAATATTCTGATAGAAGCCCTTACGGTTATTGATACCGGTAAGCTGATCGGTCACCGCCGACTCATACAGCTTCTGGTTCATCTGATAGATCTGTTCATATGCATTCAGTCTGTTTAAGGCGTTTACAACCTCACGGAATAACAGCTCATAGATATTCAGATCATCCTCATCTAACATATAGCGGTTGACCAAAGAATGCCAGTTATCCTTCATCAGTACATAGATGATCACAATACTCTCAACCTTACCGTTGTTAAAATACGGGATCGCTACCATGGAACATACATTATCCTCCCCGAACATGGATACCACATCTAAATGCTCAGAATAGTTATTGCTGATCTTCGAAACAGCAAAGCCCTTCTGGTTCTCTTCAAAGATGTCTGACAATGTCTGTAACATCTCCTCTGAGATCTCCTGCTCCGTATTATTATACAGGATATCCGTATGGTCTTCTCCATACTGGATATAAACTGCCTTGTCCACAGTAAAATGATACAGGAAGGTCTTCATAACCGTATCTAACAGCTGATCCAGTGTCACATTCGTAACATCCAAAAGTCTCTGCCAGGTAGAAATAAAGTCCATCTGACGCTTCTTCGTCTGATATGCACGGCTTAGGCTCTCCTGACGGAGCAGTGTCTCCATCTGTGCATTCGTCAGCTCCTTCGGCGGCTCTTTTTTCAGATATTCCTTCACCACATCTAAGACCTTTAAGCCGTCCTCAAGATTGTTGCGGTGTGTGCTGCTCTCATACTGTTCTAAGACTGCACGCTCCATATCCATCAGTTCACGCCGTCCTGTTTTCTCATAAAAAGCAATCCGGCTCTGACGGAACAGACGATAACAATAGAACTGGTTTCCTTCTGCACGGACCAGATGGGATTCCGCCGTTCCAAAGTCTTCAAACGCTGCGGCTTCATTCCCTTCTTCTTCGTTCAGCAGCGCACGGGAAAAATAATACAGGAACATATCATCATCACACTTTGCATAGTCATGGATGATCCCCAGTTCATTGTCCACATTCTCTTTTTCAATGATATAATTCAAAAACTGCTTACAGTTGTTCAGATACTGAATGCAGTTAAAATGATTTCCGATCTTCTGATTGCACAGTGCCAACAGTCCATAGAGCTTCGACAGGTTGCATACACGAAGACTGTTTAAGTTCAGCTTCTCAATGACCTTCATGCAGCGCATGATGTCATCATTCGCCTCACGGAACTCACCGAGTGCGATGCAGTTGATCGCACGATTGTAATAGACCTCAGCGATGTCCTCCGGCAGGCTCAGATTATAAAAGACCTCTAATGCCTTATCCATGAAGATCTTCGCCTCTTCATTCTTACCCAGTGCACAGAGATTGTAGCCCAGTCCACAGAACACACGTCCGACTTCCAGTGATGACTTATCGCTCATCGCTTCAAAGGTACGAACCGAATACAGTGTCGAGATCTCATGCATGCCGTTTGTGGATGCAAGCATGATATTCTTCTGATATGCACTATAAATCAACTGTTCGTTGCCAATTTCTTTTGCGATTGAAATTCCCTTACTGAAATAGATCAGCTGTTCTTCTGACTTATACGCTTTTGCAACCATTTCCGGCTTGTTATCATATGCATAGATATAAATATATGCCATGTGATTGCGGTAGTTGTACTTGATCAGTTTCTCGATCAGCTGGTCGTTGATCTCGACATTATCCGCACAGAAGAAGATATTACACCAGCCGGACATCTTCGCCTGCACCTCGAGCAGCTCTGCCACAAACTGCCAGTTCTCCATGCCTGCCTCGATTGCTGCGGCTCGTGCTAACTTCGCAGTGCGCACTGCTTCCTTTAACTTACCCTGATACATATAGATCAGTGCCGTCATATATTCCGCATAGAAAGATGCAAACGGCTTACTGCCCGTAAGCTTCAGATGCTTGATTTCCTCACATAGCTCGAGTGCCTTTGCAAGATCTTTCGAAAACAGGGAAACATATGCGTAACTGCTCCAGATCTTTAATTTTTCTTCATCGGTTACCGTAAAGTTCTCGAACTTAATCCTGCGTTCTAAACGCTGTAAGCAGTATACCGCCTGTTCAAAATCCATAAAGTAAGCAAGCTGCTTAAAGATATCTGCCGAATTCCGGATGCTGTCTGTATTCTCGTCAAAGGTCTTTTCCTCCGGCTCTTTTGCCCCGGCATTACCGATCTGGAAGATATGGTTCTTATCCTCCAGATTCTCCATCATCTGCTCCCATACCGGCATCATATACTCCGGCATACGCTGTAACTCATTCACACCGAGCACAATACCGATATTCTGTGTATCCTCTGCATCTAAAAGCTGGTTGATAAAGACGATCGCACTGCGGCTTGCAAGCTGGGCACGGTTTAAGACCAGAAGAAACGGATGGATCTTCGATAATCCGATCAGCATCTGCTGCAAAGCCTCTGTCAGCTTTCTCCGTTCATAGTCTACCTCACCAAGTAAAAGCTGCTCGCTTCGTTTTACTTCGTGTTCCTCTAAGTATGATTTGATCAGCGCGCGGTGTAACTTGTATACACCGCACTCCTCCATAAAGTCATCCAGTGACTGCGTCGCATAGCGTTCAAACAATTCCTTAATGATATCCAAAAACGGTTCATATGCTTCTGCAAGCTCTCCGGCACGGAACTGGTGCTCTATGTAATAGACATCTTCACTGCCTTTGATCCGCTCCGAAATCTGCAGCTTTTTCAAGGAAAAATCATTGCTGTACTTCGCGATCGCGATATTATGTTCTTTTCTTCCAATTCGTTCGTAAATCTGTTCAATAATACTGCTGTAATACTTCTGAATCATTTTCCACCCCTGTAAAATCATTCAATATTGTTACTCCCCAGATCCGGCTGCTTAGTATGCCTTACCCCAATAAACTAACTTCTTCGCCGGTCTTCCACAACAGACACAGACATCTGAGATTTGTTCCTGCTCAAATGGCATGCATCTTGATGTTGCAGTTGTATCTGCCTTGATCTTCTCTTCACATGCAAGCTCTCCACACCACATAGCACGGATAAATCCAGGCTTATGCTCTACTGCATCCTTGAATTCATCGTACGTAGTTGCATCGGAGATATGTTCTGCCAAGAACTTCTTTGCCTTGGCAAGCATGTCTGCCTGCATCGTCTCTAATACTTCAGCTAACTTGGTCTCGACCTCATCAAGAGATACCACGATCTTCTCTCTGGTATCACGACGCACGATCACGCACTGGTTTGCTTCGATGTCCTTTGGTCCGATCTCAATTCTGGTTGAGATACCACGAATCTCCTGCTCTGCGAACTTCCAGCCCGGTGTCTTATCAGAATCATCCAGCTTCACACGGAAGCTCTTTGCAAGACGTTCCTTTAACTCGTTTGCCTTGTCTAAGACACCATCCTTCTGCTGCTGGATCGGGATGATCATAACCTGGGTCGGTGCGATTCTCGGTGGAAGAACCAGTCCGGAATCATCTCCGTGAACCATGATCAGTGCTCCGATCAGTCTGGTTGACATACCCCAGGAAGTCTGATGCACATACTGAAGCTTGTTCTCTTTATCGGTATACTGGATACCGAAAGCCTTTGCGAATCCGTCTCCGAAGTTATGGCTGGTTCCGGACTGTAATGCCTTACCATCATGCATCAGTGCTTCGATCGTATAAGTTGCCTCTGCTCCGGCGAACTTTTCCTTATCTGTCTTACGTCCCTTCACCATCGGGATCGCCAGAACCTGCTCACAGAAGTCTGCATAGACATTCAACATCTGGATCGTTCTCTCTTCTGCTTCCTCTGCGGTTGCATGTGCTGTATGGCCTTCCTGCCATAAGAACTCGGAAGAACGAAGAAACGGTCTGGTTGTCTTTTCCCAGCGGACAACCGAACACCACTGATTGTAGACCTTCGGCAGATCACGATAGGACTGTACGATATTCTTATACAGATCGCAGAACAGTGTCTCAGAAGTCGGACGTACACACAAGCGCTCCTGTAAAGTCTCAAGTCCGCCCTGTGTTACCCATGCCACTTCCGGTGCAAATCCTTCTACATGGTCCTTCTCCTTCTGTAAGAGACTCTCCGGAATAAACATTGGCATATAGACATTCTCAACACCGCATTCCTTGAACTTTGCATCTAACTGTTTCTGTATATTCTCCCAGATCGCATATCCGTTGGGTTTAAAGATCATACATCCCTTTACCGATGAATAATCCATTAACTCTGCCTTTTTCACTACATCTGTATACCACTGTGTAAAATCAGTACTCATAGATGTAATTGCTTCTACTAACTTCTTGTCCTTTGCCATTTTAAAAATCTCCTTTTATTGCCAATTCCGCCTAAGAGGGCAGAATAAGTCTACTATAATTTACAGTGTAATCCATATTCCCGTCTTATGTCAAGATTATCTGCGATTCTTCCGGATGTACTGTTTTTACCAGAACTTCTTTTTCTTAAAGATGATCAGACAGATCACTACGATCGCGATACTCACTGCGATCACCACCGGATAACCGTATTTCCAGCCAAGCTCCGGCATCCCGGCAAAATTCATGCCATACCACCCCGCAATCAGGGTAAGGGGCAGGAAAATAGTCGTTACAACGGTCAGGACACGCATGACTTCATTCTGCCGGATCCCGATCTCCGACTGGTAGACATCCTGTACCTGCATGGCATAATCACGCAGGATCTGTGTCTCTGCCGCAAGCCTCGATGCCCGGTCACGATACCGGTCAAACATCCTCAGATCATCCTTGCTGAAAAAGTCCATCTCATTATCGAGAAGCTCCTGCCCGACTTCGGTAAGCTGGCTGTAATACCGGTAGAGCTTCGATATTTTCTTTTTCAGATGCAGCATCCGCATATTGAAGTCCGGGCACTGCCCCTGTAAGACCTCCTCTTCGATCTTTGAGATCTTCTTTTCAATATTCTGAAGCAGCAGCAGATCCTTATCTAAAAACTGTACCAGAAAATCATATAAAAAGCGTTCTAGTGTATAACCGGCCCGCAGCTTCCGGTCGGCGATCCGGTTGATCTGCTCATCGACAGAGCCACCATCATCCACAAAGATCAGTTTTTCCGGCAGCAGATAAAAGGAAAATGCCACATTGGTTCCGTTCTCTTCCTTCTGCGGAATCCGAAGGGTCGCATGCAGCCAGCCGATATGATTCTCTAACTTGCACAGATGTACCTGCGTATCCTGCATCCAGATCCCATAGGTCTCTCTTAATTGCTCCTGCTTCTCCCATTCTGAGGTAGTAAAAACTGCGATCGTATCTTCCTTCTCTTCAAACTGGCTCTTGGAAGCATCGCGGATCTCATCATCTTCTATCACATAATATTTCATTTGAATCCTCATTTCCGCGCACAATAAGTGCGCATATCACTCGTGTGTGAAAATTTCATTTTTCACACTATCCCTATTTCATTCTATTGATATGTGCCCGGTCTGCTTGACATTTTTCCCGTTTCCATCTACAGTAGGAAGAGAATTTATGCACCGAAAAGAAAGGAGTTCCCATGGAAAAAATCAAAAGCTTTACCATTGATCATATCAAGTTACAGCCTGGTGTCTATGTTTCCCGCAAGGATTATGTAGGAGATCAGGTGATCACCACCTTCGACCTTCGCATGACAAGCCCGAACGAGGAGCCTGTTATGAATACCGCAGAAATGCATGCCATTGAGCATCTTGGTGCAACTTTCCTTCGAAACGACGAGGAATATAAGGACAAGATCATCTATTTCGGACCGATGGGATGCCGTACCGGCTTCTATCTGCTGCTTGCAGGTGACTATGAATCTAAGGATATTATACCGCTTCTGACAAAAATGTATACCTTTATCCGTGACTTCCACGATGCCATACCGGGAGCTTCCCCAAAGGACTGCGGCAACTATCTGGATATGAACCTTCCAATGGCAAACTATCTTGCCAGAAAGTATTTAGAGGAAGTATTGACCGGTATCGGCGAAGATCGTCTGATCTATCCGGAATAAATGGATCAGAATTCCTAACCTACAAAAACAAGAACTGTAAATACACATGACAGACATGTGCAGAAATGAGGATTACTATGAGTAAAATCGGAATTATCGGAGCCATGGAGCTCGAAGTTGACCAGTTAAAAAGTGAGATGTCCATTACAAACACAACAAGCCGTGCATCGATCGACTTCTTCGAAGGTACTTTAAATGGTACAGAGATCGTGATCGCACGCAGCGGTATCGGAAAAGTCAATGCAGCACTTTGTGCTCAGATCATGATCGATATCTATCAGGTTACCCACATTATCAACACCGGTGTTGCCGGTTCCTTAAATGCCAAGCTTGATATCGGGGATATCTTAGTCTCGAATGATGCGATCCACCATGATATGGATGTTACAATCTTCGGTTACCAGCTCGGAGAAGTCCCGCAGCTTGGCGTTCGTGAATTTACCGCAGATGAGGACTTAAAGGTGCTCGCCATCGAGTCCTGCAAGCAGGTAAACCCGGACATCCATGTAATGACCGGCCGTGTCGTCAGTGGTGACCAGTTCATCTCCAGCAAGGAGGTTAAGGAACATCTGATCCGTACCTTCGCAGGTGACTGTGCCGAGATGGAGGGTGCTTCGATCGCACATGTTGCTTTCTTAAATCACATTCCATTTGTCATTATCCGTGCGATCTCTGATAAGGCAGATGACAGTGCCGAGATGGATTATCCTACCTTTGAACATGAGGCTGCAAAACATTCGGCTCGTCTGGTAGAGCGGATGCTGACAAAGCTTTCCTAACTTTTCTTAATGACCAAATGCAAAAAAATCCCGCCATTGGATGTTTTCCAATGACGGGATTTTTATTTATCACCTATACCATATTCTATAACTGTGTTGTTACAAAGATGTCATAGATTGCCTTGATTGCTGAATCAAAATCGCTGTTCTTTACACCGATGATGATATTTAACTCGGAGGAACCCTGATCGATCATCTTTACATTGACATTTGCGTGTGCGAGTGCAGAGAAGATTCTTCCTGCTGTTCCACGTGTGGACTTCATGCCACGGCCTACGACTGCGATCAGTGCAAGATCGGATTCGATCTCAATGCTGTCCGGTTTTGCCATACGATGGATTGCAGAGATGACTGCCTGCTCTTTTCCTTCGAATTCCGGCTGGTGTACAAAGATTGTCATGGTATCTATACCGGATGGCATATGCTCAAAGTTGATTCCGTTCTCTTCAAATGCAGATAATACCTTGCGTCCGAATCCAACTTCTGAGTTCATCATATCCTTATCGATATTGACAGATACAAAGCCCTTCTTACCTGCAATACCTGTGATGGTATAGGCAGACTGGTGACAGGTACTTTCTACGATCCAGGTACCTTCATCTTCCGGTGCATTTGTGTTACGGATGTTGATCGGGATACCAGCCTTACGAACCGGGAATACCGCATCCTCGTGCAGTACGCTTGCACCCATGTAGGATAACTCACGAAGCTCGCGGTATGTGATCGTCTTGATCGGTTTTGGATTGTCAATGATTCTTGGATCAGCGATCAGGAATCCGGATACATCCGTCCAGTTCTCATAACAGTCTGCATGTACTGCCTTTGCAACGATCGAGCCGGTAATATCCGATCCACCTCTTGAGAAGGTCTTAATCGTTCCGTCTGCCTTTGCGCCATAGAAGCCGGGTACAACTGCGTTTTCTACTTTTTCCAAACATGCAGATAAGATCCTGTCTGTGGTTTCTGCATCAAAGTTACCCTCATCATCAAAACGGATCACCTCCGCAGAATCGATAAACGCAAAGCCAAGATAGTTCGCCATGATAATACCGTTTAAGTATTCACCTCGGGAGGCAGCATAGTCTACACCGGCTTTTTTCTTGAAATTCTCTTCGATCTTCGTAAACTCATCCGCTAAGGAAATCTTCAGGTTCAGGCCATTGATAATCGTATCATAACGATCCTTGATCTTCATCAGGGAAACACGGAAATCCTCATCCTGCTCTGCCTGTGCATAACATGCATACAGCATATCCGTTACCTTTGTATCCTTGGAATTTCTTTTTCCAGGTGCACTTGGTACTACAAATCTTCTTTTCTCGTCCGCAGTAATGATCTTTCCTACCTTGGCAAACTGCTGTGCGCTTGCTAAAGAACTACCGCCAAACTTTACTACTTTAACCATCTTTTGCTCCTCCGTCTGCAAATATACTCTTTTTGCATTGATCTATATGGTGTGGGATAACACCGTCTTCATACTGCCAGTCAGCAGTAAACTCAACTAAGAATATAGTTTATCATAAAAACTTGTCACGTCAATTACTTTTTATTCTGACTTTTTTCGTAGCAGAGTAACTGCCGGTGTAAGTCTTGCCGCCTGTTTTCTTATAGGAGGCTGCCTTTACATAATAAGTCTTTTTCGCTTTCAGCTTCTTAAGTGTAGCAGAAGTGGTCTTATTCTTACTGATAATAAGCTTTTTTACACCCTTCTTAAACTTCGGATCGGTGGAATAGCAGATCACATATCCGCTGGCGGAAGTATCCTTTCTCCACTTCACCTGTGCTGTCTTTGCCTTTTTCGATCGTACCTCTGTCAGGACTGCTTTTTTCGGGAGAATGCTAAACGTCAGCCTGCGTGTTCCCTGATAGCTTCCCTTTCCGGTCAGGGTGATCGTTGCTGTCCCGATATTCTTGTTATTCTTATAAGAAAGCTTGTAATCGGTGCCATTTTTCAGTTTCTTACTGCCATACTTAACAACTACGGATGGCTTTTGTGCCTTTCCGTTGTAAGTGACTTTCGAAGTCAGGATCACCTTTAACTTGCTCACCGCAATATACGTCTTCTTTACCGGCTTTTTCGTTGTGTTTGTTGCCGGCTTCTGGTCTGTATTTGTTGTTGGCTTTTTATCTGTGTCCGTTGACGGCTTTTTATCTGTATCTGTTGACGGCTTCTGATCCGTATCTGTCGATGGCTTTTTATCTGTATCTGTCGATGGCTTTGGCAACGGATCGGTGAAATTGCCCTTATAATGTTCCTTACAATCCGTATACCGGCAGTAATATTCTGTATAACCGCCATGCTCTGTTGTCGGTTTGACGACTTCTGTCACAACAAAGTCATGATCCACCTTCTTTGGTGTATTACGCACCTCATATGCTAAGCATGCCGTACAATAATAGGTCTCTTTGCCGTATTCCGAATGATTTGCCTCCTTGTCATTCGAAGATGCATACATCTCTATATCTGACCAGCCGCAGTCTGCCGCCTTTGCCCAGTTATGATTGCCATTACATGCAACCGCATTTTTCACACGCAGCTCTGTACGATAACCATTCGATGAAATCGATTCTAATTTGTTGTAATCACAGGTAAAATAGCTCCGGTACAGATCCGGGTTCTCCTTACTGAGAAACCAGATTCCGATCCGGTTTTTCAACTGCTCTGTCTTATTATACGGTACATATGGTGCAGCAGCATTCGTCGATTTTTTCACCGGTACGATCTTGATCTTGGTTCCTGCTGCCAGCTTTGCATCCGCAGCGAATCCGATACTGCTTTCATATGACCAGAACTCACCCTGACCACTGATCACCTTGTAGACCGCAATATTACCCGTTACCTTGGCGTTCTCTTCCAAACGTATATCATTTGCTGCAATTCCACCGATGAAATGACCCTTGACATGTACTTCATTGACACATGCCGGATCATCATAGGAATCCACGATCGTTGTATCTTCCAGATATGCAACCGAGGTGGTCGAAA
>ERZ1034873.607-NODE-607-length-17955-cov-5.102570_pt1 | contig 17955 bp, 15 predicted proteins | sample MGYA00520689_ERZ1034873 | MGnify/ENA primary metagenome ERZ1034873 (study PRJEB33766, sample SAMN09781722) | gut metagenome | biome: gut microbiome | host: Homo sapiens | place: Madagascar | study: EMG produced TPA metagenomics assembly of the PRJNA485056 data set...
ATCAGAAGCTGTATGCAGATATTACGGTAGAAAATTATAAAAAAAGCTATGCCAATCCGGCATATGCCGTGCAGACATTAGGGACAGAGTATGGTTCAATGCTTAGCATGCTCTATGCAGAGCTGCGTGCGCTGATCTCTTACGCATACGAGGGAAGAAAGTTGAATTATACGATCCTCTGTGAACTTTTTTCACAGGTTTATACCTGTTTTGCGGATGAGCAGGGAACATCCCCGCATGAGGTGCAGCAGGCAATTTACTGGTTTTTCCATGATTACAGCGAGGTGTTTTCCGAACAGAGTGTGCGGGAAATGGTAGAGCCGGAGAATGACTTTTTTACAACGATCTTAATGCAGAGCGACTTAAGTGACATCCGTTATCTCTATGCCTATGGCGAGCCGGTCGGTGAGGATGAGATCCGGTTAGCGCAGTATCTGAATACCCTTCCGGAAGATGAGATCCAGAAGATGGCAGATACTTATACGGAAGGATACCGGATCGGTTTTGCAGCTACCGGGAAGGACATCACGAAAAAGGCAACGGTCTGTGTGGAATATCCGATCGGTATGGAGCGGATGGTACGTGCCGCAGTAAAAAACTTTGAAAAAATCGGTTTAAAGCCAACGATTTACCGGGATGCAGTGACTTCTTTCAGGAATCGAGGCAAGGCAAAGCGCGGATGTTATTCGCGGGCGGTCAATAAGCAGTTTGACTATGATCATAAGGATGATAAGGCATTGTATATGGATAAGGCATTTGTGGAACGCCGCTTAGAAACACTGCGGATGGCATATGAGCATCATAAGGATATGGCGAAAAAGCATGGCGGACCTGCGGTCATTGAAGTGTTTGGCGAAGCTCCGTTTGAACCGGAAAATAAACCGGGTGTGCTGCATTATGATGAGAAGCAGAAGCATCTGAACGTCTATTATGCATCGCTGGCAGGACAGATCACGAATGAATATATTCCGGGAGAGGAACGCAGCTTCACGATCATTGCATTCCCGCTTCCGTCGATCGGGGATCAGTTTGAGGAGATCTTTACCAAAACAGTAGAGTTAAATACCTTAGACTATATGCTCTATCGTGACATGCAGCAGAAGCTGATTGATGTCTTAGATACCGGCGAAAAGGTGCATATTACCGGAAAGGGAGACAATGAGACGGATCTTACGGTTTGTCTGTATCATCTGAATGATCCTGCAAAGGAGACGATCTTTGAAAACTGTGTGGCAGATGTCAATATCCCGGTTGGTGAAGTATTTACTTCTCCTGTTTTACAGGGTACGAACGGAGTCCTGCATGTATCACAGGTCTACCTGAATGAATTAAAGTACGTGGATCTTAAGATCACCTTTACCGATGGTCGGATCACGGACTACACCTGTAAGAACTTTGACAGCGAAGAAGAAAATAAGAAATATATATATGAAAATGTGCTGATGTTCCATGAGACACTCCCAATGGGCGAGTTTGCAATCGGAACAAATACGACCGCCTATAAGATGGCGCGTGATTATCAGATCGCGGATAAGCTGCCGATTCTGATTGCAGAAAAGACCGGACCACATTTTGCAGTCGGAGATACCTGCTACTCCCATGAAGAGGATACTTCTACCTATAATCCGGACGGCAAGGAGATCGTTGCAAGGGAAAATGAGATCTCGGCACTCCGCAGCGAAGATATGGGCAAGGCATATTTTAACTGTCATACCGATATTACGATTCCGTATGATGAGTTAGACTGTATTACGGTGATCCGAAGCGATGGAACAACCGAAGATGTGATCCGGGATGGTATGTTTGTTGTTCCTGGAACGGAGAAGCTGAATGAGCCACTCCTTGCCAATGATTAGCAGAACTAATAATTGCTATAATTATATATTACTTCACCTTCTAGGAAAAGCAGTGTATACTAGAGGAAACAGATAGTATTCACATTAGGAAAAGGAGATAGAGACATGGCAAAAGTAGGAATTGTTATGGGTAGTGATTCAGATATGCCGGTTATGGCAAAGGCAGCAGACATCTTAGAGGAATTAGGCATTGATTATGAGATGACTATTATTTCTGCACACCGTGAGCCGGATGTTTTCTTTGAGTATGCAAAGACCGCAGAGGAAAAAGGCTTTAAGGTGATCATTGCAGGTGCAGGAATGGCAGCACATCTTCCGGGCATGTGTGCAGCAATCTTCCCGATGCCGGTAATCGGTATCCCAATGCATACTACTTCCTTAGGTGGACGCGATTCCCTGTATTCGATCGTACAGATGCCAACCGGAATTCCGGTTGCAACGGTAGCCATCAATGGTGGAGCAAATGCAGGAATTCTTGCAGCAAAGATCCTGGCTACTTCAGATGCAGCTTTATTAGAGCGTCTGAAAGCGTATTCGAAGAACTTAAAGGAGCAGGTAGTTGCCAAGGACAAGAAGCTTCAGGAAGTCGGATATAAGAATTATACAAAATAGAAGTAAGATTACAGGAGAACGCTTAGCATCCCATCGAGGCTAAGCGTTCATTTTTCTTGCTCTATAGGAAATACCATGTTACGTTAAAGCATGAAAGCTGTGCGATTGATAGAAGTTGAACACGGAAGTGTGCGGCAAGCGCACACTTTATTTCACCCTTGTACAAAATATCTTAAAATGGACACAATATGACACAGAGGAAAAGGGAGTTACATATGAAAAAGCATATCATTGTTACGTGTATACTTGTTCTTGTACTGACGGGAGTTTTAGCAGGATTTTTCGTTGTCCGAAGCCGGATGGATGAAAATGGGACTCCGGGTAAGACAGATACATCCCGGGCAGGGACCATGCAGGAGCAAAGTGAAGAGACGGATCAGGGAAAAAAGGCAGAAGAACAGTCAGGAAAAAATCAGACCGGGGGCAGTCAGATAGAAGAAGACCGGACAGAAGGCAGTCAGACAGAGGAGACTTTAAGCGGAGCAGCCGGAAAGAATCCGCAGGCAGAAGAGACAGATCAGGAGCAGGTTACGATGATGTTTACCGGGGATGTCCTGTTTGCCAATTCTTTTTCTGCCTGCTATGAAAGTGGTGGAATTGATGCGGTTGTAGCACCGGAGCTCAGACAGCAGATGGAGGATGTAGACATACTGATGGTAAATGAGGAATTCCCATTCAGCACGCGTGGTACACAGATGGAGGATAAACAGTACACCTTCCGGGCAGATCCGTCCTATGTATCTGCCTTAAATGAGTTAGGTGTAGATATTGTATCCCTTGCCAATAACCATATCTTAGACTATGGGAAAGAAGCCTTAAGTGATACCTTTACGACCTTAGATCAGGCTGGCATCCGCTATGCGGGTGCAGGAGAGAGTGCGTCGCGTGCGAAAGAACTTCAGGTGTTTGAAGTGGGCGGTCATAAGATTGGTATTCTTGCGGCATCGCGTGTGATACCGGTCGAGGGCTGGAATGTCGATAATCAGACTCCGGGGGTCTTTACGACCTATGATTCTGCTGCATTGTGCGCAGAGATTGAAAAAGCAAAAGAAACCTGCGATTATGTGGTGGTTTTTGTTCACTGGGGTGTGGAATATGAGGAGTATCCGCAGGATTATCAGAGAAGCCTTGCCAAAAATTATATTGATTCCGGTGCAGATCTTGTGATCGGTGGACATACACACTGCTTAGAGGGTATCGAATATTATAAGGGCAGCATGATCTGTTACAGTCTTGGCAACTTTATTTTCGGTTCCCAGATCGACCGTTCCGCTGCCGTTGAGGTGACGCTTACTGCATCCGGCGGGGAAACAGAACGTCTGATCCCGGTGTATGCGGCGGGCGGCTGTACAAAGCTTATGGACGATGCGGATGCGAAGAATCTGTATCAGTATATGCAGAATATATCGGACGGGGTTACGATTTCGGCGGAAGGAACTATCATAGACGCAGGAACTGCAATGGAGTAAATTTATCCACTTTCGCGGTTTAAAGCAAAAAAGTCTTGCCAGATAGCAAAAAACAGTTTATGATAGGCTTATAAAAAATGGAGGAACAAAAAATGGAGAAAAGAATTTCAGGGCACACAGGACTTTTGGCATTAATTGGTTCACCGGTCGGACATTCCGGTTCACCGGCGATGTATAACTACAGCTTTGAGAAGCTGGGCTTGGATTATGCCTATGTTGCTTTTGATATAAAGGTAGAAGAGGTAAAGGCTGCCATCGACGCAATGAAGACCTTCAAGATGCGTGGCTGTAACGTAACGATGCCATGTAAGACAGAAGCATTGAAGTATATGGATGAGCTTTCACCGGCAGCAAGAATCATCGGTGCAGTCAATACGATCGTAAATGATGACGGAAAACTGACCGGATATATCACAGACGGAGAAGGCTTTGTACATAACTTAAAGGATCACGGAATCGATATTAAGGGAAAGAAGATCACAGTCGCAGGCGGCGGCGGAGCAGCAACAGCTATTCAGGTACAATGTGCATTAGATGGAGCAAGAGAGATCACGATCTTCAATATCAAGGATGCATTTTTTGAGAGAACCTTACAGACCGCTGAGAAGATCCGTGCAGAAGTGCCGGGCATCGTAGTCAATGTCTATGACATCGCAGACACCGCGAAGATGACAGAAGAGATTGCAGACAGTGATATTTTTGCAAATGCTACGATCGTTGGAATGAAGCCAATGGAAAATGAGAGCGTTGTTAAGGACTTAAGCGCATTCCGTCCGGGACTCGTAGTTGCAGATGCAGTCTACAATCCGGAAGAAACGAAGCTTTTAAGAGAAGCAAAGGAAGCAGGCTGTACCTGCATCAACGGAAAGGGCATGCTTTTATGGCAGGGCGTAGCTGCCTTCAAGCTTTATACCGGACAGGATATGCCGGTAGAAGACGTAAAGAAACTGTTCTTCAGCTAGGAAGATTTATTTTAGAGTCTATATTTCATAGTATAGAATGGTCAAATGACACCGTGAATTATGAATTTGCGACCATGGAGAATCTTACATTTTCTTATTGTTCTGTAGTTCATCCAGCAATGCAGCGACAAGAAGGCCGCTGCAAGCAAACACCAATTTACGGTGCAATTTGACTTGTAATTTTTAGAAGAAATCGTGTCTCTCTAATACGTTTAAGATATTTCTGCCTTCCTCAGTTCCCTCGATAATTCTTCTTGCACGCTTGCTGTCACCGATGTTGATGATCTCAACATTTGTTGACTCGAAAGCTTCCTCTAAGTCAGCCAATACCGGTGTGTTTGCACGCATACCAAGACAGATAAATCCATAATCGAATGGAACATCTTCTTCTACACCCTCCGGATTCTTTACTAGGAAGCGGTCGTTTTTCACCTCTAAGAGAGCAGTATTTGTCATCTGCTTTACATTGTATTTCTGCATTTTGCAGGCAGTATCATTTTTCGTAACAGGGTCTAAGCCGTTTCCAATCATCGGAAGCATCTCGACCATGGTTACATCTGCACCCTTCGGTGCAAAGTATTCCATAACATCAAGACCTACAGCACCACCACCGATGATGGCAACTTTCTTTCCGTTCATGTCTTCCGGATACTCATTCAGACGCTCGATCATCTTAAGCACCGTAGCAACCTGTGTATGATCCTTATCTACAAGATCATGCAGACCTGTGATCGGTGGAAGTGTCGGTACGGAACCGGTAGCATTTACGATAATGTCCGGATTTAAGCTCTTTACAAGATCTACGGTTGCTTCGGTATTTTTGAAGATGAAGAGGTTGTGCAGCTTAGAAGCACGATGGATCAGATACTTCGGGAAGTCTGCAAGACGGTTCTTATCCGGGATCTTAGAGATTACAGAAGCAAGTCCGCCCAGCTCCGGCTTTTTCTCGATTAAGAATACGGTACATCCAACTTCGGCAGCAGTGCAGGCAGCCTCAAGTCCGGCAGTACCACCACCGATGACAACAACGTTGCATGGTTTTGTGATCTTTCGTTTCATATAATCTTCACCGCTGTTAACAGCAGGGTTGATCGTACAACGGATTGGCTGGTTTAAACCGATACGGTGTCCTGCACAACCGATGTTACAGGAAATACATTTACGAAGATCGCATTCGTTGCCGAATTCTACCTTGTTGACCCATTCCGGATCTGCGATCAGTCCACGACCCATTCCGATAAAGTCTGCGTCGCCGCGGGCAAGAATATCTTCTGCAGCCTGTGGGTTACGGATATTTCCGACGGTAATACATGGCTTGTTGTACTTTTCCTTAACAGCCTTAGACATATAGGAACGCCATCCGTCCGGGAAGTAGTTTGCATCGATCTGGTACTGGATAGAACCATTCAGTCCACAGGAAACATCAAATACATCAACTTCCTTCTCAAAGTACTGTAAGTACTCTAAGGTATCCTCTAAGGTATTACCGCCTTCTATCATTTCATCAGCACTGATGCGGACGAAGATAGGGAAGAATGGTCCGACCTGTTTACGGACTTCTTCCATCACGAGCCTGGTAAAACGTGCTCTGTTTTCCGGGCTTCCGCCGAATTCATCCGTACGCTTATTGGTAAGCGGGGAAAGGAACTGGCTTAACAGATAGGAGTGTCCGGCATGGATCTCAACTGCATCAAATCCACAGATCTGTGCACGTTTTGCAGCTTCTCCGTACTTTTTCACGATCTGAAGAATCTCTTCCTTTTCTAATGGACGAGGAATCTCGCCGTTTGCCTTAGATGGAATATCCGAAGCGGATACCGGCTGCATTCCGATTCTGGAAGACATTGCGGAAGCACCAGCATGGTTTAACTGGATCGCGATACATGCGCCGTGCTTGTGTACATTTTCACATAATTTGAATAATCTCGGGATATAGTTATCTAAATCGATACGGAGCTGTGTGGTTCCGTTTGATCCCTGTGGGGAATCAACGCTGGCATTCTCAACGATCAAAAGACCGGTGCCTCCCTTGGCACGCTGCTCATAATAGTTGATGTGTAAGAAACTCATTTCGCCGTTCTGCTCACCGTAATTCGTTCCCATTGGTGTCATAACGATACGGTTTTTCACGGTCATGCGGCGGATTGTCATTGGTTCAAAAATATGATGGTATTTACTCTTCATTTGATCTTCTCCTCTACGATGGAATCGATGTTGTATGGTTACTTAGGATGTACCATAAGAGGCTGCTTTAAACATGCCGTGATCCCAAAGGTGTCGAAGTAAGGGATGTGGCATTGTCTCATGTAATTCGGGCAGATCTATGAGACGGTCATGTTTGATAATTTTTTGTCAAACGTATTTTTTAGCTAACTTCACTGTAATCGGAAAAGAGAAAAAAGTCTAATTGATTTTTTGGTTAAAATCAATAGATTTTAACTATGAATTGTGCTATGGTGAATGCAGGAAAAGGGGGATTTTCGATGAATCTGAGTCAGTTGCAGTATTTTGTGACATTAGCGAAGGAAGAACATTATACAAGAGCAGCGAAGCAGTTAGCGATTACACAGCCAAGCTTAAGCCACGCGATGAATCTGTTAGAGCAGGAGCTTGGGACCAGGCTGTTTGAAAAAAAAGGACGGAATGTTGTTTTGACGAAGTATGGAAGAACATTTCTTCCTTATGTAGAAGAGTCTTTGAAGGTGCTTGAGGATGGAATCAAGCGGACACGCTTTTTAAACGGAAGCAGGGAGGGGGAGATCCGGCTTGCATACATCTATACGATGGGCAGCCGTTTTGCGCCACAGATCGTCCGGGAATTTTTAGATGCATATCCCGATTATCATATTGAGTTCCGGTTTACGGTCGGTGCGACACCGGACATCCTGCAGGGGTTAAAAGAGGATAAGTACGATGTGGTCTTTTCTTCCTATCAGGATAAGGAGCCGGAGATCTCTTTTACACAGATCGGAAGCCAGAAGCTTGTGTTAGTCGTTCCAAGGGAGCATCCGCTTGCGATGATTGATTCAGTGGATCTGCATGATACAGTGGACGAGCCGATGATCTATTTTTCCAAAAGCAGTGGTTTAAGACCTGTGATCGATCAGCTCTATGAGAAGATCAATGTCTTTCCGAAGATCGCATTTGAAATGGAGGAGGATGGAAGTATGGCAGGACTGGTTGCGCAGGGCTTCGGAATCGCAGTCATGCCGGACATTCCGATCCTTAAGACACTTCCGGTCAAGACCCTTTCGATCACAAGCCCGGAATACGAACGTGCCGTATACCTTGCACAGGTGAAAAACCGCTACCAGTCACCGGTGATCCAGGCATTCACGGAGTATGTGACGACACACTTCCGTTAGAAAAATATAGGGTGGAGAAGATACTTTATGAATATATCTTTCAGCTTTCACAAAATTTATTCCTTTGCTCCGAATTCCGAATCTAACATTTTCTAAATGTTCTGCCAAGATATTATTCACGACCGCAACCGCAAAAGACGTGACGTCCATGTCCCGGCTTTTGCTTGCGGCAACGTCCATGTTGCCGCATTGCTCACCACTCTACAGAACATTAAGAAAATATAAGATTCTCCATAAGTCGCAAATTCATAAACTTTTGTGGAAGCTGACAGGCATATTTTGTAATGATGCGCTTTGTCGCTTCATATTTTATGAATTAGAATTGAATGCGACAAAATGTACCTATCGTTTTGGAAAACGATAGGTTGTTATATGCCTACGAAAACGAATGCCGGTTCATACGCACAAACTGGATCAGCCGCTGTACTGCCGGGAGCTGGTATCTGCCGCGCATATAGCCCATGTATACGGTATGGTAGATGGCTTCCGATGGGATCAGGGAACGGATGCAGATGTCATCCCGGTGGATCGATTCCACATCAGCGACAAGGGCGATCCCGAAGTTTTCAGCTACAAGCGAAGCGATTCCGTTTTCATCCGGTGATTCGCAGATAAAGTTCGGTCTGACTCCATGTTCCTTGAAAAAGCTGTGCGTATACTGGCCAAGACCGGAGGTACGGTCGTAGCCTAAGACTGGATATTGTTCAAAGACACCAGATTCTAAGGTGTCTTTTTTGGTGAGCGGATGGTGGAGCGGCAGGATGACAACTATCTCCTGACGTATAATAGGAACAAACTCAATTCCAGGTTCGTTATCTGCATAAGAACCAAAGATCAGATCATAGGAACCGTTTTTTAAGCCGGCAACATTTCTAGACGTGATGTCCTGATGAAAGTTAAAGGTAACATTGCGGTTCTCGTCCTGTGCGAGAAAAGTGCGGACGGTATGCGGAATATAGTTACGGGCAAGCGGCGATACATATGCAATATCGATGTGTCCACCGTCACTTGCAAGCTGGTGCATTTTCGCTTCTGCACGGTTTACTTCATTTAAGATCAGGGAAACATGTTCTAAGAAGATCTGTCCTGCCTTGGTGAGAATGACATTGCGCCCCTTTTTTTCAAATAAAGTGGTGCCGAATTCATCTTCTAAGGATGCGATCGAGCGGCTGAGACTCGGCTCGGAAATATTTAATTTTTCGGCTGCCTGATTAAAATGCTGCAAGGTGGCAGCTTCATAGAAGTAGGACAATTGATTGAGCGTCATAATCAAAAACCTCCTGATTAATAGATAATGTCTATAGGATGTATAAAATAAACAATTTGAATACGCTGTTTTGGTTAAATGAAACCATAACCAGTACATAAATGCTATTAAAAAACAACAAAATAAGCATTAGAAGTATAGGTGAAGATGGCTTATAATAAATGTAACAGAGGTTGTTATAAATTTAACAATGTGGGCAGACATCGTTAAATGGTTACAGAAAACAAAAGAGAAATTCGTATTCATTTCAAACAAAAAGGAGAACAAAACTATGGCAGAGAGACTTACAGGACACACAGAACTTATCGGATTAATGGCATACCCAATCAGACATTCCAGTTCACCGGCAATGCATAATGAAGCATTTGCATATCTTGGATTAGATTATGCATATCTTGCATTCGAAGTAGACAACAGCACCTTAGAGGATGCCGTAAAGGGACTTCGTGCATTAAAGCTGGTCGGATCAAACGTATCTATGCCAAACAAGACCCTTGTCGGACAGTACTTAGATCATCTTTCACCGGCAGCAGAATTATGTGGAGCAGTAAATACCATCACAAATGATAACGGCGTTTTAACCGGACATATCACAGACGGTATCGGTTTCATGCAGGCATTAAAGGATTATGACATTGATCCGATCGGCAAAAAGATGACAATCGCCGGAGCAGGCGGAGCGGCAACTGCAATTGAGATCCAGGCAGCACTGGATGGTGTAAAAGAGATCTCAATTTTCAATATCCATGACAAGTTCTGGGATAACGCAGTAGAGACGGTCCGTAAGATCAATGAGAAAACAGACTGCAAGGCAGCCTTATATGACTTAGATGACAAAGAGCAGTTACGAAAAGAGATCGAAGACAGCTATATGTTAGTAAATGCAACCGGAATGGGCATGAAACCATTAGAGGGACAGACATGGTTACCGGATACTTCTTATTTAAGACCGGATCTGATCTGCTGTGATACCGTATATGCACCACTTGAGACAAAGTTCTTATCCATGGCAAGAGAAGCCGGATGTAAGAGACAGAACGGACTTGGCATGATGTTATTCCAGGGTGCAGCAGCATTCAGGCTCTGGACAGGCAGGGATATGCCGATCGAGCACATGAAAGAAGTTTTAAATATCAAATACGGCGATTAATGCAAAAATAAAGGAGAAAAAGAATGGAAAAACAGTCAAAGGCAAAATATTATCCGGCAGCGATCATCTTATACCTGACCTATTTTATACACGGAATCGGCTGTGCGATCTTAGGACAGCAGGCGATCAAGGAAGTATTAGTCGGACAGTGGGGCTATTCGGACATTGCAGCAAACATCGGTATCGTAACAACCGTATCCGCAGCATTAGGACTCGGACGTCTGATCACCCTTCCGTTTTCCGGACCGATTTCCGATAAGTTCGGACGTAAAGTATGTACGATCATTGGTGTAGTGACCTATGCAATGTTCTTTGCAGGAATTGCACTTTCACCAAACTGGCAGGTCGCATATGCAGCAGCGATCCTTGGTGGTGTTGCAAACTCCTTCTTAGATTGTGGTGTAATTCCGGAGACCGTTGAGATCATGGCTCCAAGAACAGGACTTGCCACCATGGGAACCAAGCTTTTTGTAGCATTAGGACAGAAAGCACTTCCATTTGTGGTTGGATTTATCGCAGCATCGGAAGGACTTGAGATGAGCCGTTCCCATACGGTATTATATACACTGGCAGTTGCAATCATCATTATCGGTGTCATCATTTTCTTCGTACCAAGTGTCAGCGGAGGAAAGACAGAGAGCGGAAAAAAGACTTCCTTTATTGAGAACATCAAGTCGGCACATTTTTCTGTAGAAAGCTTTGCACTGATCATCATTGGATTTACCTGTACCGCTACCTTCCAGTTATGGTTAAACTGTGCACAGACTTTTGCAAAGGATGTTGCCGGTGTGGCAGATCCCTCCAGAATGCAGTCCTTATATTCTACCGGAACGATCGTTGCGATCATCGTAACCGCAATTTTTACCATGAAGATCAAGTCTGTAAGATTTCTGGTAGTATATCCGGGTGTTTCACTTGCAGCCCTGATCATGGTATATGTATCAAAGTCAGAGACAATGTGTATGGCAGGAGCATTCTTATTAGGCTTCTTTGCAGCAGGTGGTGTACTCCAGCTTGCAACTGCAACAGTAAATGATCTTTTCCCGAAGTTTAAGGGTACGATCACATCCATTATCATGATCGCATCTTCTCTGTCTAACTACACAATTTTAACAGCAGCAGGTAAGATGAGTGCTTCCGGTGTTATGATGATGAACATTGTGATCACAGCAATCGGAGTAGTACTGGCATTGTTTGTAAATGTCAGATATGGTACATTATTAAAGAATGCAGACACAGAATAGTGAGGGAGAATCGAATATGAGCAATTATGTAGAAGTAAGAGGAATTAAGATCGGAGCAGGCGTTCCAAAAATCTGTGTTCCGATCGTTGGAAAGACAAAAGAAGAAATCCTTGCAGCAGCAAAGTCTTTTGAAGGTGTTGCAAAGGATGTGGTAGAGTGGCGTGTAGACTGGTTCGAGGGCGTGTTTGACTTCGCACAGGTGGTGGATGTATTAAAAGAGCTTCGTCCTGCACTCGGCGGGACACCAATCCTGTTTACCTTCCGTACCTCAAAAGAGGGTGGCGAAAAGTCCATTCTTCCGGCAGATTATGCACTGTTAAATGAGCGTGCAGCAGCAACCGGTCTGGTGGATCTGGTGGATGTCGAAGCATTTACCGGTGATGACGTGGTAAAAGAAATCATTGAGGCAGCACATTCCTATGGTGTCAAGGTCGTAGCTTCCAACCATGACTTTGATAAGACACCGGAAAAGGACGAGCTGGTACGCAGACTCATAAAAATGCAGGAGCTTGGTGCAGATATCCCGAAGATTGCAGTGATGCCGCAGAATAAGAAGGATGTACTGACACTGCTTGCAGCAACCGAAGAGATGGCATCTGAGCATGCAGACCGTCCAATCATCACCATGTCTATGGCAGGAACAGGCTTAATCAGCCGTCTGTGCGGTGAAGTATTTGGTTCTGCCCTGACCTTTGGTGCAGTAGGAAAGGCTTCCGCTCCGGGACAGATGAATGCAGCAGACTTAAATACGGTTTTACATTTGATTCACGAAAGTTTATAATGACTTGTCAAAATATAGCAGGGGGACTATAGATGAAAAAGATACTACACTGGCTGGATGAATATTTGGAAGAGTTTTTGATGGTTGTTTTTCTGATCGGAATGACAGTCATCATGGGAATTCAGGTATTATCGCGTTATGTTCTTGGCATATCGCTGTCTTGGTCAGAAGAGATCACAAGGTATCTTTTCATCTGGTCCGCCTTTTTAAGTGTCAGTTATTGTACGAAAAAGTGTATTTCCATTAAGATTGACCAGTTTATCCAGATGTTCCCAAAACGAGGCAAAGCGATGTTTAAGGTGTTAAATCTTACGGTTGAGTTTATCTTTTTTGTATATCTGATCCCATATGCCTTCCTGTACCTTAAGGCAACGGTCGAAAGCGGACAGGTTTCTCCGGCATGTGGCATTCCAATGTACTATATACAGTCTGCACCATTGATCTGTTTTTCGCTTACCGCATTCCGGATCGTGCAGCGTTGGGCCGGAGAGTGGGAAACTGCCTTCGGACATAAGAAGAATGTGGAAAAAACAGGGAATGGAGGAGAAACAGAATGTCAGCAATCGTAATTTTTATACTATTCGTAATCTGTCTGTTGATCGCCGTTCCGGTTTCCATTTCGCTTGGCGTGGTTGCAACGCTTCCGGGCGCATTTGACGGTTCCTTTACTGCGAGTGCAAGCTATGTGATCCGTTCCATGTTAGGAGGAATCGACAGCTTCCCATTACTGGCTGTTCCGATGTTTGTACTGGCAGGTATCTTAATGGCACATGGAGGAATCTCGAAGAAGCTGTTTGATGTATTTTCCTATTTTCTCGGAAAACGGACAGCAGGCATTCCGTGTGCAGTCATCATAACCTGCCTCTTTTATGGAGCAATTTCCGGCTCTGCACCGGCAACGGTAGCTGCGGTAGGAAGTATGACGATCCCGCTTTTAACAGAGCTTGGTTATAAGAAGGACTTCTCCACTGCGATCGTTGCAGTAGCAGGCGGACTGGGTGTTATCATCCCTCCTAGTATCCCGTTTATCATGTATGCGATGGCATCCGGGGAATCCGTCAGTGATCTTTTCCTGGCCGGTATCATACCGGGGGTTATGATCGCACTTATGCTGATGTTTTATGCCTGTTATTATTGCAGAAGATACGGCGAGGACAAGGAACGGATCAATGCGAAGATCGATGCATTGCATGAAAAGGGCTTTTTTAAAGTATTAAAAGAAAGCTTATGGGCACTGATCAGTCCGGTGATCGTACTTGGCTGTATCTACAGCGGTGTGGCATCTCCGACAGAGGCAGCGGTAATCTCGGTATTTTATGCATTGTTTGTAAGTCTTGTGATCTATAAGACAATCCGTATCCGTGACATCTGGGGAATCCTTGTAGAGGCAATGCGTACCTATGCACCGATTTTATTTATCTTAGCAGCATCGACCGCATTTTCGCGTGTACTTACACTGATGCAGGTACCGCAGCTTGTCAGCAGCTGGATCTTAGATCATTTTACGAATCAGATCATCCTGTTACTTGTAATCAACCTGTTCCTGTTACTGGTGGGAATGGTTATGGATACAACACCGGCGATCCTGATCTTAAGTCCGATTCTGCTTCCGATCGTAATGCAGATCGGTATGAATCCGGTTCATTTTGGTGTTATGCTGATCGTCAACCTCGCAGTCGGCTTTGTGACCCCGCCGATCGGAGTAAACCTGTTTGTCGCAAGCTCTCTGACAGGAGAACCGGTGATGAAGATCGCCAAAAAGGCAATGCCGATGATCGGATATTTCCTGCTCGCACTGTTACTGATCACATTTATCCCTGCGATCAGTCTGGTGTTATTGTAGGATGGGCAAAAGGAGGCGCAGATGAGAAAAAAGAAAATGAAACAGATCGGTGTACTGCTTGTCGGCTTTTGTCTGCTGCTTAGCGGATGCTCGCAAAAACAGGCATCGGATCAGACGGAAAATACAGAAGAAGTGCAGCGTTATGCATGGCCGCTTGGAACTTCAAGTCCGGAGGACACCGTGACGCAGCTTATGGCGGAACGCTTTGCCGAAGAAGTCGAACGGCTCAGCGGCGGAACAATGAAGATCGCAGTTTACCCGAACAGTGTCTTAGGTGGTGACCGTGAGCTGTTAGAGTCCTGCAAGGACGGGGATATTCCGTTTGTTATGCAGAATACCGCACCGCAGGTAACCTTTATGCCGGATACCGCGGTCTTTGATCTCCCATGTGCGTTTGACACGATGGAAGCGGTGCGGAGCCATGTGGATGATGAACAGTTTTTCGCACGTATCCAGAAGGTCTACCGGAAGGGTGGCTATGAACTGCTTGGTTATGCAGATCAGGGCTTCCGTGTCATGACAACGAATGACAAGGTCGGGTCCATCGCTGATTTTAAGGGACAGAAGATCCGTACCATGGAGAATTCTTACCATATCCAGTTCTGGAAGCTGTTGTCTGCAAGCCCGACACCGATGACCTTTTCAGAGGTCTATATCGGATTACAGCAGGGAACGATCGATGCACAGGAGAATCCATACGAGGTAATTGTTTCAAATAAGCTCTACGAGCAGCAGAAATATGTGGTTGAGACGAACCATCTGCCGCATCTGATTTCACTGATCGTAAGTGACAGCTTTATGCAGGACTTATCCGAAGAAAAGCAGGAGATCATCCGCGAGGCAGCAAAGACGGCAAAGGATTATGCGCGTGAGCAGTCGGATGAACGGGTCGCTTCCAGAATCCAGACGATCAGGGATTCCGGTACAGAGGTCATTACCTTAGACGAGCAGACAAGAGAAGAGATGCGTAAAGCCAGCCAGCCGGTCTATGATGCGATCAAGAAGAAGGTAGATCCTGCACTGGTGGATTCCTATCTGGGAGAGTAGCACTTTAACGTACTAAAATTCTGCTTGATTCTTTTTTCCGTGCTTGTTATAATGGCGGAAGAACTGTAACAGAGAAGAAAGGGTTGCGATACGCAACAGGTACGAACATGGATAAGATAAATGCAATTCGTGAGAAGATCGGAGCATGTGATGACATCATCATCGAGCAGCTTGCGATCCGTATGGGACACATTCAGGAGATCATCGCTTATAAGAAGGTAACCGGTATCCCGATTTTACAGCCGGAGCAGGAAAAGAAGCAGACGGCAGCGTTAGAGGCAAAGCTAGGCGATAATGAATTCGAGGAAGAGATCCTTGATATTTTCAAATACATTGTAAAAAACAGCCGCAGGATCCAGGCAAAGAGCCTGTTTGATTACAATATTTTCCTGATCGGTTTCATGGGAGCTGGTAAGAGTACTGTTGCCGGAGAACTGAAGGCAAAGCTTGAGATGGACCGTGTCGAGATGGATCAGATGATCGTCGAGAAGCAGGGCATGTCAATCTCTGAGATCTTCGATGAATATGGCGAAGCATATTTCCGTAATCTTGAGAGTAATACATTGATCGAGCTACAGAAGCGTAAGCAGACGATCGTTTCCTGTGGCGGCGGTGTTGTCATGCGAGAAGAGAATCAGGATCATATGAAGAAGAACGGACGGATCGTTCTTTTAACAGCGAAGCCTGAGACGATCTATGAGCGTGTCAAGGACAGTACAGACCGTCCGATCTTAAATGGCAACATGAACGTAGAATTTATCAGTGAGCTGATGGAAAAACGTAGAGCACGTTATGAAGAGGTTGCAGATGTTACGGTTGCAACCGATGGCAAGAATGTAACACAGATCTGTGAAGAGATCATATCGAAGTTAATTAAGTTAGATAATACTTCGGAAGAAGAATAGAAGAAAAAGGATGTATCAACCTGGTGGGTGGTACATCCTTTTTACTGTATAGGAAATTCCTATACCTGATTATTCAAATGCGAATCTGGCAAAAGAGAGTTCCACACCCTTTGCGATCCGGCTGCAGATATTAACTGCATTACCCATAACATCGGAAAACTGATCATCCCTGGTCACGACCTTGAGGTATTCGTGATCTTCTGTGATCTCCACACTTGCAACATCATCGAGTGACTGGAGTTCCTTTGTGATCTTTTGTGATTCATTGTCTGTTACTTTTTTTGATAAATGATAATATCTGCCCATAATACACATCCTTTCTGATGGGTTGCCTTTGACTAACTTAAGTATAGCACTGCGAACTAAAAACAGTATACCTATAAATGAGAAGATTTATCAGTTTTTCGAAAAAAGCTATTTATTCGTATTACTGAATTTCCCAGTATCCTTTACGATCAGATCCGACTCTTACAATTTTTCCATCTTCTTTTAGTTTGTGTATAAGACGACTAACTTTTCGTGGACTGACATTCATTTTTTTTGCCAGTTGATTGGCTGTTATGGAAGCATTTTCTTCTAATATTTTTAGAAGGTTCGATATTTCTGAATTATCATTGCCAATTTCATTGCCACTATTATTGCCATTGGCAATGATAAGATTACTTTTTGGCAGTGATAATGGAAATGCAACTTTTATAAAATGTTCAGATATATAGAAAATACTTTTATCATATGCTTTTAAAATTCTACTCATTCCTGAACCTAATTGTTCTACAAGTCCTACATCTTTAAATACACGCATTAGCTCTCGATTCCTTGGCATGCTGCTACAACTGAAAAAATCATCTTCACTTTGTCCAGCTATCAGACCACCATAAGATGTAAAAACCATTTTGTCATTAAAAATTTCAAAAACAGGCGAAAATTCTCTTGTAAAGTCTGAATGTACGATAGTATTGATTACTGCTTCACGCATTGCAATAGGGTCAATTAAATTTTTTTCTAATCGCTTAGTATTAGTTACTTTGGTTCTTGTAATATTTTCGATTCTTAATTTCTCTAATACTTGATGTGTAGCTTTTATTAAAGAGCAGTATCCGTATTCTTCGTTTTCAATTAAATCCACTTTATCTGATCCCGCATACTTAGCCACTTTAATTGACATTCCATTTTCGTCAGCCAACAAGTATGCAACATAATTATACTTACCATCAGGAGTCAGAAGCTCAAGTGAATTTGCAAATTTCTCATTCAGTTCTAAGCCATTTTCTTGATAATAGATTTTTAATTGTGCAAAAGAAAGATCTTGTCTAGGAGAAGTAATATTTCGCAGTGTATTATGAATTCTTTTGCTGTAAAGATCATCAATCATTGTTGTTGGCATTGGTTGAGAGGAAGATCCCATTCGTGTAAAGCAACCATTCGGTGACATACCAAGTTTTTTTATATAATAT
>ERZ1034873.608-NODE-608-length-17919-cov-5.321261_pt1 | contig 17919 bp, 17 predicted proteins | sample MGYA00520689_ERZ1034873 | MGnify/ENA primary metagenome ERZ1034873 (study PRJEB33766, sample SAMN09781722) | gut metagenome | biome: gut microbiome | host: Homo sapiens | place: Madagascar | study: EMG produced TPA metagenomics assembly of the PRJNA485056 data set...
AAATTATTCTACAACTGAATTTTATTCGTTTGCTGCTGCGTACTCGCTAGCCCATCCATCAACGAATGCTGTCTTAACATCATCCCATGTACCTGTTCCTGATGCGTAAGCTGTTAATGCAGAACCTAAGTTGTTCTTCCACTCTTCGGAAGGAATTGTGGAGAAGTTCCATGATACAGGAGTCTTGCCATCAGCAATGTACTGGTTTGCCTGCTCTACGAATGGATTCTGTGCTGTATATCCATCATCGAACGTATCAAACGGAGTTACAAATCCCATCTCGTTTGCTACACAGTCACGGCCTGCGTCGCTTGTGATTACCCAGTTTAAGAAGTCCTCTGTTGCCTTAATGTCTTCCTCAGAAGCATTCTTGTTGATACACCAGTAGTTCTCAGATCCTGTACAAAGTCCCTGATTCTCTTCTCCGTCAGCTCCAATGTAGATCGGCATCATGCCAAGGTCATCATCTGTCAGTAAACCACCTTTGATGATATCGCCATATGCCCATGTACCATTCTGGTAGAACACTGCATTTCCTAAGGAGAACTCAGCTGTTGCATCATCACCTGTCTTAGTAGCGATCATAGAAGGCTCGCAGGTTGAATCTGTGGTATATAAATCCCAGATGTTCTTGTAGTTGTCAAGGTATGTACCCTCAATTGCATCTGTAGATGCGATGCCCTTGTCTTTGTATTCATAGTAGATTGGAAGGTTTGCTAAGTGAGTCTTGAATCTCCAGTCAGAGGAAGAATCCATACCTGCGGAAGTAAATGCTCCCTGAAGGTCATAATCAGGACCTGCTGCTTCGCTTACCTCAGCCAGTCTTGACTGAATATCATCAGCAACTTCCTTTAACTTGTCAAAGCTGTTGATCTCGTCGATAGAAGAAACCTTTGCTCCGTCCATCTTGCAATATGCATTTAATACTGTCTTGTTGTAGATCAGACCGTAAGTCTCAATAACGTATGCAATACCATCTACTGCATCGCCATCCTTTAATACGAAGTCATCACTCTTAACATGTGAATATAAATCTGTATCTTTCAGATCTAAGCAGTAATCTTTCCATGTAGCAAGACCAACCGGTCCGTTTACCTGGAATAAGGTAGGTGCATCAGATTTTGCCATCTCAGACTTTAAGGTCTGCTCATAAGTATTCGATGCGGCTGTAACGACTGTTACAGGAACCCCTGTTTCATCGGTATACTTTGTTGCAAGCTGCTGCCACTGCTCATCCTGTTCCGGTTTGAAGTTCAGGTAGTAAACAGTTCCGTCACCTGTTGCTTCTGCATCTGCTGCCGGTGTCTCTGTAGCTGTCTTAGAAGCATCTGCTGCATCAGATTTTGATGCATCATCGTTTTTGCTGCCGCTGTTGTTGCTTCCACATCCTGCAACCATAGCTGCTGTCATGGATAAAACTAACATCAGTGAAACTAACTTTCTTTTCATAGTACATCCTCCTAAAATGATATGTTATCCTTCCTGACAACGTTTGCGGTAATGTTATCGGTAACGTTTTCAGTGGATGAGTTAAGTATATGACATTCTTTGGCAAATAGCAATGCTTTTTTTACATTTTGTACAATATATATATTTCAGCGTTCCGTTTTTGTGCATATTTACTATTTGCTTTTTGAACAGCACTGTTTTCCCTTGTAAATATCGGTTATTTTATGCCTTGCACTGGTGTATTTTGCACTTTCATCTTATAATAGATTCGGTGTCAGAGCCGAAAATAATCAGAATTGGATGATAATACTACTATGAACCAGAATTCTTCTTATATTGATACTGCTCTCTTTTCACAGGCATGTGATTATGTCCGTGACCTGCAAAAACATTCGATGGGCATCGGCACGCTCAGTGAAAAGACGATCCATGCCGTTTTAAAATACTACTATGCTCCAGATCCCGCTTTCCATGAACAAAAGGTCGGTTCCTTTGTAGCCGATATTCTCGTAAACGGTGAGATCACCGAGATCCAGACGCGGGCTTTCCATAACTTAAGACGCAAGCTCGATGTGTTTCTGCCTTCCCATGAAGTAACGATCGTTTATCCGGCTGCCCATACCAAGTGGCTCTCGTGGATCGATCCTGCGACCGGTGAGATCAGCAAGCCCAGAAAATCACCCAAAACCGGAACGATCTATCAGATCATTCCGGAATTATATAAGATCAAAATGTACCTAAAAAATGAACATCTGCACTTTACGATCCCACTGATCGATGTAGAGGAAACCAGGCTGCTAAACGGATGGAGTTACGATAAGAAGCGGGGTTCTTCAAGAAATGACGGCACCCCGGTTGCAATCTTTGACGAATGCCATATCGACTGCCGCAGGGACTTTTTACAGTTTCTACCGGACACACTCCCGGCAGAATTTACGGCTAAGGATCTAAAAACTGCTGCGCATATCACGGAACGCACTGCACAGACTGCACTAAACCTGCTCTTTTATCTGGAACTTGTTGACCGCATCGGGAAAAAAGGGAATGCCTTTATTTATTCCTTGTCAAACCATGTACCGGATGATACTATTTAAACAGATCATACTCTGGAGGATGACATGAACGATTATATCAAACATAAGATAGACCATAATGCACACCGGCTTTTAACCGCAGTCAAATGGGTTGTTTTTTCTATTTTATCCGGTCTGATCGTCGGACTGGCTGCGACCGCTTTCTTTTTTGCCATGCAGTCCGTAACCGAGACAAGACTCGCACATCCGTGGCTGATCCTGCTGCTTCCGGCAGGCGGTGTTTTGATCGTCGCCTGCTACAAGGTACTGCACGATGAACACGACACCGGAACCAATCTCGTCTTATCGGCGATCCATTCCGGGGAAGAGATTCCGCTTCGCATGGCACCGTTAATTTTTATCTCCACACTGATCACACACCTCTTCGGTGGTTCTGCCGGAAGGGAAGGAGCTGCCTTACAGCTTGGCGGCAGTATCGGCAATTCACTCGGCAGACTGTTCCGCTTCGATGAAAAGGATCAGCACATTATGATCATGAGCGGTATGAGTGCTGCCTTTTCCGCACTTTTCGGTACTCCGATGGCTGCTGCGATCTTTTCCATGGAGGTCGTCAGTGTCGGCATCATGCACTACTCCGCTCTCGTTCCATGTGTAGTTTCCTCACTGGTCGCACATGGCGTTGCACTGTTTTTCGGTGTATCCCAGGAGATGTTTCTGATCAATGATGTGCCTGCCTTTACGATCTCTTCTTCCGTGAAGTTAACAATCCTTGCGATCTGCTGTGCACTCGTCAGTATCCTGTTCTGTATCATGTTACACGGCTGCGAAGTCCTGTATAAAAAATACATAAAAAATCCCTATCTCCGTGCAGCAGCCGGCGGCTGTATCATCATCATTCTGACCATACTCGTCGGCAATCAGAGCTACAACGGAACAGGGATTGCGATTATTGAAAAATGTATTGACGGAACTGTCCGCCCGGAAGCATTCTTTGTGAAAATGCTCTTTACTGCACTGACACTCGGTGCCGGCTTTAAGGGCGGTGAGATCGTTCCGTCCTTCTTTATCGGGGCATCGTTTGGATGTCTGTTTGGAAATAGGATTGGCTTTTCTCCTACCATGTGTACCGCAGTCGGAATGACCGCTGTTTTCTGCGGTGTGACAAACTGTCCGATCACTTCACTGCTGATCAGCTTTGAACTGTTTGGCTATGACGGCATGCCGTTTTTCTTACTCGCGATTGCTTTCAGCTACATGCTCTCCGGCTACTTTGGATTATACAAGAGCCAGAAGATCATCTACTCCAAGTTCAAGACGAACTACATCAACAAACAGACTCACTGATACAGACCGGCTTTTCTTAATGCCTTACGGATCTGCGGTCCGATCAGCATTGCGATAACGATCTTTGCAAGATCACCCGGAATAAACGGAATAACACCTGCTGCTAATGCCTGTGAGAATGTCATGCTGGCTTCATATGCAAGCCAAGCCGTTCCAAACAGGTAGCAGACTGCTGTACCAAGTACCATTCCAAGGAAGCATAGATACATCTTATCGATAAACTTATCAATAAAGATTCCCGCGATCACAGCCATCGGAATAAATCCGATCAGGTATCCGCCGGTTGGACCGAACAGCTTGCCAGGGCCGCTGGTAAAGCTCGAAAATACCGGCACGCCCACCAGACCGATCAAAAGGTAGATTACATAACTGATCGTTCCCTTTTTCACACCTAAGACATACAGTGCAATATAAACTGCAAGATTCGTAAAGGAAATCGGCACAACTCCGATCGGGATGGAAAATGGTGCGAGGATACAGATAACGGCTGTCATAACACCGATGACGGCGATCTGCTGGATGGATAACTTCTTTTCTTTCATAATAATAAACCTCCATATGTTGTATCTTTTGTCATATGATATAAAATAACCCATGAATCAGATTCATGGGTTATTATATCTGTATGGTTTTGAATTGTCAACCTGTTTTTGTTTAAAGTTTACATTATAATGCTGCCTCATTCGAAAGCCTGACCAGCTTCTCTAACACTGCCACTGCTTTTCCTTCATCGATCACCTCTTCTGCCAGCTTGATTCCCTCCTCAATACTTGCTGCCACACCACCGACATAAAGGGTTGCGCCTGCATTTAACAGTACGATATCCCGCTTTGCGCCTTTTTCCTTTCCTGCTAAGATTGCTCTGGTAATCTTTGCATTCTCTGCGCCGTCACCGCCACGCAGATCTTCTAAGGCTGCACGCTTAAAGCCGAACTGTTCCGGTGTGATCGTAAAGGTCTTTACTTCGTTATCCTTGATCTCTGAAACAACGGTCTCTGTCGTGGTTGTGATCTCATCCATATGATCCTTGCCGCCAACAACAAAGGCACGCTCTACGCCAAGTCTGCTCATACATTTTGCAACCTGCTCGGTTAATGCAGGATCGTAAACACCAACGACCATATTTTTTGCACGGGATGGATTTGCAAGCGGTCCTAAAACATTGAATACCGTACGGATTCCCATTTCCTTTCTTGCCTGTCCTACATACTTCATGGACTTGTTAAAGAGCTGTGCAAACATAAAACCGATGCCGGCTTCTTCCACACACTTCTGTACGACCTGTGGTTCTGCCATAATGTTCACGCCAAGGGATTCTAAGACATCTCCCGCACCACTCTTTGAGGAGATTGAACGGTTTCCGTGTTTTGCTACCGGAAGTCCTGCCGCAGCAACAACAAAGGCAGATGTCGTTGAAATATTAAAGGTAAACGTGCGGTCTCCACCGGTACCAACCAGATCAACGTAATTGTCAACCTTTGGTGCGATCGTATCTGCCTTATCACGTAATACGGATGCAAAGCCTGCCAGCTCATCTAAGGTTTCGCCTTTGACACGAAGCGCAGTTAATAATGCTGCAATCTGTGCCTGTGTTGCTTCACCACTTAACATCTGATTCATTACATTTCTTGCTTCTTCTTCTGTCAGATTCTGTCCTTCGATTACTTTTTCAAGTGCTTCTTTCATGTTTTGCTCCTTTTCCTCCGGCTTCTGTACCGGATCTTATCTGCTGCTTTTTCTAACACATGTTACAAACCGGTGAATTTTCCCGGCATCTTTTCCATTACTTCCTTCTACACCGCTGCTGACATCTACGACATCCGGATCAAACCGCCGGATTCCTTCTTCCACATTTTCCTCGTTTAAGCCGCCTGCTAATACAAACTGCTTTCTCTTTAAGCGGTAAAACAGCTCCATATCCGCTTCTGTAAAGCTGTCCCATGCAAAGGTCTTCCCACTTCCATAAGAAGCTGCATCCACAACATATCCGCTGATTCTTTTATCTGCTTCTGCTTCCTTTAAGCAGTCCGCCGCATCGGAGCGGCTGCTGATATTAACCGCCTGCCAGATAGGAAGCTCTGCCTTTTCCTTTACCTCTTCGGATAAGGTTCCATGGATCTGTATTCTTGTAAATCCTGCGTCTTCCACTGCACGGATCAGCTCCATGTCCGGGCTTACCATTACCGCCACGGAAGAGATCTTCGGATCTAACTTTTGCAGTAACTCTTTGATCCGTCCTATCGTGACATGCCGCTTGCTTTTTTCCCATAATACAAATCCTGCATATGCTACCTGTTCACGGTTTAAAACTTCGATTTCCTGTTCCTTTGTAATTCCACAGATCTTAATTTTGGGACTCATTTCATCTATCATGCCTTTCTTACCGCCTGTCTACAGTTCCTTCCAGCGGGACGCTACCGCTCTCGGATTCTCTGCTTCCATAAATGCCCGTCCGATCAGGAATGCATCGACTCTGCATTCCTTCAGATAACGGATATCCTCATCCGTGCGGATTCCGCTTTCTGCCACAAAGACCTTATCCTCCGGTACCAGCTTCGACAACCGCTTCGATGCCTCTAAATGAATTGTAAAATCCCTGAGGTCACGGTTATTTACTCCGATAATCTTCGCATCAACCGCAAGCGCACGTTCCATTTCCTTTTCATCATGCGTCTCCACGAGTGCATCTAATCCAAGCTCCGCTGCAAGCTGGTAAAAGCTTTTCAGCTTCGCATCATCTAAGATTGCCGCGATCAGTAAAACCGCATCCGCACCGACTGCCTTTGCCTCATAAAACTGATATTCATCGATCATAAAGTCCTTCCGTAAAATCGGAAGATCCGATAACCTGCGGATCTGCTTTAAATAATCTACGCTTCCAAGGAAGTGGTCTTCTTCGGTCAGACAGGAGATTGCATCTACCGATGCATTGTATTCCTCCATCCGGTCTGTCAATGGGATCCTGCTTTCGATTTTTCCAAGGCTTGGAGATGCCTGCTTAAATTCTCCGATGATCGAGATTCCCGGTTTTTGCAGTGCCTGTAAAAAGCAGTGCTCACGTCCGGTCTGCCTTTGGGCTGCTTCGGCAAGTCTTTGCTGCCCGGATAGCGGAATCTTCTTTTTTATCTCAATGAGTCTTTTTTCTTTATCTGCTACGATTTCGTCTAAGATCATATGACTGCCTCCCTTTAGATTCTTCCGTTTACAAAGTTCTCGATCATCCGCTTTCCATGTTCGGTATAAATGGACTCCGGATGAAACTGCAATCCGACAACCGGATACTTCTTATGACGGATCGCCATGATCTCGCCATCGTCCGTCTCCGCTAAGATCCGAAGATCCTGTGGGAAATCCTCACGCTGTACCGCAAGGGAATGGTATCTTGCTACCTTTACCGGTGAATCGATACCTTCAAAAACACTGCTTCCATCATGGGTGATCTCGGACTGCTTGCCATGGAACAGTTCCCTTGCATAAGATACGGTTCCGCCAAGCGCCTCACCGATACACTGATGTCCTAAACAGATGCCAAGGATTGGAAGCTTATCATAGAACTCCTTTACCACATCCATACAGATGCCTGCTTCCTTCGGGCTCTTTGGTCCCGGAGATATGACGATCTTCTCCGGCTGCATTGCATGGATCTCATCAATCGTGATCTTATCGTTCCGCACAACCCTGATCTCATCGGCAAAGATTCCAAAATACTGATACAGGTTATAAGTGAATGAATCATAGTTATCAATCAAAAGTATCATAAGTGTTCCTCCTCTACCAATGTCTTTGCAAGTGCCATGACCTTATTGCAACATTCCTGGTATTCCTTTTCCGGTACGGAATCTGCTACAATCCCGGCTCCCGCCTGTAGGTATACGTTCTTTCCTTTTTTTACCATCGTTCGGATCGTAATACAAAAGTCCATATCACCGGAAAAATCAATGTATCCGGTTGCACCGCCGTACAGTCCTCTGCGCACGGTTTCTAACTCATCAATGATCTCCATTGCACGGATCTTTGGTGCGCCGCTTAAGGTTCCTGCCGGCAGGAAGGAAGATACCAGATCCAGCGGATGATACGCTCCTTTTTTTCTTCCCTCTACCATCGATACGATATGCATGACATGGGAGTAATTCTGCACATCCATAAACTGTGTAACCTTCACGGTTCCAAACTCGGCAATCCTTCCCATGTCGTTTCTGGCAAGGTCAACAAGCATAACATGTTCTGCCCGTTCCTTTTCATCTGCTAACAGCTCCTGCCGTAACGCTTCGTCTTCCTGCTCATTTTTTCCTCTCGGTCTTGTTCCTGCGATCGGACAGGTATAGACCTTGCTGCCCTGCTGCTTTACGATCATCTCCGGTGAGCTTCCGATCACCTCAAAGTCTCCGTAATTGAAGTAATACAGATATGGAGAAGGATTCAGTTCTCTCAATTCCTTATAAAGCTCAAATCCGTTCTGCCCTGTCTCGATCGTCCATCTCTGGGAAAGCACGGTCTGGAAAATATGTCCTTCCCTGATATACTCCTTGATCTTTTCGACCTTTTTGCTGTACGCTTCTAAGCTGTCCGACTTATGAATGATCCTTCCGTCATGACAAAAGGATGCACGTGTCACTTCGCTTTTTTCTCTTACCTTCTGGATCATCGCATCTATTTCGTCTAAGGCTGCTTCCTTTCCTTCCGGGGTATCTTCGCCAAGCACGATTCCGGTCAGGGTCTCTGCCACATGATCTACCACAATAAAGTGTGTCATTAACATCATCTGGATCGTCCCGATTCCGATCTCGTCCGGATTCTCATCCGGTAATACTTCCGAATAGCGTACAAAGTCATAGCCGAGATTTCCGACAAGACCGCCGGTAAAGTTCAATTCATCATTGTCCTTGCGAATCTCAAACTCATTGTAATATGCCTTTAACAGCTCTAACGGATTGCCCTGCTGTCTTTCCACACTTCCGTCTGCCTTACGGATGACGAACGCATTCCCTTCTGAGGTAATGATTTCTTCCGGGTCTGCCCCAAAAAAGGTATAGCGGTCATAATTCTTGTCATAACTCTCTAATAAGAATCCGACCCGATCTCCGACCAGATTCTGATACATACCGATCGAAGTCTCATTTACAATGCTGACTGTTTTCTTGTATACTCTGCGAATTCGTTTCATATTGTCCTCCCTTGATCTGCCTTTCATAAAGTGAGCGAATCTTACGAGCAGGCATGCCTGCTTTTGCTGTATGGGGAATTTCCTATACAGCAAAAAGTCCCCGGGATAGTAACATTACTATCCCAGGGACGATTCGCTCGTGGTGCCACCCTTATTCCTTATCCCGGACCGGGTTGCTGCCCTTTAACAACAAAGGCAGATACTTCCAAAAATCGGAAATATCTGCCACCAATCCAGTATAAGCTCTTTCGATACAGAATCTTCGATCATCTTCTATCTAAGACTCGATATCTGTCCCCTGTAACGTGAGGTCACGGCATCCGCTACTATCATTCACTTCGCATCTAACAAATCCATTCCATCCAAACTATCTTACCGGTTTCCACCACCACCGGCTCTCTGTGAAGAATCATAAGGTGTACTACTTTTGCTCCAAGATTTTATCTATTCTTTTCTTAAATTGCTGTCAGTTTAGCACAGTGAAGTGACAGTGTCAACCATCCATTTTTATCTTTTTTACTTTTTCCTACCCTTTTACTTTGTTTTACACATTAAAATAAATCAACTTTCAAATATGATTTCCCTATCTCCAAGCCGCTTCGCAAGTTCTTCGTTATGCGTCGCAATCACAATCGTCTTTCCGGCCTGTTTCATCTGTGCGAAAAAGTCCAGCATCCACTCCTGTGTGCTGCGGTCTAAACCGCTGATCGGTTCATCTAAAATAATCACCCGCGGATTTGCCACAAGGATACTTGCCAGTGCTACCTTTTTCTTTTCCCCGCTGCTTAGATGATACGGTGCACGCCGCCTGAGCTTTGCAATATCTAAAAGCGTCAGCATGTCTTCTACCCGCTCATTGATCTCATCCGCTTCCTTTCCCATCTGAACCAGCGCAAATGCGATCTCATCCTCGACGCTGTTATGGAAAAGCTGGCTGTCTGCATTCTGGAACAGATAACCGATCTTGCGGTGAAAATCCCTTGCAAATACCGCATCCTCCATGGTCTTTTTTGTGACCGCCTTTCCTTCAAACAGATACGTTCCACGTTCCGGGAAGATCAGCCCGTTCATCAGCTTTAACACGGTCGATTTTCCGCAGCCGTTTGGACCCTTCAGGATCACGGTCTCCCCTTCCATGATCTCCATTTGAAAATGAGAAAGCACAACCGCATCCTCATAAGCAAAGCAGACATCCTGCATCTGTATCATAATTACATCACCCTTTCCGTTGGCTTACTTCCAATTGATCCTTCATACATGCTCGAGATAGAAAAACAAAACAGCTGTCAACAGCAGCCCAATCCCATAACAGATATTGGCTGCCGGGGAGGTCTTCCGTTTCCGCAGCGGATATGTTCCGTCAAAGCCCCTGCACACCATGGCATCATATGTCTCCTGTGACAATTCCTTAGACTTTAAAAAGGTCACACCAAGGATTCCGGTCAATGCCCCTGCCTTCTTCGGACTTTTTCCGATCGTACGTGTCCGCAATGCGAAGAGCATCTGATAACAGATCTCCCCTAACTGCATGATATAATGCATGGTCAGATCAAGCGTAAAGATAAAAATATCCGGCAGATGAAACGACTTTAATCCGCTTGTGATCTCATTCCACGGTATCGTATTTGACAAAATGCCAAGCAGCGTAATGCTCAAAAATACCTTTAAGGTGATATAGACAAAGGTATGCGGATGTCCGAGAATTGCTGCCGGGGCAAGAATCACTGCGGAAAAGAGCACTGCGCCTATGGCACCCTTTAAGACACTCTTGATCTGTCTGCCATTGCAGAAGGCCAGCCGGACGAATAAAAGAACAAACACCAGACCTGCAAATGCCAGATTCCTCGATAGTGATAACAGTACAATCACAAATACAGCACCTGCTATACGAAGCGACGGTGCTGTTTTACTTTTTCCAATATACTCTTTTTCTGCTTTCATTTTCGCAAGCACGGACAAAATAGCCCGCATGGTTTTTTCAAGAAAGGAATCCCGCTCTGTTACCGGTATGTAATCCTCTTCCAAAAGCAGCCATCCCGGGATCTGCCTGCGCTCTTTTTCTTCCTGCTGCATGTTACATAACCCATTTCTTACTGTTTATCATATTTGTCCGTATTCTTCAGAAGGGATGCGGCTACCTTGAATATTATCACAACTACTGCAACTCCCGCAACTGCGGATAGGATATAGCCGATCCACTCCGGCATGTTTCCGATCGTATAGTCCGGGAACAATGTATCAAAGGAAAATCCGTTTGCTAACCGATCCGGTGTATAACCAAGTGCCTTTCCACCGGTAACGATCTGTGCGATCTCATCTGCCCCCCACTCGCCCCAGGCAGTTCCGGTTGCAAGCAGTCCAAGCGGTGCTGCCACGATAAGCAGCAGTAACACGATCCAGACCGGACGCATCTTCGTTTCCTTCTGCTGATAGAACATTCCCGGTGAGGTCTTTTTTACAAAGGAATAAATGGCAACCGTAAAGATCACCTCTGCAAGTCCTGCGATCGTCAGATGTCCGATCATCATCGCCGGAACGGAAACCGACAACGGATACGGACAGTACAGTGCCTGTCCCGCGGCATCCGTATATATAAGCGGCTGGATGCCAAATTCTACTGCGGCACAAAGTGCTGCTGCGTTGATCCCGGCATATGCGCCGATCCCTGCTGCAACAAGCTTTCCCTTTTCGCTTTTCATATGTCCGGCAAGCAGCTGATAGATTCCATAGCCCAGATATGGCAGTACAAATGCCATATTAAAACAGTTCGCTCCAAATGCAAGGATACCACCGTCCCCGAATAAGAGTGCCTGTACGAGAAGTGCAATCGATACTGCGATGCAGGCTGCATTCGGTCCTAACATCAGTGCAATCAGGGTTCCTCCTACGGCATGTCCTGTCGTGCCTCCCGGCAGCGGCAGATTAAACATCATTCCCAAAAAGGAAAAGGCTGCTCCGACACCTAATAGCGGCATCTTCTCTTTTGTGATCTCGGTCTTTACTTTTTTGACTGCTCTCGCCCAGACCGGAACCATGGCAGTTGTCAGAACTGCACAGGTTGCCGGGCTTAAATAATTATCTGGTATATGCATGCTTGACCTCCTGTTTCTTTTCCGCATATTCTAATACAGTTTTGGTCTGTCCACAAGCCTCCCTGGGGGATATTTTTCTTGTGATAAGCATACCTGTATGGGTGTCTTGTTCCTATACAGTCAAAAAACCGGATTCTAACGAATCCGGTAACATGTCTCCTCCTGTAACGGCATATCATATTCTGCAATATATTCGATACGGATATAGCTTGCATTCTGAAGTCTTCTGATATATTCTGCGATCGCTTCCGCAGTCCCCTGTACCTCTGCTTCTACCGTTCCGTTATATTCATTGCGGACATAACCCGTCAGTCCTAATTCATTTGCGATGCTGTGTGCACGATACCGGAAGCCTACTCCCTGTACCTGTCCGGTAAATGTGAGATGTTTTCTTATCATTGCCCTGTTATCTCCTGTTATTTCTTTATTGCATACTATCTTCTGATCCTGCGTCGATATTCTTAATCCCAGGATAGCTGTGTAAGTAATGCCTCCACTGCACCGGCTGTTGCCAGATCATCCGAAAATGCACTCGCACTGCCCGCGCAGATTCCCTTTCGTAATGCATGTCTGTAATCTCCGCTCTCCTGATAGCCTGCTAAAAATCCGGCAACCATAGAATCCCCGGCACCTACCGGATTACGCACGATTCCATCCGGTGCCGCACTCTCGTATACCCTGCCATCTTCCGCAAGAAGCACTGCTCCATCACCTGCCATTGACACTAAAACGTTTACTGCTCCACGTTCCTGCAGCTTTTTCGCATAAGTGATCACATCCTGCTTCCCTTTTATCTTCGTCTGAAAGAGCTCACCTAATTCATGGTGGTTTGGCTTAATGAAAAACGGACGCAGCGGCAGTACATTCAAAAGCAGTTCATTCGTAGCATCCACCACGATCTTCACCTGCCTTCCGGTCAGATATTCCATAATATCCCGGTAGATCGTCTTAGGAAGTGATGGGGGGATACTTCCGGCAAGGACTAAGACATCTCCTTCCTTAAGCCCGTCAAGCTTTTTGTATAAAAGCTTCAGGCTGTCTGCTCCGATCTCCGGTCCCTGTCCGTTGATCTCTGTTTCCGTATCGGAATGCAGCTTTACATTGATCCGGGAGCATCCCTGTCCTAACCGGATAAAATCTGTCCGGATTCCCTGTGCTTCTAACAGATGACAGATCTGATCCCCGGTAAAGCCCGCTACAAAGCCAAGTGCCGTGCTGGTATGACCAAGGTTATGCAAAACCGCAGATACATTGATTCCCTTGCCGCCGGCAAGCATATGTTCATATCTCGTGCGGTTGATGCATCCTGTCGTAAAACCGTCTACCTCTACATTATAATCCAAGGATGGATTAAAGGTCACTGTATATATCATGTCGCATCTCCTGTTAAAACCTTAAAACCAGTTCTTAATGTTATTCAGCTTCTTCGCATCCTGAATAATATGTTCCTTCTCCCGCTGTAGATACGCCGCCATCTGTCCGAGTTCGTTCGGGGTAAAGCCCTTTGACCGTTCGATCTGACAGGAAGGTAATACGCCTTCTGCGTAATCCTTCCCGTCCTGACCTTCCCGCTCAAACCGGACATGAATGACCTTTTTCCCATCACGGCTTAAAATACCGGAATAGGTAAACGTTACTTCTCCCTGGCGCATTTTTCTCTGCCTCCTGTCTGCTATGCATCTAATCTGCCAAGACCGTTCATCTTCTCCTTCAGGTCACCGGAAACATCTTTTAACATATCCGTAGATGCTGCGATCTCTTCTGTACTTGCAGCCAGATTCGTGATACGCTCATTTACCTCATCAATGATCTGGATCAGATGGTCTGCCTCCGAAATGATTGCTTCCATTGCCTTACTGATCTCAACCTTATTCTCATTACTGTCGATGGCGGTATTCTTACTGGAATCGGACAGATTCTTGATCTCTTCCGCAACAACTGCAAATCCCCTGCCTGCTTCTCCGGCACGCGCTGCCTCGATCGAAGCATTCAGGGATAACAGATTCGTCTGGCTTGCAATGCTCGTAATATCATTGTTGTTCTGTTCGAGCTGGTCTAACAATGCAGTGATCGTATCAAAGGATACCTTAAGCTGGGAACAGAACTGGGATACCTCTAACATACTGCTGCTGATTGCTGTACTCTCCTGTGCATTACCGGCATTACCGGCTGCCATCTGATTAATCGACAGATCGAAGTTCTCGAAGTCCTCGTTTACTTCGCTGATCACACGCTGGATGGTCTGATTCTTCTCCTCTGCTGCCTGCTGTGCCAGCTTGATCTCATCATTCGCTTCCAATGCCTGCTGCCGTTCTTCCACTGCAATCTCTTTGATATAGTGGATACAGGATTCCGGATAATTTGTTCCGTTATGTATTGCAACCGCCATCTCCTTACAGGAATTATATCCACACGCACCACAGTCGATATGCTGTGATGCAGCCGTCGTCTTATTCATGGATGCGTAGATCGTAGACAATTCCTGTTCATTCGGATAGCTGACATGTACCAATGCAGACTTATCGGTATACGCACGGATAAAGTCATTGGGATCCAGCTTGGCAAACTGTCTGTTTAAGTTCTTCAGCCGCTGCGCCGGTGTCAGCTTACGTCCAAACGGATGATGTTTTCCGTTCTTCTTACTGCGTTCACGGATGCGCTGCAGTTCGTAGTACGTATCCTCCGAAGCCGCCTTTTCTTCCTCTATTCCGGTTCCGTAAATACAGCCACCGGAGCAGTTTAAGGCATCGACCATAAACGGAAGCTCTTCTCCGCTGCTTACACGCTTCTTATAATCCTCGAGGAAGTGATACATGTGCTTTTCTCCTTCCATCTGGCGGATAAAGACATCTTCTCCACAGAACCAGTAGACATTCTCCTTTAAGCCACCCGGCATCGGATAGATGGAGCCTAAGCCATATTCGATCTCATCACTGCAGTCCGCACCACTGATATGATGTTCCCTTACATACTGCATCAGCTTATCAAAGGTCACATTGTAAGAAACATATCCCTTGGTGTTCGGATCATCGATCTCTGCCTTTTTTGCAATACACGGACTGATAAAGGCAAGCTTGTCTGTAATACCCATATACTTTTTCGCGTAGATTGCCGTACATAGAAGCGGGGAATGTACCGGCACCAGCTTCGGTATCAGTTCCGGAGTATAATGTTCAATATAATTTACAACTGCCGGACACGGCTGGGAAATACCGCCAGTAAAGGAATGCTCGGTAATATACCTGATATATCCCCAGGTCGTAATGTCTGCGCCAAAGCTGACACTGATCATATGGTTTACGCCAGCCTGCTTCAGACCGCCAAGCACACGCTTATACTCCTTCGGATAGTTGGCAAGAAATGCCGGTGCAAGAAGGATACTGATCTTCTCTCCCTTTTTCAGATCTGCAAAAAACTGCTCGGTATCATCCGAATACTCCCTTGCATGATGCTCGCAGGCATCGAAACATGCGCCACAGGCAATACACTGTTCTCCATCGACCATAATCTTGGAAGAAGTGCCATTCTTTTTGGCATGATTTGCCGTCAGGATCGGGCAGGCTGAGATACAACGGTTACATCCAATACATTCTTCATTCGTAAAAATTAATTGATTCATCGTCTTGTCACTCCTGATTTTTCGAAATTATATACTTCTATTATATTCCCATTTTCGCTGTCAGACAACCCATTTTCGTATGTTTTTGCGGGTTTGAAGCCCCTTTTTTCAATATTTTCTTAACTGATCGGAGCCATCATCTCCGGTGTTTTCGATCCGTCGGATCGTCACATAATAGCTGTAAGAATCATTGACCTCTACCTTGACCCGTTCGCCGGCCTTATGACCCAAAAGTGCCTTGCCAAGCGGAGATTCGATACTGATCCTGCCCTCTAAGGAATTGCCCCGCACCGTCGTCACAAGCTTGTAGGTCTCTGTCTCATCATCCTCTTCAAAATATACTTCTACGGTATTATTCAATCCGACTTCATCTTCCTTTGACGTATCATCCACGATCACTGCGGTCTTAATCATACGCTCTAAGTAGCGGATACGGCTCTCATTGCTGTTTTTTTCTTTTTTCGCTGCATGATACTCAAAATTCTCACTCAGGTCACCATGGGCGCGGGCTTCCTTTACCGCTTCGATCGCTTCCTTGCGGACAACCAGCTTCCGGTATTCGATCTCCTGTTCGATCTTTTCAATATCTTTTTTGGTCAGTTCATCATACATGTCTCTGCTCTCCTTTGGTTTATCTACCTAATATTATAATCACCTTTTGCAGGTATTTCCAATCCCTTTTTTTAATTATCTATTGTGATTACAAGATACCTATTGTACAATACTTTCAGATTACATATGATATGGAGGTTTTTATTATGACAGCTACTGTCTGGGCTTTACTGCCCCCGGTCATTGCCATTGTCCTGGCATTGATCACCAAAGAAGTCTATGTTTCCCTGATGGTCGGTATCTTATCGGGTGCACTGCTGTATACCGGATTTTCACCGGTCGGTGCTGTAGATACGACATTTACGATCATGGGTGCAAAAATCGGTGGAAATGCAGACATTCTGATTTTTTTAGTACTGCTTGGTATCTTAGTCGCACTGATCACAAAGTCCGGTGCTTCAAGAGCTTATGGAAACTGGGCTGCAAAAAGTATCCGCTCCCGTCGGGGCGCACTTGCCGCTACCAGTCTTCTCGGTGTTTTGATCTTTGTCGACGATTACTTCAACTGTCTGACTGTCGGAACCGTTATGCGTCCGGTCACTGACAAGTATAAGGTGTCAAGGGCAAAGCTTGCCTACATCATCGATGCCACTGCTGCACCGGTCTGCATCATTGCTCCGATCTCAAGCTGGGCTGCTGCTGTCGGTTCTTCCCTGCCAAAAGGAAGTTCGATCGATGGATTATCACTTTTTACCCAGACGATTCCGTTTAATCTATATGCGATCTTTACACTGATCTTTATCATTTTTATGATCGTAATGGATAATGACTTTTCGAAAATGAAAAAATACGAAAAAACCGCAACCATCGATGCAGATGACCATACCGCAGACGAGCTTAAGATCGTCGGTCATGGCAAGGTATTAGACCTGCTGCTTCCGATCTTCGTACTGATCGCATCCTGCATTGGCTTTATGCTCTATACCGGAGGCTTCTTTGACGGTGCATCGATCCGTGATGCATTTGCCGACTGTTCGAGTTCGAGAAGTCTCGTGCTTGGTTCCTTCTTCACAATCCTGTTCACCTTCCTTTTATATCTTCCAAGAAAGGTGATCAACTTCACAGAATGCTGTGAAAGTCTGGTGCAGGGATTTAAAGCCATGACCCCGGCGATCATGATCTTATGTCTTGCATGGACACTCTCCGGCATCTGTAGTGACGAATACTTAAATATCGGTGGATTCGTAAGTACCGTGGTAAATGGAAGCGGGCTCGTGGGTGTCATCCTTCCGTTTGTATTTTTCCTGATCGCACTTGGACTTGCTTTTGCAACCGGTACTTCCTGGGGCACCTTCGGTATCCTGATCCCGATCGCAATTGCGATCTTTGGTACGGAAAACTCCATGCTCGTTGTCAGCGTTGCAGCCATTCTTTCCGGTGCAGTCTGCGGCGATCATATTTCTCCGATCTCCGATACGACGATCCTGGCATCTGCCGGCGCACAGTGTAAGCATATCGATCATGTTTCCACGCAGATCCCGTATGCACTGATCGTTGCGGCAAACTGTCTGGTCGGCTTTGCAGCCGCCGGTCTTTGCCAGAACGGATATGTTGGTCTGATCTGCGGTCTGATTACCATGATCCTTACCATGTGCTTCCTTGCAT
>ERZ1034873.610-NODE-610-length-17847-cov-8.379721_pt1 | contig 17847 bp, 19 predicted proteins | sample MGYA00520689_ERZ1034873 | MGnify/ENA primary metagenome ERZ1034873 (study PRJEB33766, sample SAMN09781722) | gut metagenome | biome: gut microbiome | host: Homo sapiens | place: Madagascar | study: EMG produced TPA metagenomics assembly of the PRJNA485056 data set...
GCCAATAAAAGCTCTGCCTGGATTATGAAGAGATATTGCTAAGATAACTTTATATGTGCTATTAAATACCATCATGAAACACATGAATCGTTCATTTGTATTACCAACAGGACCCCAATCACAATACTGAATCGTGAATACTCTGGTATTCACAGCACCATCCATAAATTCTCCACTATCATTTGTAATAACAGTAGATGACTCATCGAAAGCAGATGCGTTAATCATAGCAGTATTGAATCCAGCTCGAAGAATAGAATCAATCCTTTCATTTGTATTAGAATTATCACTTGTAAGACTATTGATTTCATCAGCAATAGACGGGCCATCTCCATCTTCTATGATTGACATAAAAACATTACTCGCAAGATTTTTGAAATAAACCTTATCATATCCACCGGAAGAATTCTTTCGATATAACTGTTGTTTCAAATATGCCATAACCGTTTCTCCTTTAACTTAATATACATGGAGTGTAGGCCTGGCTTCAGAAAATCCGACCAATAAACAAAAAGAAAAGTTCCCGGAATTTCTCCCGGGAACCTATCTCTAGTTAGTCTTTAAACATCAACTTATACGTACGGTTACTATTCTGATCAGTAACTCTGGCCTTATTCAGATCAAAGCGCATACGAGCTTTCTTCTTCTTAGGCAAGATCTCCTTGTATTCATCACCACTCAGAATCTTTCCATTCTTTGTGCTGACTGCAACAAACTTCCAATCATTGACAGGATCAAGAGGATCACACAACACCTGAACGTTATAAGTACCTTCCAAGCGAACATTACGTTCCCATGCTGTTAATTTGATCTTATCCTTATTATCCATCAATGTCTTAGCAAATTCATTTGCTAATGCTCGCTGATCACTTTCGGTACTGGATGAACTTCGACGTTCAATTTTTCCATAAGGAGAATCTTCATCATCTTCTTCATCCAGCATACTACGACTGATACCACGAACAGAAGTCAAGCTCTTGCCACCTTTACCGGACTTCTTACCTTTTTTACCTTTCTTTCCACCATTACCAGTATCAAAGTCTTCAATACCGCCACGAAGAATTTTAGCAGCCATATTAGCAACAGCTTTATTGCTATCAGAACCTTCAGTCTCTTTCTTATCCTTCTCTTTCTTATATTCAAGATCAGAGATAACTTTAGCGATACTACCAAGTTCTTTTACAGCACTCAACTTTGAGTTCTTAGCACTGATCATATTACCAATCTGACTGGAACGATACATAGTCTTTGCATTGTTTCGACTACTATTTAGATCAGCTTCGATGTCAGCAGCAATTTTATCAAACTCAAAGATAGTATCCTGGAGCATACTTACCACAGGAGCAAACCGTTTACCATAAGTTGTATCAAGTGTCGTTGCATTGGCTTTCTTTGCACGAGCCTTTGCTTTACGACTATCCTTATAACCTTCATTCTCTTCAGAATCATCTTCTTTATCCTCGTCTTCGTCGAACATATGATCAGCATTATTAAAGACCATATTCAGAAGAGATTCCTTTTTCTTTTTCATCTTCTTTTTAGATTGTTCTTTCTTAGAAGATTTATAATCATCTGATTTCTGATACTGTGTAACACGCTGTTTTTCTTCTTTATATTTCTGAAGCTTTGCTTCAAGAGAAGAAATATCAGCAGTCAGTGCAGCTTTCTTCTGGTCAGTATGAGAAGCAGTAGGTTTAAGAAGAATAAAACCATCGGAATCTCTATCCATATCATTTAAACCAGAAGCTTCACGATATCGTTCTCGACCCATCTGAAGGATCGCATCATCAATTGCAGGCATACTTATAACGACTCCTTTCATAGTGTAGTCTATTATAGGTATGTCAAAATCATGTTTTTATACAAGATTTACTCACGATGATTACGAATAATTAAAATACCAGAACCACCTTTACCACCATTACATCCATAATATCCACCACCACCGCCACCTCCGCCGGTGTTGGCGAGAGCATCTTCTCCAGGAGTTTGCTGACCCTTAGTAATAGCAGATCCATTAGCTCCTCCACCTTCTCCCCCAAGTGCACCAGAAAAATAATGCCAGTTAGAAGCGCCGCCTCCACCACCACCTGCGTAAAGATCACCTGTTGACTCTCCGAACTCACGAGTGGTGGAGCCTTGACCAGTACCAGCTTTAAACGTTCCTGATCCATTCGAACCATCTGAACCTCCAATAGCTCCATCGTTGCCCATTTTATTGTTGCTTACAGAACCGCCACCACCTGAACCGCCTGATCCTGCTTGTGGATATATTGCGCTTTTTCCGCCACTAGCAGTTATATTGAATCCAGAAGTGGTTCCACCATCTCCAGCTTTCACAGTACCGTTTGTAGCATAAGTTCCACCATCACCGATCACGATTTCATAAGACCTATTCTGTTCAAGATAAACCGACTTCTGTGTGGTGGTATAACCTCCTCCACCTCCTCCGCCTGCATATGTAGTATCTCCACTACTATTACCGGTACCACCGCCACTGCCTCCACCTACTGCAAATACATCAATCAGTAATGCATCTGTGGCGGTGAAAGTACCACTTGTTAAGAACTTTACTTTCCAGTCTGTATCATTTTCAGGAACTATTACGTATTCACCAGTATAAGTAAAGTTCTTACCATAAGAAGGAAACCATGAACTATCTTGTCCGGTCAGCTCATATACAGATCCATCTTGTCCACAGAACCAAGCTTTACTTGTACCTATCATGAGCTGGCCCGGACTCAGAAAAGTGGGTCAGTGCAGATTAAGTTCTATGGTTACGAATAATAACGATTCCTGACCCACCATTTCCACCAGGAGTGCTACCACGTCCACCATATCCACCACCCCCATAATTTGCTGGTGCAGGATTATTTATACTTCCTCCTCCACCATCACCAGCTGAACCAGATGATCCAGTTTTAGTTCCACCAGCACCTCCGCCTGAATATAGGGTACCTCCTGTTTCACCGAATTCTCTAGTTGTAGTACCTTGACCGGTACCACCTTTACCTGCACCACCTCTAGTACCATCAGAACCGTCACTACCACCATTTCCTCCACCAGCAGATTCTCCAGTATATCCTGATCCTCCACCACCAGAACCACCATTGCCACCAACGTTACCATTACCACATTTTCCACCACTACAATTCACATTAAATGCAGAAGAATCACCGCCATTATTTCCACTTGTTCCACCTGTACCTACTACAATAGCATATTCATTATTTGCAGTTAATACAATAGATTTACTGGTATTCGTATATCCTCCTCCACCAGCTGCATATGCTATAGCCCCAGTACTTTTATTTCCACTTCCTCCACCTCCTACTAGGAATACATCAATTAACATATCCGTAAGTGCTGTGAATGTACCACTACTAGAAAACTTGATTCTCCAATTATCATTACCATCCTTGATAACTTGATAATCTCCACTATATGTGAAATCAGTTCCATAAACAGGAACTCCACTAATACCACCTTTGATCTGACTAATATTAGTAGCCATTTGCGAGAAAGAATCGGAAGCCGATGTGCTTACTCCTTTGTCAGTAATTGCACTCGCAATCTGCGCTTTCCCGCTACTGACAGAGGATTTTAAAGAGCTCATCTCCGTCTCTAGAGTATTGATGGAATTATCCACAGTAGTTAACTTAGAACTAACAGTTGTATCATCTGTTGTACTCATTTTAACAATAGTAGCATTCGTTTCCAGATGAATCGTATCATAAGAGGTATCATTCTTACGATGTAATCTCTGTTTAAGAGTTGCCATACGAAACACTCCTTTCAAAATTTGATGGAGTGATTCGGTCCGTTTTCAGAAAATCCGGTCTTGAAAGAAAGAAGTAATCCCTCCCTTAATTGGGAGGGATTAATATTTATTCTTCATCCATAGGTTCAATCATACTCGATTCACGCTCACTATCCTCAGGAACATTATTGGAGCCATCGTCGTCCAATGGTTCATCATCCTCATCAGGCTCTTCATTCAGCACCTGATGATTCTGAGCAATAACAGGATTTTCCGCATGAGGAATAACTTCTACTGTTTCAGAAGATGCTTCTTGAGGAACTACAGGAGCATTAACTCTGCGTCCAAGCTTATACAGTCCTTCAATACGGAACCATTTTGCATGTCCCATAAAAACATCCTGTACATCTGCAGGTAATGCGGCATCTACTGCCAGATGGCTTGCAAAATCATACAACTCACTGAACATTTTGTAAGTAGTCTCATCTGCGATCCTACTCGTATAATCCAACTCAGGATTCATAATAGTAGCATCAACACCGATATCTTTACCAAGATGCATCAAAGTATTACTGATATTCATAGGAACATGACCCATAGTAATCATCTGTTCAGCAGTCTCATCCATCATCTCACCAAGTTTTTCATAGTAAGAAGCATATCTAGGATGAACCACATCAAAGTCATCACCTTTCAACTTCCAATGAATGACACGCATATTATTCTCTGTCAGAGTTAACAGAGCATGGTAGGTTTCAAAAGTAGCCATATTTTACATTCCCCTTTCGATACAAAAAGTCCTACATTATATTCATGTCAATTATATCGAAATATACAGTATTTGAAAGAAAAAGAAATGGACCCGGGTGAGTACCCGGATCCACTATCTTTAATGCTATTTTATGACAAAGAATTGTCGTAAACGTATCAATATGATAGGTTGAGCTATCAATATTAATAGGCGTTGCCAACAGTCTGCCAAGACTCGGCACCGATCTCCGTAGCGGACATTTCCTTGAAGCGCTTATAATACTGCATACGCTGACCCAGCAGAATCTTAGCCTTAGCGACAACAGCATCATTATTGGAGTCAGGCATATAGACACCACTGAACTGAACAGTCTTCGGTTCAGCGATTTCGATCGTACCATTTGTCCAGTTCAGGTCTTCACGAGAAGCCTGGGTAATGATAGCACTGTTCCACAGGGAAATATCCTGAATACGCAGCATCGTCTGGTCAGTCTGAACGATCATAATAGCGAACGTATAGTTCGGCAGAGAAGGATCCATCAGAGTACCATCACCGTTCAGAGCGCCATGCAGCATAGTAGCCTTAACGTTAGGATCAGTAATACCACTGATGTAGTATTCCAGAGCACGACGCAGAGGCTCACCACGAGTTTCCAGGCAGTTAATCTGGAAGGTCGTAGCATCATAAGCAGAGCTCAGAGGAGCAGCATAGTTACGCTCATTGAAACCAGTATTGACGTTGGTAGTATTCATCTCCAGGTCAGGAGTACCACTGTAGGAAGTGGAACCCAGCTCCAGAAGAGCCTTCAGATTCTTACAATGCATCTGTGCAATAGCAACAGCATTGGAATCATAACCATCCAGAACCTGGCCGTTTGCAATAGCCGTCATAAAGGCGGGCATACGAAGCACGAAGATGTGAGAATAACCAGTGTAAGAAGGATCAAGCTCGCGGAGTCTGTCCTTGGAGAAGGACATCGTACCACGGATCAGCTGGGATTCCGCATCATACGGCATCGACTGGGAAATACGACTACCATACAGAAGTTCGCCGTTGTTGTCAAGACTATACAGCGGGTTGGGATTCTTATCCATATTCTTACACCTCCTTCTTATTCATCGGTCAGGACGATCTCGACATCAGTGTACTTGCTGATATCCTTCAGATCAACTGTGACACGAATGATATTCTTGGACTTCGCAAAGCCGATCGTACCCTGACGCCAGACCTCAACCTGCAGAGAAGCACTATAAGGTGCATACTTCTGGTTGATGATATCATTAACGTTCTCAGTGAAGATACGAACTTCCTCAGCCTCATTGAACTTAAAGTGCTGACGATGAACCAGCTTGACCAGATCATACAGCATAGAGGAGATCAGGAAAGCATTGTTCAGCTCAGTCTGATCAGAGGTCAGAACCGTATTCATCTCCTGATCGGCCAGATAAGCACCGGACTCAGCATCCTTCATAACCACGTTAACGCGGCTCTCATACAGAGACTGCATGAACTGAGCGTTGTTAGCGGGATACAGCATGGTATCCTCAATGAAGCCAGTCCAACGGCACAGAGCACCGGCAAACGGCTGGAAAGGATTACCCCACTTAGTCATATGGTTCAGGATAGCAACCAGATCATAATAACCAGCAGGAACAGTAACAGTACGACGAACAAACTCATTGAACATCATGGGAGACTGAGCCTTAGAGATCAGACTGATGTTGGGCATGTTCTCGTAGTAGTTAGCCTGATGATCGATAACGGCAGACTCGATCGTATCGGTACCACCGATCATCAGACGAGCACTGGTCATACGATTGCGCTGCTTAACCAGCTCAATGATAGCCTTCTTAGTAGCATCATTGTAACCCAGATCGGGGATATAGGTGATACGATAACGCAGAACAGAAGAGATATCCTCCAGGATCTCACCCTTGAAGAAAGCCTCATACAGTTCATCAGCAGTCTCGGTACCATCATCGCCGCCCTGCAGCTGGATAGCGTTAGCGATCTGAACATCCAGAGAATCATCGTCAGTGACGAAAGCGAACTCACTGGCCTCAAACATGTCGATAGCCGGGAAGCTCTTAGAAGGAGTAGCCTGCTTACCCTCGATATAATCATCCAGAGTATACAGATAAGGATTGATCACATCATAGATCTGAGAAATCGTTTCAGCAGTCATCATCCGCAGAGTCGGGAACTGAGAGTTAAAGCGGTTCTCAATGAAGTAAGAATCATTGTAGATCTTACCAGAGTTGATGTCCATGGACAGCATCTCAGTAGAAGCAATCGTATTGACACCATCGAACACAGTAGCGGTATAATACGTATTGCCATCATACTCAGCCATACGAGGCTTCAAAGACAGGTACACGTTGTTACCAAAGGTAGAAGCGCCACGATACATAATGGCGAAGACAGGAAGCGTCATATAGCCAGCATCGTCAGCAGTCTCGGTATTCACCAGAGCGTTCATCTTCTTATACAGGTCCACCCACTTCTTGCAGCCCTCAACATACTGCAGCTCAAACTTGGCATGCAGAATATCGCGGACAATGGGAGTGGCATCAGTAGGAGAAGTAGTCAGCTGGCCCTTATCAGTATAATAATAAGGAGCACCATTCACGTCGGTATAAGCAACGTCCTTCTCTACCTTATACTTCATAACAACAATAGCGTTAGCACAATTTGCAGAAGCGCCACGCAGGTTAATGGTGTAAACACCAGCCTCAGAACCACTGGTCAGTGCAGCATAAATAGCATCGGCACCAAAGCCGTTCTTCAGGCAGTTGGGCTCGCCATGAGCATTCAGATAGCGGTTAAGATCAGTCGGATAATACAGTTCCAGACTGTTCGTCGTACCAACAGGCACATGAATAGGAATCAAGACATTAAAGTCAGGAACATCCCGATTGCTGTTGGTAGTCTCGTCACGCAGAACCGTGTTATCGGTGATCTTGACGGTCATATTCGAAAACGAATAAGTGTTTTCCTGATCCAAGATCAGCATGCGACATTACCTCCTTTTGATCAAAAGTTGGATTTAATACAATTGTAGCTGAATATACCCTTATATACTTGTTTCCAAGATTTATTGTAATGTTCAAGAGAACAAAAATACTCCCGGGAATTACCCCGGGAGTATTCTTTATTTCTTTTCTTCAGCTTGTCGTCTATCTCTTTCTTCGACCAGAGGAGTAATATCCATACCACGAACAATACGTTCAATAGAAGTAGGTTCATCTACAATACCAGCAGCTTTGCGGTTAATCGAAGAGATCAGAGATGTGTTGATATCTTCATTCGAGAAAGCCTGATAAGTAGAAGCTTCCATACCTTCCTGACGCATATTCAAAGACATAATATCATCCATATTATCAGGTTCACCAAATCGAGCACGCTTCATAGAACCAGCCATACGATAACGTTCTGCAACCATCATTTCTTCTTCCTCAGAAGGAATATTCAGTTTCAGTTTATTCATCGTCTGACAATCCTGGAGCATCTGTGCAGCCTCATCTGGAAGAACATGATCCAGCTTACCACCTTCAATACGACTCAGCATAATCATAACGTTATTGTTAGATTGAATTACATTGAGGTTTTTGATGAAGATATCATCCTTATAGAAAGTGAGAACGATACACTTTCGTACACGTCCACCTTTCACAAAAGTAACATCTCGAACATCAATCTCAGTAGGAATAGAAGTAATAATAACAGGCAAACCAAGAGTATATACTTTCTTTGATTCAGGATTTGTCATCTCTTTCTCAGAATCGAAGAATCGCATATTACCAACACCAAAGTATCGAACTTCTGTTCCTGCTACTTCATAGTAGTTCAATCCACGATAGGCTTTATCACCATAATCGGCAGGAAGATAAACCTCCATAGCAAATGCGTCTACATAAGCCGTATTATCTTTAATCACGATATTCTTCATATGTGATACTCCTTTCATACAACTTGATTCATTATAATGCTGTTCCAATCTTGAATAGCCCCATAATGACTCAATGTGCCGAATTTATATGCACATAAACAAAGAAGCGTCATTCCAATATTCCAGCGATAGTACCAGATTCTGGGATGTTTATACTCTTCGATTCTTCGTACACGTTCTATTTGATAAATCCAATCAAATAAACACATGAAAAGAACAAAGAATCTGAAAAAGTTTGTGAATAATACTGCGATAAAACTAAAGATTAGTTCAAAGGTCACTTCTTATCACCAGACCTCTTCTTTGCAGCAGCTTTCTCAGGAATATACCAAGTCTGAAGAGTATAACCAGTCAGATTCTTCATACGAGACCAGATATCATTCATCAGATATACATCAGTTCCCATACGATTAAAGATATAGAAGTAAGAATCGAGTACAATCGCATCATACTTTGTAGCATCATTTCTCGTACACTTCTTCAGAATTCGACCCATCATGATAACCATCAGAAGACTGTAGATCATGAAAGTGTCGTTATCTTCAAATTCGGGCAGTCCAATCTTCTGAATATTACCAATTGCTTCTTCCGTAGCATCTTCACGAGACATAACCTTATCAACAGCCTCGTTATACTTTCTGATAGCAATAGGGAATGCAACCAGATAATTCGCAAGCAGCTGCTCAACCTTACGTTCAGTTCCCTTATAACCCGGGAAGGGAAGATTCTGCTTACAACGACGTACAGACTCAATAGCACGCTCGGCTTCCTGAGTCAGATACTTCATATTAATCTTCTTATTTGTCTTGAACCGATCAATCAGAATCTTTAGCAATTCATCGAACAGGGTCAGATCACAGACAGACTGATAGACTTCCATCTTTTGATCACATTCATCAATCTCCTGCTGGATAATAGCACGAGCACGAACATTGACTCTACGATCCATATCAGACAGATCAGGATTATCAACAGGATATTCCTCCATAACTTTCTGATAAGCTTCCTTATAATGCTTATAGATAACACAACGCTGAGCAAACTCATTATGTACACGATCGGGAATCTTGATCTCCTTTGCCCAGATAGAAGTATCCTGAGGAAGGAACTGATACGTCTCAGCAACCAGTTCAGAAAGTTTCTTCTCATCCTTGATCATTTCAGAGAAATCAATCTGACACTGCATTAATCTCTTAGAGACCATGATCAGCTTATTCTCTTCTTCGATATACTCATTCAGATAATCGAACTCAGGACCAGCAGTCGTCAGATAAGCGATAGCTGCAAGCATACGCTCCTTAGCACCAGGATTACGCAGAGCAACTTCATTCTTCGTAACATACACAGACCAGAAATCTTCAGGGAGAATCCCACAGATCTCATCCAGAGGCATCTTACGAAGCAACTTTACCAGCTCATCGGAATTCAGACGATTCATCTTAAAATGCTCCTGAAGAACTTTCAGAGCATTATTGTTGATAGCGACAATATCATCGTCACTATAATCCTTGATGTTCTCTTTGTCAGCTGCCAGTGTACGGAATGCCTGCAGCGTACGAGCACGAGCTTCTGCTTTCATACCTTCAATATCCTGCTTGATATCTCCAGTATTCACTGTCTTAATCACTTCATCCATCTTAGCGATCTCATTAGCAGGATCGCCAATAGGAGTCACCTTCTTATCAAGAGACTTCATAAATTCCTTTGCAGGAATCTGAGTCGTATTACCATTTGCATCAGTATCGGTTACCATCAGAATAGGACGATCTTTATACTCTTCCTTCATCTTATCAATGGTTTCCTGTTCAGCTGGAGTAAGCTCTTCCTTTTCCTCTGCACCAAAGTTTCCTTCATTAACAGAATCTTCCTCTTCAGCCTTATTCAGAACATCATTTTGCAGAGCTTCCAGATCACTAAAATTAGTAGTCATATGTAACTATTCTCCTTATATTATTCATCGTCATCATCGTCATCCAGATCTTCCTCAACAGGATCAGGTTCAATCGGAGGATTACGAAGTTCCATAAGACCATTCTCTTCCATATAGGGAATGATCATATTATCAGTAATATCAATCTGTAGCTTACAGATTGTCTGATCATAACGATCTGATTTCTTAAACAGATCATAGATATTATTCACAACACCATGGTCGATAATAATACCACGATCCAGAAGATCTTTAATTACATTGAAATACATAGGAGACATACCAGATCTCTCCACACATTCAATGAACTTATCCAGGCGAAGTTCAGAATCAAAGATATCAGAGATAATAGCGGGAAGCTTCGTAATCAGAATATAATATTCCTTCTTACCATACTGTTCCTTCGGGTAATTGGGAAGCTTAGCGTTCATATACTCTGCAGTCAGAACCTTGCGATTCTTTGCATTATGAATATACTCCTTCAAAAACACCAGAATCAAATCCTGGATTTTTCGAACAAAGAATTTATATACCGCATTGAACGCAGCTGGAATATCAGTCTCTTCATCATCAGAAAAATCAAAAGCAATTGCCGGATACATATTCTCAATCTGTTCAAATAGATCCAAACAGATATCTCGAAGTTCATCTTTCTTGACAGAATTCTTTAGCTTCTTAAAATAGTTAGAAGATCCACCGTCAAACGGATTCTTAATCTGTTCACGAATAAACTCGATCTGTTCATCTACCGTTGTATTAGACATCAACAACTCTCGATTAATATTGCTCATAATATCCTGTGGAGTCATTGCCATAATTACTTATCCTCCTCAGTCTCATCAGAATTTTCAACTTCGATCGTATTCTTATAATGCTTAATACGATCCTTAGCCATAGCAACCGCAAAGTTACCATTGATCATGGTATCATATGTTGTAATGAAACTAGACAGTTCATCCTTCAGATTATATACCGCATTGTGAACAACGATACGATAGACATTTTCCATATCTTCCGTATTCAGATCAATTGAATCCAGTTCACTAATGAAATCATCATAATGGTTTTCACAAGCTTTCCAAGCAGCCTTATTCTTAGAAGCATCGGGCCATCCACAGTTATAAGAAATCCAATACCGACGCTCCAGTCGTTCCAGCCAGTTCTTCTTATTCTCAGGGCCGGGGTATACAATCAGAATAGGAATATCAGAATGGAATGGAGTCTTCTTCTGCATCTCGAACAATCTATCACGAATACTCTTATGGGAAGAGACAAAGACAATCTTACCCTGAAAAGCCATGTCAAAAGCGATCTGACAATATGCCTGCTCCCAATGATCCATCTTCTCAGCTCTGCCTTCATCATCTCGTTCAGTCAAATTAAAGCCAGAGCTCTCCAGATCAACATAGCGTTCCAGTTCAGAAGCTACACAAGTCTTCCCGATACCCGGAAAGCCACAAACGATCATACCAGTTTTCATAAATTCTTCTTCCTCCTAATACTATATTTTTGGGAGATATTATTATCTATATAATGTGGTTCACTTTAATGTAAAAAAGTACAAAATGAAACAAATACCCCTCCCTGGATATTGGGAGGGGTAATATAATTAAGTCATTGTATAATCCCGTTGAATTGTGCCAAGATAATCAGTAGCTTTACCTTCACGAATCAGATTCATTACATGATGATTCATATATACAATTACTGTATATAGTTTATCATAAATAGGATTCGTCAAAGTTAATACGCATTTATCACTTACTGTATATGCAGCTTCCTCATAAGAACCATTAGGATAAACTTTCACGAGAAGAATATCAGACAGCTTACCACCACGATCCATGAACTCTCGAAGATTCTGTGCAAATACCTGATCATACTGTCGAATCAGATAAGAGAAATCGACAGAAGGATCATCACCCTCTTGGACCATAACATCAAACTTGGTTGTAGCTTTATATCCATTGATCTCAAGAGGCCAATCCAAATCTGCATAGATAGGAGATACTACAGTAATATCCTCCGGAGTTTCATTATGGAATTCTCTCAGAGGTGTATACTTCTCCTCAGGAACTGTCAGAATAAACTCAGATGGCATATCTACATTCAGAGTAAAAGAGTCCGTAATACGTGCTCCCCATTCGATAGCATTTGATGTTTCCGGACTATCTTTACTTGGAAGAGAAGGAACTTCAAATCGAATATTCATTTCAAGCAACATCTGGAAAGTTGTCTGTCCACGAGTATTCATGACTTTAATAATGGGGTAACGTGATACTGAATTCAAGAACTTCACAAACTCATCTGTATGATAATCAAATCCATGTAAATGAGCAATCATCTGAATATGTTTATCGGGAAGATAAATAGGAACAGTTCGGCTGATCATAAACTTTGAATTATGTCGAATATGCATAATCAGATTATTATATGTATTCAGCTGACGATCCATTGTCTGCTCCATAATCAGAATGTTCATACTGAACTTATAGCGATTTCGTCTGAATGCCAATCTGAAATAATCCGTTTCAGCAACATCCAAAGCATAGATCATCTGAGCACCAACATTCTCATTCTTTGGATCATACATATTATATCTGCCAAGCATATTCCAAGTGAATACTGATTCATCATCATTGTCTACAGATTCCGGATCAATTACCAAGAATGGTTTTTCTCTCTTATAGATATTCTTCATATAAGATTTGAAATCTGAATATGCGGACTGTGTACGGATTCGTACATCAGTGAAATATCTTTCCGGGAAAAATGAAAGAATCCAGTCATTGAACACACCAACAATATTAGCCATTGTTAATGAAGTTCTCTGAGGTTGTTTATCATAAAGAATCGTTGACAAATCAGGTGGGTCTTCAATCGGGTACAACCGATGCAGAGAACCATCATCATCTTGCCAATTTTCATTAGGAGGACCGATATGAATTGCCATAATGACACTCCTTTCTATAAAGTATCCTTATATAGAAATGTCAAACTTTGTGCAGAAAAGAAAAAAAAAAAGAAAGGAGCCGAAGCTCCTATTCTTTTTTAATGATTCTTCTTGGTTTTCTTCACCTTGGTACCAACGGGAGCAACGGCAACCAGGATGCCAAGGAAGATCACAATAGCACCGAAGCTATTGCTCTCACCCTGAGCAATAATAAAGGTAAAGATACCAAAGAGAATCATAGCGATGCTGATCAGAACGTTTACCAGCTTAGGGTTCCAGTAACGAACCTTCTTACCACTGGTACTGTAGGTCTTGTAGCAATCTTCACGAGTATAAGTAGTCATTTGTATATTTCTCCTTAAAATTATATATTATTTTATGATACTTTTCTTTTGTATCACTATTATAATATATACTCGGAGCACCCTATAAAATCGGATTTAAAATTTAAAGGTAACTGTATAATCTTTTGTCAATTTCTTATGAGGATACTTTTTCTTTTCTTCTTTCAGCTGTTGTTTAAATTCTTTCTCGTATTGCTTAAATTGATCACGTGTAGTCTCTTTAAATAACGGTGAAACAATAATCGTGTTTACTTCAATTCGATATCGCACCATCATAGCAAAATGATTAAAGAAACGGAACCACCAGCTAATAACAATAGCGCAGAGTACATTAATGATAGGTTCCAATATCCTCTTCTGATATTCTTCGTTTGCAATAATACGGCTCTCAAGACCATTTACATATTGCGTGATCTGCGTATCCGCGTTCAGTCTGGTTATTTCTTCGTTATGGATACGTCTATCAAGATCGTTACAATTTTCCTTAATTTTATCTATTTCATTGTTAACAGTATCAATCTCATTTGTTACATGTGTAAACTTAGCAGTAGTTTGACCACTCATGAATTGAACTCCCATATCTTCCATAGTTCCTCCTTTGAAAATAAAACCCACACCCAGGAAATATCCCAGGTGTGGATTAATTAGTTAATACTGATAGTCGCTCGGATACTGAATAAAGACACCATATCTCTTCTGCTTGATTTCCATATCACGAACTTTTACGCGATACATTTCAAGCATATCAAGCATGTTAGTAACGAACTCCATCTGATGCTTATAAGTCAGATCAGTAGGATTCTTCAGAAGCTTCTTCTCAATATCACCCTTAGTCTTTATCATCTTAATCGTAAGGTTCTTGATCTTCAGAAGAATCACTTCACGATCACCTTCACATGATGCATATCGCATATCAGAGACAATCTTATCCAACTGATAACGAATCTCAATCTCAGACTTTGGATTCAACCAAGACTCAGTCATAACACCAGTAGGAATCTCAGAAGTCTTATTCAATGGAGCATAGTTACGCTTAAAATCTCTCTTACGAGAAACAAAACCAAGAGAACTAATCGTACTCTTACCAGCAAATACATTCTCCAAGCATACCAGAGGAGTAGCATTACGAATCATCGTATAGTAATGACGAATATCCTTATCCATACAAGCACGAATAATCGTTCTCATGGTACGATAATCATACTTAGTATCAGTGGTAATACGATCCTCAACAGTATTCAGATCCATTGGCAGAGCCTTCTCCAGATAAGAGTCATAAGCATCAGCCAGACCCATACCCTTCAGAACCTCATCAGTAGCGACATAGTCACAATCCTCGATAGGGGCCTTAAATGGACGAGAGCAGATATCCAGGAATGCCATGAAACAAATCTCACTCAGAGAAATATCATTGAACAGATCCAGAATAATCTCATTATCGATATCAGAAAGAACATTGTTGTATGCCTTCAGGAAACGTTCCTTGGCAGTACAAGACTGAACATTCTGCAGAATATCATGCAGAATCAGAGCAGTCAATTCCTCAGCATTGTAATCCCGAAAACAGCGCTCATGGATTTCAACAGTATAACCGAACGGACAAACATTTGACAAATCTCCGTCCATCAAATACTGTGCGAAATCCTTATGATACAAAGGAAGAACAACTACATCAGGAATGATATAGTTATCAGTATGATTGATATAAATAGCATCCAGAGAGCTCTCATCGAAGATCTGATTAATCAGCTCGATAATCTCTCTGCGAATTGTAATGTCCTGACCCTTTTTGGTCATAAAAGGCTCCATCTTAAGGAGAAGCTTTGTAAGGTTATCTTTCAAAATCATGGGAGGTAGTCTCCTTTCATATAATCCATTATATGTATGTTTTCTTGATATTATAGAAAAAAAAAAAGAAGGAGCCGAAGCTCCCTCTTTTTATTCGTTAACCTTGTCTACATCTTCATATGAAATCGTATCGTAATAATTGAAGATCTTTACTCCAAGATGATCAGCAAGATATCCGCGGATGATCTTATTATGAAGAAGTCTCCAAATATCATTGACACCAGTTTTCACATAAACCTGATACGAGTGAGTAAGTACATTATTCTGAATATGTGCATATTCACTTCTGGCAATTCCAGAAATGAAATCGATTGTTTCATTTGCAACCTGCACTTCTACCTCGTCATTAGGATTGAAGACCACTGACATATCCATCGTATAACCAGGTCTCTTCTCCTTCATATACTTGTATTTCGTGAGCCTTAAGATAACCATTTCTATTCTCCCTACTTAAATTATTTAGATGCCTTTGGAATCTTAACGGTGATATCGATATCCGCATCACGAATGTCTTTATCACCGATGTTATATCGATTGATCGTAATTACCATTGCATGACGCAAAGGCGCGTACAGATCATATGAATCCGTAATCTCAGCCATGAGCTTACTAGGGGTCATAGAATCCAGATCAATGAAAAGATTTACCCCATCATAATCATTGATACTTACACGAGGGATTCGCTTGTGTTTTATCCGATAGATGGTCTCCTGCTCAATCATCAGGTTCAACAGATCATACAGTTCAATCATTGCACTTATCCTCCCAAATTGTAGTTTCATTATATTCCCACCTAGTTACTCCGAGCTTTCGTAAATGCACAAGAGTATCCGGATTGGTACGAAGGTTTTCATATACCTCAGGATTCACCCAGACCGTACAGCGATTAATTTCATTGATTTGTGTAACAGCAAATGAAATACTGGATAGGTATCTAATAAGCTGATCATTCGCTTCACGCAGCGGAACTTCAATACGACACTCAGTCTGATGAACTACAGTATCGATCTTTTTATAAAAGTATAGTGTCATTTCATTTCTCCTATGTAGTTATTCCAGTCGTCTATATTAAAAACCATCTGTAAATTGTCTTTATAGATGGGTATACAGATATCTTCTGACGGATAATCATATTCTTTATGAATCCATGTGTATTCTGTCTGTTCTTCAATATACGATTTCATCCAACGTAAATGAGACCGGAATTTTCTATATCCAGCTTCCGTAAAGAATGATATTGTATTGCCTTTATTATCTATGAATATTTTATCTGGAGGTGCTGGTAATTTATCTTCAAAGATAGCTACCCATTTCAGATAAATATGCTCATCCTTATTCATATCAATAAAAGCTTCGGGATATGAAAGAATACCTTCGGTACTGTCATCATAAACATTACCTACTTCAAATCTTCTGAGTATCATAAATTAATTATCCTTTTTATAGTAATCAAAACTACATGACTTAGCAGAAATAAATCCATCATATGGATCAATCTTGATTACACCTTCTTTTGCCCACTGTTTAATCTGGAACATCAATCTCCAGAATCGAGATACATCTACCAGATTACTTTGTGTTCCATCAACCCACATAGAGTAATGATTAGGAAGTTTAATGATCTTTTCAGGATCTCTGCCATCTCCTTTAAAAGGACGATAGTAAGCTTCTTCTTTAAAATGCAACTTCCTTGCAAGATCCGAGTTTTCTCTATAGAGATACTGTAACGTTTTCGCATACAGCGGCATCTGTTCTTTCTTAAAGTTACAGATCAGATATTGAGACGCATTTGCCTCTCTTCCACGAAGAATACCGTTTGCATCCACGTTCACTTTACTAGTTGCCATTCTACTTTTCTCCCTTTCGTACATGCTTTTATAAAATGTTTTATGCTATATCACTTTTATAATATATACGTGAAAAATCCCCTCCCGAAAATGGGAGGGGATTATTAGGTAATGATTATTCGTTAGTCAAGCACGAGAGATGATGTACTTAACTAAATTACACACGCTTAATGAAGCGGGCACCGGACTCCTTCATGATGGGCAGCTCGGTAATGGTGCAGACAGTGGACACAGGCTCGAAGACCACGGGCAGGTTACGCTCACTGTACACGATAGCGGGCATACGATTGTTATCCGCACGACGCAGCTGATCGGTCAGGAAGGAGCTGTACTTGAAGTAGTTGTAGGTCTTGACCTGGCTGTTCTTGAAGTTATTGGGAATCAGCAGGATCTGCAGCTTGTCATCATCGATGAACTGAGAGCTGATGAAGTAGAAGGTAGCGGTGGAGGTCTTGCAGCCGATGC
>ERZ1034873.611-NODE-611-length-17836-cov-5.740172_pt1 | contig 17836 bp, 18 predicted proteins | sample MGYA00520689_ERZ1034873 | MGnify/ENA primary metagenome ERZ1034873 (study PRJEB33766, sample SAMN09781722) | gut metagenome | biome: gut microbiome | host: Homo sapiens | place: Madagascar | study: EMG produced TPA metagenomics assembly of the PRJNA485056 data set...
GCTCTACCGGACGGATCTGCAGGGGACCATCACGGTCACAAGTGACGGAAACTCTCTTAGCTGGAGCGTGGACGCGACGCAGGATTACCGGGACGGGGATGAGGTCGCGGCAGGTGCTGCGGACACCACGGGAACATCCGGGACGGCAGGAGCTGGGGTAACAGATGCGGCGGCAGGCAGCACAGACACCACGGGAACATCCGGGACGGCAGATACCGCAGACAGCGCGGCGCAGGCATCCGTGGCGGCAGATACCGCAGGAAGCGCGGCACAGGCATCCGGAGGAGAGACTGCCGCGGGCAGCACAGCGGACGTGACGGGGGAATACGTGCTCAACACGAACACAAAGAAGTTTCACCGGCCATCCTGCTCGAGTGTCGCGCAGATGTCGCCGGAAAACAAGGCGGCATTTTCCGGAAGCAGGGAGGAACTGATTGCAGCCGGATATGATCCGTGCAAGAGATGCAATCCCTGACGGAATTCTGTCTGTACAACAGATGATAAGAGAAATGCAACGATTTTTAACAGAAAGCATAAAAAATGGAATGGAAGCGCGGTGGAGCAGCCATTCCATTTTTGTTATACTTGAGTTAAAATATAGAGCAAAGGTGGGAAAAATATGAGAAGACACTATCTTGATAACATCCGTTGGATCACGGTGGGGCTCGTGGTCTTATACCATGTGATTTTTATGTATAACGGCGTGGTGACGGCGGGAGTGATCGGACCGTTTTGGGAGGTACAGTATCAGGATGCCGTGCAGTACCTGCTGTATCCGTGGTTTATGGTGCTGCTGTTTTTGGTGTCTGGAATGTGTGCCAGATATTATCTGGAAGGACATAGCGACCGGGAATTTCTTGCGGGAAGAACGAGAAAGCTTCTGGTGCCCTCGACGATCGGCCTGTTCGTGTTCTGGTGGATACAGGGGTATTTCAACATGGCATTCAGCCATGTGTTTGACCAGTCGTGGGAGAAAGTGCCGAAGGCGGTCGGGTATCTGATCATGGTCTTATCCGGAGTCGGGATCTTGTGGTACATCCAGGTGCTCTGGGTATTGTCGGTATTGCTGGTGCTGCTTCGCAAAATAGAAAAAGACCGGTTGTATGCGTTTGGTGAAAAAGCTGCGCTGCCCGTTCTTTTTCTGCTTGTGATTCCCGTCTGGGGAGCTGCCCAGATCTTGAATACGCCGGTGATCTGTGTGTATCGTTTCGGAATATACGGCATCTGCTTCCTTCTGGGCTACTATGTCTTTTCTCATGAAAAAGTGACCGACCGGCTGGCGCGCGTGAGCGTTCCGCTTGCAGCCGCGGCTGTGGTGCTGGCAGTTTTTTATGTGCGGTATTATTTTGGAGAAAATTATGCAGAGGAGCCGGTGGTAAACAGTCCGTTTTCCATTTTGTACGGCTGGACGGTGTGTCTGGCAGTCCTGGGAGGAATGAAGCGCTGGGGTAACCGGACGTCGCAAAAGACGGAGTGGCTTTCTAAAAAGAGCTACGGACTGTATCTGTTCCATTATCTGGCGCTCTCTGCGGCGGCATATTTTCTGGACCGGTACACCGAAGTTACGGGGGGTGCAGCCTACCTTTTGTCGGGAATTGCAGCCTACGCGGGCGGCTATCTTCTCTATGAGCTGATAAAAAGAATTCCGGTCATAAGATGGTGTGTGATTGGAGAGAAAAAGGAGAGAAAACATGTTCAAGGATAATCTGATGATGCTGCGGAAGATGCGTGGAATGACGCAGGAGGAACTGGCGGAGAAGATTGATGTGTCCAGGCAGACGCTTTCCAAATACGAGACGGGAGAGTCCCTCCCGGATGTGGAGAAGAGCCGGCTGATCGCCGAGGTGCTTGATGTGACGCTGGATGAACTGGTCAATTATGAGGGCGGGGAGACGCGCCTGCCGTTTCCGCCGAAGGGAAAGCATGCGTTTGGAATGGTGAAGGTCGGTGAAAAAGGGCAGATTGTGATTCCTGCAAAGGCGAGAAAAATTTTTGACATAAAGCCGGGGGATGTATTGATGGTTCTGGGAGATGAAGAACAGGGAATTGCGCTGTTAAAGGAGCAGGATTTTATGGCGATGGTGCAGGCAATGCGGCATATGGAGACGTAAAATTGCGCAATCCGGTGCGCAGAGGATTGCAATATGTAAAATAACACAGGCGAGACCTTCCAGAGCGCAGGTCGGAAGTATTTTATTTGCGCTGGCGTCGGTGATTTATGTGCTTGGTTTTTTGCGGAGTTCTGCCGCATTGCACTGCCAAAAATCATTTACTGGTTTGAGTCGGCATTTTCGGTGTTCTCTATGTATCTGTTGTTTACCACGGAAGAGCTGGATGCTGTGCGCGCTATATGGAATTCGATGAGATTCTGCGCGGACACGGGCAGCGGGTGCCGATCAAGGAAGCAGAGATTCAGAAGTACGCAAAGAAAGTCGCGGCGCTGTACAAGGAGAAGATTGCCCTGCTCCCGGATCACGTAAAGTCTTCCATGTCCATCGGTGCGGTGGTTGTTGACATCGGGAAGTATAATACCGCAAGAGATACGTTTGAGCAGATTTACCGCAGCGCAGAGACGGTGTGACGCACGGCGCATCAGAGCAGTATTTTTGATCTGCGCAGCAGAAGGAAGCCCAGAATTCCGGTGAGAACATCGGAGACTGCCTGCGCGAGCAGAATTCCCATGTAGCCGAACAGGGAAGAAAAGAGCAGCATACACAACACGAGCAGCACGCCCTGGCGGCTGATGGACATCAGAAAAGCGGGAAGCGCCATGCCGGCTGCCTGGAATAGTGTGGTGAAGACTAAGATCATGCCGATCACAGGGGCGGTAATCATGAGACAACGGAGCATCAGGGCGCCGGAGACCACGATGACGTCATCCTGCATGAAGATGCGGATGATGGGCGGAGCAAAAATACAGGCGGCTGTGAAAACGAGCGCAATGAGAAGCTGCACGAGCAGATCAAAATGCAGAAACTGTTTCAGGCGTTCGCGGTTGTCTGCACCGTAGCAGTAGCCGAGGAGCGGCTGCGCGCCGAAGGCGAACCCGACCAGAATCAGCATGGTGATCATGTTGACTTTTAAGGCAATGCCAAGAGCGGCAACTTTATCAGAACCGTAAGGTAACAGAAAACGGTTAGTGAGGAGTACCGCAAAGCTCTGCATCAGGTTCGTGATGGAAGCCGGAATTCCGATCAGCAGAATGTCACGGACATGACCGGATGAAATATGCATTTCGCGGCAGGACATCGACAGATGCCCTGCCTTTTTGAATACAACCCACACGAGATAGCAGTCGGCAAGCAGATTGCTCAGGATGGTGGCAAGTGCGGCGCCGCCGGCACCCATATGCAGAGAGAAGATGAAAATGGGATCTAAAAAAATATTAAACACAGCCCCGATGACGGAACCAATCATGGCATCATTTGCCAGACCTTCTGTGCGGAGCAGATTCCCCGGGACAATATTAAAGATAATGGCAGGGCAGCCGAGAACCAGAAAGCGGTAATAGGCGCCGGCATAGGCGATGGTATCGTCCCTGGCACCCAGAAGATGCAGAATGGGTGTCTGAAAAAGCAGCATCAGAACGGCAACAGCAATGCCGAAGAAGATGGAGCCGAGAAGGCAGAAAGCACTGATCCGCCGCGCGGTGTCATAATCTTTTTTCCCGAAAAGTCTTGAGATGGCGGAACTTCCGCCAAGCCCGAAAATATCACCGAATGCAATCATGAGACTGAACACCGGGGCGCAGAGAGAGACGCCGGCGACGAGGCTGGTGTTCTGGGTCTTTGCAATAAACCATGTGTCGACCATGTTGTATACAAGGCTGATGACCATGCCGAACACCACAGGCAGAGCCATCTTGAAATAGGCTTTCGGTACGGGCATTGTTTCAAATACATCATTGTTCATCTGAGAGCTCCTCCATTTCCTGTAACAGGATCAATGCTTAAAGTATATCATATTGATAGAAAAAAGGTGACGGGAAAATAAAAAACTTCTTGACATTGCCACATTAGTGCGGTAAACTACTGACAAATAAATGAGAAATCGTTGAGCAAAAGGAGTACACTGTACGATTCTTCACAGAGAGCCTGAGGCGGTGGGAGCAGGCAGGATAGTATGGATGGAATGGATTTGCGAGAGCAAAGTGAAAGGCGGATAACAGCAGCCGAGTAGCGGAAGCCGTGTCCTCACGTTACAGGGGTACGATATAGAGAACATCTGTATCTGAGAGTCTATACATGATTGGTGGCGGATATTTCCAGTTTGGAGGTATCCGCTTTTTGTATCTTCTGTCAGAAACATCCAGGGAGGACGGTTACAAAGAGGACAGAAAAAACCAGGCATGATAAGAGAAGAAGGGTGGCACCACGAGATATTCGTCCCTGATCCGGTTTACCGGGTCAGGGATTTTTTTTAATTCATGGGAAATTACGTCCAATGAATTAAAAAGCCCTCCGGTCAGGATTCTTTCTTGATGGGACGCATTTTCTATGAATTAAAAGAAGAAAGAGGAGGATTTATGAAGCGCATTTATAAGGTCTACAAGAAAACAGTCAGCATTGTGAACGAGACGCCGACGGCGATGTACGAGAATCTGGTCGGAAGCAGAAAGGGATTTCTGCTCGAGAGCTATGACAAGAACTATGACCGGTATACGTTTTTGGGGGAACCGGAGGAACTGATCTCCTCGGAGGGGGAGTCGCTTGTCATCACAAAAAAGAGCGGGGAGCGCGAGGTGCGCAGGGGCAATCCGTTAGCGCTGTTAAAAGAATATTATGACGAATTTGAGATTCATAAGGAGAATGACGAACTGAATTTTTCTGGCGGACTGGTGGGCAATGTCGGCTACGATTTTATCCGCTACTCGGAAAAACTGCCGGAGAAGAATCCGGATGAGATCGGGATTGAGACGATTCAGCTGATGTTGATGAAAGCGTTTATCGTGATGGACTATGTGGCGGAGACGCTGACCGCGGTTGTCTTAGAGGAGGAGACAGAGGAAGGAAGAAAGCGTGCCGGCGTGACGGCGGAAGAGATGATCCGTCGCGCCATGCATCCGGAGCAGATAGAGGGAGGATGTGACAGCAGGTGTGAAGAGAACACCGGGCACGGGATGAAAGAGGCGGCGCAGCCGGAGGGCGGAAAAAGGGACGGCGTCATCCGCAAAAAGTCGGATACGCCAGAGACGTACAGCGCGAAGGTGGAGAAGATCAGACACTATATCAGAGAGGGACATATCTTTCAGACGGTGCTCTCCCAGCGATGGACGGTGGAGACCGGACGTGACGGATTTTCTCTCTATAAGGAGCTTCGCGAGTTAAATCCGTCGCCGTATCTTTATTACTTCCAGTTTGGTGATTTTGAGGTGATCGGAAGTTCGCCGGAGATGTTAGTAAAACAGCAGGGCAAGCGCGTGTTTACCTGCCCGATCGCAGGAACCAGACCGAGAGGAAAGACAGTGGAGGAGGATGAAGCACTCCACAGAGAACTTCTGGCAGATGAGAAAGAGCGTGCCGAGCATGTGATGCTGGTGGATCTGGCGCGAAACGATATGGGGCGCATCTCGGAATTCGGAACAGTCAAGGTCACGGATTTTATGAATGTGCGGAATTATTCCCATGTCATGCACATCGTATCCATGGTGGAGGGAAGGAAAAAGGGCAGCTATCATCCGTTTGATCTGCTGGCATCCTTCCTGCCGGCTGGAACGTTAAGCGGTGCACCCAAGATCCGGGCGATGGAGATCATTGAGGAACTGGAGGAGGTACGGCGCGGGCTCTACGGCGGTGCGACCGGTTATGTCGATTTTTCCGGCGATATGGATTTCTGCATCACGATCCGCACGATGATCAAGAAGGGCAGAGAGGTCTATCTGCAGGCGGGCGCGGGAATCGTCGCGGACTCCGTGCCGGAAAAAGAATATCAGGAATGCTGCAACAAAGTGATGGCGCTTGCAAGAACACTTCTGGAGGAGGAAAACTTATGATCCTTTTGATTGACAACTATGATTCCTTTACCTATAACCTCTATCAATATATCGGAACCTTCACGCCGGACATCCGGGTGGTACGCAACGATGCCATTACGATCGGGGAGATAGAAAATATGCGGCCGGAGCGCATTGTGCTCTCCCCGGGTCCCAAAAGTCCGAAAGAGGCGGGAATCTGCATGGATGTCGTAAAACATTTCTACAATAAAATACCGATTCTTGGCATCTGCCTCGGACATCAGTGCATCGGTGAGGCGTTCGGAGGAACCGTGAGTTATGCGAAGACGCTATTTCATGGAAAACAGTCCGAAGTCACACACTGCCTGGACGGTGTTTTTACCGGAATCGACACGCCGGTTAAGGTGGCAAGGTATCATTCCCTGGCGGTGCTAAGAGACGATCTGCCGGAGTGTTTAAAAGTCACCGCACAGACCGCGGACGGCGAGATTATGGCGATGCGGCACAAAGAGTATCCGGTGGTCGGTCTCCAGTTTCACCCCGAGTCCATCTACACGGAACACGGAAAGCGGATGATCGAGAATTTCCTGTCGGGTGTCATTTAAGGGAGGAGCAGCGTATGATACTGGATCAGATTGTGAGTGATAAAAAAAGAAGACTGCCGGAACATAAGAGACGGATACCGGAGCAGGAGATGCGAAAGCTGGCGGAGGCGTATGAGGGCAGCCATCATGATTTTAAGGGAGCGCTTGAGGGAGATGTCATTTCCATCATCGGAGAGTTCAAAAAGGCGTCCCCAAGTCTCGGTAAAATTAAAAGCAAGATTAACTTGATGGATAGAATTGAGGAATACAATGCTTCTGTGGATGCAATCTCCTGCCTGACGGAGGAGGATCACTTTGACGGAAGCACGGCGTACTTAAAACAGATCCGGCAGATGACCGATCTTCCGATCCTGCGCAAGGATTTCATGATTGACCCGTACCAGTTCTATGAGGCACGTGCAATCGGAGCAGATGCGGTGCTTCTCATTGCGGCAATCTTAGACGATGTGCAGATGCATGAATTCTACCAGCTTGCAGGGGAACTGGGGCTGGATGCGTTAGTCGAGGTACACGACGAGGCGGAGATGGAGCGGGCGTTAAAGCTGGATGCAAAGATCATCGGCGTCAATAACCGCAATCTGAAGGATTTTTCCATTGACCTGCAAACAACGGAGCGATTAAGCCGCATGGTGCCGCAGGAGAAGCTTCTGGTGGCGGAAAGCGGCATTGTATCGGATGAGGATGTGGAGTTCTTAAAAGCATGCGGTGTGAATGCATTTCTGATCGGGAGAGCCTTTATGGAGGCGGAGCACCCGGGAGAGGTGGCAGCGCGCTGGAAGCAGCGGTAGGGAGGATGGACATTGACGAAGATCAAGATCTGCGGCATCACAGGAGAGGATGAGATAGCAGCGCTCAATGAGACAGGTGTGGATTACGCCGGATTCGTGCTGTACGAGAAAAGTAAACGTTATGTCACAGTGCAGAAAGCAAGACAATTATTTGGAAAATTAAATAAAGGTATAAGAAAAGTAGCCGTGACGGTCGCGCCGGAGAGAGCGTTGATTGAGGACATCGGGCGGGCAGGATTTGATCTGCTGCAGGTGCATGGCGTGGACGTCGCAGAGGCGGAGCGGATCGCAGCGCAGACGAAGCTGCCGGTGTGGCTGGCAGTCAACCTCCGTGATCCTGCCGAGGTTCGCCGATGGCGCAGAGAAGAATATCACCGGATTGCCGGGATTGTGCTCGATGCCGGGGCATACGGCAGCGGAAAGACGTTCGGATGGGAGCAGAACGGACAGGATGAGATGTGCTGTGCCGTGCGTGCGTTCCGGGAGGAACTGCTGGCAGAGGGGCGTACCTTTGTGCTGGCAGGCGGACTTAACGCAGAGAATGTGGCGGAGGGAATCAGAATCTTTGCCCCCGATGTCGCAGATGTCAGCAGCGGCGTGGAAACGCTGTGCGATGGAATGAGAACAAAAAGTACAATCAGGATTAAAAAATTTAAGAAAGCCGTGCAAAAAACAGAAGGCGTGTGAGCAGGAAGAAGACGGCGCGGCGGAACGTGATCAGGAAAGGAAAGACGAGACATGAACAGGAAAGCATATTACGGAGCATTTGGCGGACAGTATGTGGCGGAGTCGCTGATGAATACCCTGGAGGAACTGGATGCGGCATTTGAGGAAGCAATCCGTGATCCGGAATTTCTCAAACAATACCACTATTATCTGGAACAGTATGTCGGGAGAGAAACCCCGTTATATTACGCGGAGCGTCTCAGTGAAAAGTACGGCATGAAAATGTACTTAAAGCGCGAGGATTTAAATCACACCGGCGCACACAAGATCAACAATGTGATCGGACAGATCCTGCTGGCGAAGCGCATGGGAAAGAAAAAGGTGATCGCAGAGACCGGAGCGGGGCAGCACGGCGTGGCGACGGCGACCGGTGCGGCACTTTTTGATATGGAGTGCACGGTTTATATGGGAGCCGAGGATATCAAAAGACAGGCGTTAAATGTGATGCGCATGGAGATGCTCGGCGCGAAGGTTGTCAGTGTCACATCGGGAAGCAATACACTAAAGGATGCGACCAACGAGGCGATCCGTACCTGGGCAAAGACGGCGGAGGATACCTTTTACATCATCGGTTCTGCCGTGGGACCGTATCCGTATCCGAAGATGGTAAAAGAGTTCCAGAGTGTCATCAGCCGCGAGGCGAAAAAACAGATCCTTGCGGCGGAGGGAAAGCTTCCGGATGTCGTGATGGCATGCGTGGGCGGCGGATCGAACTCCATCGGCATGTTTGCGGATTTTATTGAGGAGAAGAGGGTAAAGCTGATTGGCGTGGAGGCAGCCGGAAAGGGAATCGAGACCGGGGAACACGCGTCGGCGATGGCGCTCGGCGAGCCGGGAGTTCTGCACGGCATGCGTTCCTACCTGCTGCAGGATGCGGACGGCAATGTCCAACTTGCGCACTCCATCTCGGCGGGGCTGGATTATCCGGGCGTCGGTCCGGAACACGCGTACTTAAAGGAGAGCGGCCGTGCGGAATATGTGGCAATCCGGGATGATGAGGCGATGGATGCGCTGATGGAGCTGTGCAGACTGGAGGGAATCATTCCTGCGATCGAGAGCGCCCATGCAGTTGCCTATGCGATGAAGTACGCGAGGGAGCGCAAAGAGGCGGTCGGTGAGAAGCAGGCGGCAAAGGAGACCATGGTCATCTGTCTGTCGGGCCGCGGCGACAAGGATGTCAATACGATCGCAGATTATCTTGCAGGAAAAGGATATTTAAATTGAGCCGGAAAGTTGTCCGGCGAGGGAGGATATGACAGATATGAATCGAATAGAAGCGCGTATGAACGCCTGCAGCAAAAAGCAGGAGAAAGCATTTATTACTTATGTTACCGCGGGACTGCCGGATCTGGCAGCCACAAAAGAAATCATCCGGGCGCAGGAGCGCGGCGGCTGCGACGTGATTGAGCTTGGCGTGCCGTTTTCCGATCCGGTGGCGGACGGACCGGTCATCCAGGACGCATCGTACCGTGCAATCTGCGGCGGGGTGAATGTGAAGAAGATTTTTGCAATGATGCAGGAACTGCGCACGGAGGGTGTGACGGTCCCGATCATCTTCATGATGTATTACAACACGATCCTGCACTACGGCGTGGAAGCGTTTGTAAAAAGATGCAATGAGGCGGGGGTGGACGGACTGATCGTTCCGGATCTGCCGTTTGAGGAGCAGGCGGAACTGATGACGGTGCTTAACGCATCGGAGGATACGATCTTAATCCAGCTCGTGTCGCCGGTGTCCGGGGCGCGGATTCCAAAGATTCTCGCCGGAGCGCGGGGGTTCGTCTACTGTGTATCGTCCATGGGTGTCACGGGGCAGGGAGCAGAGTTCCATAAGGAGGTAAGAAGCTATCTTACCTCGGTACGGGAAGCGACAGATCTGCCGGTGATGATGGGCTTTGGCATCCGGACGGCGGCGGACGTTCTGCCGCTTGCGGATCTGATCGACGGGGCGATCGTCGGAAGTTATTTTATCAGGCTGCTGGAGGAGCAGGGCTTTGCGCCGGAGGCGGCGGAGACATACTGCCGGACCTTTAAAAAGGAACTGAACGCATAGAGGAGGAAAAAGGGATGAAAGAATATATTGCAAAGGTTGCTGAGGGAGAGAATCTGACTGAGGAAGAAGCAAAAAAGGCGATGGACATCATGTTAAGCGGTGATGCGACGCAGGCGCAGATCGCGGCGTTTCTGGCGCTGGAGCGCGTGAAGGGCGAGACGCTGGATGAACTGGCTGGATTTGCAGCGGTGCTCCGCGACAAGGCTGAGACGATTTCCCCGAAGGTTGATAATTATATTGATCTGGTGGGAACCGGTGGAGACCGTACATTTACGTTTAACGTGTCCACCACGTCGGCGTTCGTGGTGGCTGCTGCAGGACTCCCGGTGGCAAAACACGGAAACCGCTCCATATCGTCGAAATCGGGCGCCGGGGATGTGCTAGAGGCGCTCGGTGTCAATATCATGGCAGATCCGAGGAAAGTGGAGGAGTGTGTGGAGAAGACCGGAATCGGTTTCATGTTTGCGCAGCTTTTTAACAAGTCCATGCGCTATGTCGGGCAGGCGCGCAGCGAGATGGGAATCCGTACCGTCTTTAATATCTTAGGACCCCTCGCTAATCCGTCCCGCGCAAAAAATATGGTGGTCGGTGTCTACAGTCCGTCACTCACGGAAAAGGTAGCGACGGCGATGAGCAGACTTGGGGTGGAGCGCGCGTATGTAGTCAGCGGTGAGGACAACATGGATGAGATTACGCTGACAGGAGCGACCACGGTATCCGAGATCCGGGATGGAGCGGTGACAACATTTACCATCACACCGGAGCAGTTCGGTATGAAGCGCGTATCGCTGGAGGAGCTGCGTGGCGGAAGCGGCGGGGAAAACGCAAAGATTACGAGAGATATTCTGGACGGAACGGAGCGCGGCGCCAAGCGTGACATCGTTCTTTTGAACGCAGGTGCAACTCTTTATGTCGGAGGGGTTGCGGAATCTATGGAAGCGGGTGTAAAATTAGCGGCAGAGGCGATCGACAGCGGCGCGGCAGCACGGAAGCTGAAGGAGCTGGTTCGCGTCTCAAATACATAGAGAAAAGGAATCAGAAAGATGATACGGTTTAACAGTGATTACACAGAGGGATGCCATCCGGCGATCTTAGAGAGACTTGCGGCAACCAACATGGAACAGACCCCGGGATACGGGGAGGATGTATATTGTGCGGCAGCTGCGGAGCAGATAAAAGAGGCGTGCGCCGCACCGGAGGCAGCGGTGCATTTTCTGGTGGGAGGAACACAGACGAATGTGACAGTGATTTCGGCTGCATTAAGACACTATCAGGGTGTGATCACTGCGGTGACCGGACACATCAACGTACATGAGACGGGAGCACTGGAGTCCTGCGGACACAAGTGCCTTACGATCGAGACGGCGGACGGCAAACTGACAGCAGAGCAGATTGCTGCATATACGGACGCGCATTATGCAGACGCAAGTTTTGAACACACGGTTCAGCCGAAGATGGTCTATATTTCCAATCCGACGGAGATTGGCACGATCTATAAAAAAGCGGAGCTGGAGGCGATCTATGATGTCTGCAAAGAGAGAGGGCTTTATCTGTTTTTAGACGGTGCAAGACTGGGCTACGGTCTTACGTGCCGGGAAAATGATCTGACACTTGCCGATGTGGCAGCACTCACGGATGTCTTCTACATCGGAGGAACCAAGGTCGGAGCGCTCTTTGGCGAGGCGGTTGTGATCACAAACGAGGAATTGAAGCGCGATTTCCGTTACAATATGAAGCAGCGGGGCGGCATGCTGGCAAAAGGCAGACTGCTCGGCATCCAGTTCCTCACGCTATTCGAGGAGAAAAGGTATTTTGAGATCTCGGCGCACGCATCAAGGCTTGCGGAAAAGATCCATGATGAGCTAAAGGACATGGGCGTAAAATTCTATGTGGACTCGCCGTCGAACCAGCAGTTTTTGATTCTTCCGGATGCGGTGCTTGAAAAGTTAAAAGACGATTTTGCATTTGAATATCAGGCGCGTGTGGACGATACGCATAGCGCTGTCCGCATCTGTACCTGCTGGGCAACCAAAGAGGAAAACGTGGAGGCGCTTCTTGCTGCACTGAGGGGATTATTACGATAGAACGGAGAGAGAGTATGCAGCAGAAGAAACGTATTTTATTACTGGCAACCGGAGGAACGATTGCGTCCAGAAAGTCGGATAACGGCTTAAAACCGCAGATTACACCGGAGGAGCTGATCGAGTATATTCCACAGGTAAAAGAGATCTGCGATGTCGAGGCGGTTCAGCTTTTAAATCTGGACAGCACCAACATGGAGCCGTCGCACTGGAAACTCATGGTTCATGCGATTTGGGAGCACTACGACGATTTTGACGGATTCGTGATTGCCCACGGGACAGATACGATGGCGTACACGGCAGCGGCGCTTTCCTATATGGTGCAGAACACGAAAAAGCCGATTGTGATTACCGGTGCGCAGAAGCCGATCGACCTGGAGATCACGGACGCGAAGTCGAACCTGATCGACAGCTTTTTATATGCTGCCGATGACCGCTCACAGGGGGTACAGATTGTGTTTGATGGAAAAGTCATCGCCGGAACCCGCGCCAAGAAGGTGCGGTCCAAGAGCTACAATGCATTTTCCAGTATTGACTATCCGTCGCTCGCCGTGATACAGGACATGAATATTATGCGCTATATCCCCATGCTTCCGTACGAGGAGGAAGTCCGGTTCTATGAGAAGCTGGATGAAAATGTTTTCCTGATGAAGCTGATCCCGGGAATCCGTCCCAAGGTGTTAAAGAGTATTTTTGAAAATTATGACTGTATCATTGTGGAGAGCTTTGGCGTGGGCGGTATACCGCAGTCTATCGCAGAGGAGTTTTACCGGCTGTGCCAGGAGCATCCGGACAAGCTGGTGGTCATGGCGACGCAGGTGGCGCACGAGGGAAGCGATATGACGGTCTACGAGGTCGGCCACAACATGAAAGAATATTGCCGCTTCTTAGAGTCCTACGATATGACGTTAGAGTCCGTGATTGCGAAGGTGATGTGGATGCTTGGCAACTATGATATATCGTCCTGTGATATCGAGGAGGTTTTCTATCACAGTATCAATTACGACCTGATTTTTGGAAAGAACCGGAAATGCAATTAGAGAATTGTCAACCGCGAGACAAAACAGGTTGACAATCGACAAAAAAGTGTTATGATTGTTTTTGCAGACAGAGAGACCCACAGGGGATTTCTGCGCGAAAAACAGCAGGAAAGAGCGGTAAAATATGCGATTCCTGCGGAAACGAGGAGAATCATGAAGATTTCAACAAAGACAATTGTAACAGTGGGTATGTTTACGGCAGTGCTTAGCGTGTTGTCCATCTTGACGATCCCGATGCCGACCGGCGTTCCGGTGACACTTCAGACTTTTGCAATGGCGCTGTGCGGCTATGTGCTCGGCTGGAAAAAGGGAACATCATCCACATTGATCTATATCCTGCTCGGTACAGTAGGCGTTCCAGTGTTTGCGGGAATGACAGGCGGACCGTCCTGGCTTGCCGGCTACAGCGGCGGATTTATCTGGGGATTCATTTTCCTGACAATGCTCTGCGGCGTGGGCATGGCACAGAAGCAGATCTGGCTCCGCGTGCTGTTAGGACTTGCCGGTCTTGCTGTGTGTCATCTGCTCGGTGTCATTCAGTTCGCCATCGTGGCTGCTACACCGTTTCCGGCTGCTTTCGTAGCGGTATCTGTTCCTTACATTGTGAAAGACGTGATCTCCGTTGTGGGCGCGTATCTGGTGGCAATTCCGATCCGCAAGGCGCTTGCAGCAGGAAATATTCTGGAAGAGAAGACAAAAGCGGCAGTTTAGGAGTGTACAGTTGCTATGGCAGACAAATTCAGAGGACATCACATCGTCTGTACTTCGCTCTATGAGGGAAAAGGCTACAGCGGTGCGTTTTGTGAAAATATGACGGCGGTGGTGGAGCGCCTGCGAAAAGATCCGGACGAGGAACTTCTTCTGGTGGCGGAACCGGATATGATCTGTGCGAACTGTCCGAACCGGACGGAGACGAACGAGTGCGTCCACAACCACAACCGTGTCGTGAACAAAGACCGCCGGGTCATCGAATTCTTCGGACTCGAGGAGAACAGGGTCTATACATACCGCGAGATGTGCAGACACGCACGCGCGGCGATGAACATGGATTTCTTTATGGAGAACTGTGGAAAATGCGACTGGCGCAAGCAGGGACTCTGCAAGTACGAAGATCTGCTCGCACAGCTCGACCGCTGTATCGAGAAAGAATAGGAGATAGAAAAGCGCTGCCACACGAGGCGCTGATTATTATGAGTGATACCAGGAAAAATAGGAGCCAAACGTTCCGGATGATATCTGTCCAAGGCAGATCTGACCGTAAAATCCGGTATTTCTAACCATGCCGCGTCCGGCATCTTTGATGATCCGTGTCTTTCCAAGTCTGGAGCACTCCACGGACTGTGTCCGCAGGCCGGCAGACAATTTTAGGGTGTTCGTGTGCCCCTTATCGAATTGCTGAACAAAACATAACCGCGCGAAGCCGATGTTTGAGTTGCCATCTGCCTTATTTTTAATAGCAGATGGCAGCGAGTTTCGGTTCGCGCGGTTTTATATTGTCTGTGAAGCAATTCGATTAGGGGCGCTAGAACGCCCGCCCATTGTCTGCGGCTTGTCGGACACACTCTGTGGATTGCCCAGACGCGGCAAAGACACAGAATAGGATGTCAGACGCGGCATGGAAGAAATACTCAGATTTTACTTCAAAGATCTGCCTTGGCAGATACATTCGGAACTTTGTGCCCTCTAATCTCCTATCCTGTTACTCATGACAAGCAGCGCCGTGTGACGGCGCTTTTCTATTCCTGTCTAGTGCGTCTTTTTGTTGATATAGTTGGTCTTGTACTTGGAGTAGACGATCTTCTGACTCTGGTAGAGACCAAAGTAGCCGGACAGCATATAGCTGAACGCGATGGCAAGGAGGAAATACGGCATACCGTCATATCCGAACAACTCAAAGCTGATGAGCAGCGAGCTGATCGGGCAGTTTGTCACGCCGCAGAAGACCGCGGACATGCCGACCGCCGTGCAAAGCGTCGGCGAAAATCCGAGAACATTTCCGAACAGACAGCCGAATGCCGCTCCGGTAAAGAGAGACGGAACGATCTCGCCGCCCTTATAGCCTGCGCCGAGTGTGGCGGCGGTAAAAAGCATCTTTAAGAAGAACGCCTCCGGGCGGACGGTGCCGTCCATGCAGCGGGCGATGATATTGATGCCGGTGCCGTTGTAGGTCTGATCACCGACGAGCAGTGTCAGCACGACGACAATGCATCCGCCGGCAAAGATGCGCAGATAGGGATTTTTGAAAAACTTCTTATACAGATGATCCGAACCGTGCAGCATTACGCAGAAGAGAATGCTCACCAGCGCACATAAGATGGCGAGGATGGAGATCTCGACGGCGGAGCCGATCGTAAAATCCGGGATTTTTCCGAGCGGGAAGCCGTCCGGGCTCACGCCGAACGAGGTGGCAATCGCGTGGGCGATCAGCGAGGAGATCACACATGGCACGAGAGCGGCATAGTACATGATGCCGACACTCACCACCTCCATGGAGAAGATGGCGGCTGCCATCGGAGTGCCGAACAGCGCGGAAAACGCAGCGCTCATACCGCACATGATCATGATGTGCTTGTCCTTCTCATCAAAATGAAACAGACGTCCCAGACCGTTTCCAATACTGCCGCCGAGCTGCAGGGCAGCACCCTCACGGCCGGCAGAACCGCCGAACAGGTGGGTGATCAGCGTCGAGATAAAAATGAGCGGCGCCATGCGCAGCGGCAGTTCATCGCCGGAATGGATGGCGGAGAGTACAAGGTTTGTGCCGGTATCGCGCTCATCGTGAAGCAGGCGGTAGGCACCTACAATGAGAATACCTCCGACCGGAAGCAGGAAAATAAGCCACGGATTTTTTGTGCGGACGAGCGTGACGAGAGCCATGCACAGATAAAAAAGTGTGCCCACAGATCCGACCAGCACACCGGAGAGGATGGCGAATACCACCCATTTCAGGGAAGTCTTTAAGCGGTTGACATTGTGGGTTATCTTATGTTTGATGATCTCTTTCATAATTGGATGTGATTCCCTTTCCATAACATACTCTTATATCTGAATTTTAGCATTTTCCAAACAGATTTACAATAGTATGCCGCTATGGTTGTTACGTCAGTCATGCGCTGGCGGATGCACTGATATGACAAGGAAAGTTGTCAAAAATGTATTGACAACTTTCCTTGTCATATCTATAATAACGGTATGAGAAAATGTGCCGCAAAAAAGCGGTGCGTTGTGTGAAAAGCACATTGGGATATGGAGGATTTATGCCGTTATACAATCATTTAAAAGAATATCGGGCAAAAATCAACGTCAATCAGCACGAGATGGGACAGCTGGTCGGAGTATCCAGGCAGACCATCAGTCAGATCGAGCGCGGGGATTACTCGCCGTCGGTGACGTTGGCGCTCAAGATTGCAAAAGTGTTTGAGGTTCCGGTGGAAGCCATTTTTACCTATGAGGAAGAACCGGAGGAAGAGAAATAGCAGGCAGGGAGGAGAAGCGTATGACAGACGGGACAGAGAAATGCAACCCGAAGATTGAGGAGAATCAGAGAGAGGACAGACGGGCATTCCGCAAGTTTATCGTGCTTCTTTTGGCAGCCATGGTTGTGGGCGGGATAACAGGCGCGTTTTCGACCATGGCGGCAAAGGAACAGGCGGATATCGGCGCAGGAATCACAGCGGGACTTCAAAAGATCGCACCCTATGCAAATCTTGTGATCGCGGCAGCTCTGGCTGTGTGGATGACGGGAATGCTTCGCGGCGGCAGAGCAGAATACAGGCGCTGGGACGGCGAGGAAGAGCAGTTGATCGAAAAGATCGAGCGGAAACTGGGCATTGGTGTGATTGTCACGAATGTGGCGCTCATTGCCGGATTTTTCTTTTTTGCAGCCGGCATGAAGTCCACCGGCATAGACAGCGGCTGGGAAGAAGAGATTCCGTGGGTGAAAATAGCAGCCACATTTCTCGGACTGATTGCGGTTATGGTCGTAACGGTAACCGCCCAGAACCGGATTGTGAATTTTACGAAGGAGATCAATCCGGAAAAGAAGGGAAGCGTTTACGATCTGAAGTTCCAGAAAACGTGGATCGCAAGCTGCGATGAGGCAGAACAGCTGCAGATATACCGCGCGGCGTTCCGTGCCTACACCGCAATGAATTATGCGGCGCTCGGAATGTTTCTGGTCTGCTTTATCGGGATGCTGTCCTGGAATTTTGGGCTGCTTCCGCTTACGATGGTACTTTTTGTCTGGCTGACAGGCGTGATCGTTTATGGGGTGGAGAGTCTTCGCATGACGGGAGGACGATAAGATCTTTGATCAGACAGAATGTGCAGGATGAAAGGTTGCCGCAATAAGCATATCTTGCTTTGCTTTGATAAGTAATATTACAGGAATACTAGAGAACAAAAAAGTTCCAGAATAAACAGACGGCGGCAAATTCTTTGAAGCAAAATTCGTGTATTTCTTCCATGCCGTGGCTGGCATCCTATTCCGTGTCTCTTCCACGTTTGGACACTCACGGAGTGTGTCCGACAAGCCACAGACAATGGGCGGACTTTCTGGTGTCCCTAATGGCACCTCTTCACAGACAATAT
>ERZ1034873.617-NODE-617-length-17797-cov-5.947751_pt1 | contig 17797 bp, 22 predicted proteins | sample MGYA00520689_ERZ1034873 | MGnify/ENA primary metagenome ERZ1034873 (study PRJEB33766, sample SAMN09781722) | gut metagenome | biome: gut microbiome | host: Homo sapiens | place: Madagascar | study: EMG produced TPA metagenomics assembly of the PRJNA485056 data set...
ACTATATTTCATTTGAGAATACAACAAAAATTCCAAAAGAAAAAGACCATAGAAAGGGGCTTTGCACCATCCCTCACATATGGTCTTCGCAATTTTTATTATTTATGCATCGATGTACTTAAAAGAATACATGATTTCCAATCACAACACCCGCGCGTCCGGAACTTGCGCGACGGAACGATACGCATCCGCCGGTATTGTCGCTTCCGTTTATCGCTTCCTGTGCTGCCTGCATACAGCTTCCGCTGACGCCGCTCGCGATCACACCCTGTACACTGGATGCTGTTGTAAACTGGCCGCCCTGATAGATGACACCGGAAATGGATCCCGGATATCCACCGCTTCTGACACGGTTCATAACCACCGCTCCGACTGCCACTTTTCCTTCGTAGCACTCAGAACCTGCCTCTAACTGGATCAGTGCCGCAAGAAGTGTCACATCATCTGTGGATGCCGCTACCGCAGCCTTCTGTGTGGTCGTCACACCGCTGCTCTCGCTCGCTTTCTTCTCTGCTTCCGCAGCCGCTGCCGCGCGCTCTTCCTCGATGGAGATCGCGTCTCCCACGGAAATATCAACTGTAACATACGGTGCCGCTACATATGCGAGCTTGTCATCATACTCTACCGCTACCCAGCCATCGGTACTTGCGGATTCGGTATCCACGGTAAGCACCTGACCTTCGTATACCGCATCGATAACAGTCGCATTCTCATTCGGCTCTGTTCTTAATCTGAGTCCGCCGGTCATAACCTTTGCTTCTGTCTGACAGTCTTTCTTTGCCAGTTCATACGCATCCATGCCAAACGCACAGTATGCATTTAATACATATCCGTCTACGGAACCGGATCTTACATGTGTCCAGGTATCGCCCTGTTCCACGATCTCTGCCGCATCACCCTTGTAGAGCTTTCCGACCACTTCCGCATTTTCATCACCCGCCGCACGAATATTCAGATATTCGTTGACACTCGGCATCAGACGGTTCTCCCACTCTGCCTGCTCCTGCTCCAACTGCGCGGCAACCGCGTCTGACTGGATGTCATTTGCCGTATTTTCAACAACTGTCGCCTCGCTCGAAGCATTGGCATCTGCCAGGTCTTCCTGTTCCTGCATGGCTGCTTCATCCTGCCCCGCAAGCGCTTCTTCTGCCGTTTCTTCCGTCTCCACTACGTCCGCATTCTGCTGTTCTTCTACCTGTGCGTCCTGCGCGTCTTCGGATGTGTCTGTTATATTCTGTGAATCCTCATCAGTAATCTCCACCGGCATACTCTTTGTCTCATCCGCCGGTAAAGTCTCAGCCAACCCTGTCTGTGCTGTCTCGTCTGCACCGCCTTCCTCGGAAGCCGCCACCAGCTGCGCGTCGGAATGTTCCACGCTCACTTCTGCTCTGCCCGTCTCTACCAGCGCCATCTGTCTGGTAATGCCTGCTACCGCGGTATAGTTCTCATCTGCGGTAACCACTGTCTGGACTGCAGCCGTTGCCTTTTCATCCGAAACAACCTGACTTGTAACTGATGTGGCCGTTGTCATTACCACCAGCATTCCTGCTACGATAGAACCCTCGACCACTTTCCTGTTTAAATTCATATTTCCCTCCATATTTTGCATAGTGCTAAATTATTGAAATAGTATTACACTCATATGATGATTTATGCAATTTTATTACATTTGTTACGAATTTATTACAAATGGGATTATAGCAAAGAATACGGCTTTTGTCAAGCGAGCGGCTTTTTCCCTGAAAATGCGCGGTTTTCCGGACATTTTTACCGATTGTTTTTTTGGACAAAAAGAAAGGAACCATCCCGGTTTTCCGAGACAGTTCCCTCTTTTGTATGACTGATTATTTTAATCTGTTTAATAATGCTTCTCTTGCGTCTTCATAACCCGGTTTTCCAAGCAGTGCGAACATGTTCTTCTTATAGCTTTCTACACCCGGCTGGTTGAACGGATTGATACCAAGCAGGTATCCGGAAACACCACAAGCGAACTCGAAGAAGTAGAATAATTCTCCTAAATAGAATTCGTTCTGTTCCGGGATTTTTACCATAAAGTTTGGTACATTTCCGTCTGTGTGCGCAAGAATGGTTCCGTTCATTGCGCTCTTGTTTACGAAATCCATTGTCTTTCCTGCGAGATAATTGAGTCCGTCAAGATCCACGTCCTCTTTCTGGATCGTCACTTCGCATCTGGATTTTTCTACATTCATAACAGTCTCAAACATGATTCTGGAACCATCCTGGATGAACTGTCCCATGGAATGCAGATCTGTGGTAAGATCCACGGATGCCGGGAAGAGACCCTTCTGATCTTTTCCTTCGCTTTCGCCGTACAGCTGTTTCCACCATTCAGATACATAGTGAAGGCTTGGCTCATAATTTGCCAGAATTTCTACGGATTTTCCTTTTCTTAACAGGATGTTACGAAGTGCCGCATATTTCAGAGCGTCATTCTCTTCAAATTTCTGCTCTAACGCCAGCTTTCTGCCCTCTGCAGCACCTTCCATCAATTTGTCGATATCTGCTCCGCTTACTGCGATCGGAAGAAGTCCTACTGCGGTAAGAACGGAGAAACGTCCTCCGACATCATCCGGTACTACGAATGTCTCGTATCCTTCTTCTGTCGCAAGGTTCTTTAACGCTCCCTTTGCCTTGTCGGTTGTCGCGTAAATTCTCTTGGCAGCTTCTGCTTTGCCATATTTTTTCTCAAGCATTTCCTTGAAAATACGGAATGCGATCGCCGGTTCTGTTGTTGTTCCTGATTTGGAAATGATATTTACGGAGAAATCTCTGTCGCCAACCACATCGATCAGACCCTGAAGATAAGTTCCGCTGATGCTGTTTCCGCAATAATAGATTTCCGGTGTTTTACGGATTTCCTTGGATACATTGTTGTAAAATCCGTGTCTTAAAAATTCGATCGCAGCTCTTGCTCCGAGATAGGATCCGCCGATACCGATCACGATCAGCACTTCGGAATCTCCCTGGATCTTTTCTGCTGCTTTCTTAATCCGTGTAAACTCTTCCTTGTCGTAATCTACCGGAAGATCGAGCCATCCCAAGAAGTCATTGCCTGCACCGTTTCTGTCAAGAAGCTGCTTTTTCGCATCTTCTACCAGTTTGCTCATATAAGTAACTTCTTCATCGCTGATGAAGCCTGCTGCTTTTGAGTAGTCAAACGTAATTTTCTCCATTTTTAACACTCCTTCGTTTATCCCTGCCATTTGGCATTTCTTTTCATCGTGTCAATTTTAGCAAAATTGCCGCTATTTATCAAGGGAAAATTTCCTGTAAAACCGCATCAAATACGGCTTCCTGCTCTTTTTCCATCTTTTGCTTTTCCGCTTTCGCCAAAGCCTCCCTTTCAAGCTTTCGCTCCTTTGCTTTTTCCGCCTCAAACTGTGCCTTGCTGTCCATCATCTGCTCAAAATGAAACGCCATATTCTCGTTTATGACGTCCAGGTTTTTTTCCAGTTTCCTGCCCTGTTTTAAGTGCCGGAGCATTGCGACCAGTAAAAGCATACATACCACCAGGATCAGCACTCCGCTGTTCTTTTGTAAAAACTCCGCTGTCTGTTCGATCATCTGCATGACTGACACCTCCTGTTTTCACCTTGCCTCCCCATTATAAGAAAACTCCGCCTCTTTTTAAAGTAGCTTTGTCCCACTTTTCACCGCATGTTTCGCCTTTATCTTTCAGCCTTCCCGCTATTTGTTTCTTTTTTTGCACCAGCCTGTTTTTTTCTTCCCGCCGCGCCGCTTTTTTGTTATCTCAGATTTCCTTGACTTTTTGCCGCAACAGTATAATATAAAAGAGATTTATTTCTATATAATATATGTCTGAAAAAATAACAAAAAAGAAAAAGAGGGTATCGCTATGAAAAAAATCGTTCTGACCGGCGGCGGCACTGCGGGCCACGTCACCCCGAACATTGCTCTGCTTCCGAAATTAAAAGAAAACGGCTTTGAAATCAGTTATATCGGCTCCTACACCGGTATGGAAAAACAGCTGATTGAAGAACAGGGCATTCCCTATTACGGCATTTCATCCGGGAAACTGCGCCGCTACTTTGATATCAAAAATTTTTCCGACCCGTTCAAGGTCTTAAAAGGATTTGGTCAGGCAGTCGGACTTTTACGGAAATTAAAGCCGGACGTTGTCTTTTCCAAGGGCGGCTTTGTCTCCGTTCCTGTCGTTTTGGCAGCACGTTTTCTTCATATTCCTGCCATTATCCACGAATCGGATCTGACCCCGGGACTTGCCAACAAGATCGCGATCCCTGCTGCCTATAAAGTCTGCTGTAATTTTCCGGAGACCATCCCGTATCTGCCGGAAGGCAAGGCTGTTTTGTCCGGTTCTCCGATCCGTCAGGAACTTCTGACCGGAAACCGTCTCTCGGCACTTACGCTGTGCAATTTTACGGCAGAAAAGCCGGTTATCCTTGCAGTCGGCGGAAGTTCCGGTTCCAAGGTGTTAAATAACGCGCTGCGCGCTGTTTTGCCAAAATTATTGAAAAATTATCAGGTGATCCACCTGTGCGGAAAAGGAAATCTTGACGCTTCTCTCGGAAGTACCACCGGTTATGCCCAGTTTGAGTACGCCAAATCAGAACTTCGCGATATGTTCGCGCTTGCGGATATCGTAATTTCAAGAGCCGGCGCAAACTCCATCTGCGAGCTGCTCGCACTGCGAAAACCGAATATCCTGATCCCGCTCTCCGCAAACGCCAGCCGCGGCGACCAGATCTTAAACGCAAGATCCTTTGAAAAACAGGGATTCAGCTATGTGTTAGAAGAAGAAAATCTGACTTCCGATACGCTGCTTGATGCCATAAAGCAGGTAGAAACCAACAAGCAGGTTTACATAGATGCCATGGCAAAGAGCAAACAGCTCGACTCCATTGACACCGTGATCGGACTGATCAATGAAGCTGCCGCATCAAAAAGCAAAAAATAAGACCAAAAATCCCGGAGGAAACGTCTTGAAAAAACAAAGATATTTCCGCCGGGAATTTTTTTACATTTTTACGGTATCCAATATTTTTTTCATCTCATCCTCTGAAAAATCTTCGTGTGTCCACTGGATGATGTCATCATTTTTTGCGCCCTGATAACGCGGGATCACATGGACATGGAAGTGGAACACGGTCTGTCCTGCAGTCTCCTCATTATTCTGGAGCACATTCACACCATCACAGCCAAGCACCTTTTTCATGTGGATTGCAAGCTTCTTTGCGAGCTTCATGGAATCCGCCGCCACATTTTCATCGATCTCATACAGATTTGCGTAATGCTGCTTTGGAAGGATGAGCGCATGGCCTCTTGTTGCCGGACTCGCATCTAAGATCACCCGAAATTCCTCATCCTCATACACCGTATTGGTCTGGATATCCCCATTTGCCAACTTACAGAAAATACAATTTTCGTCTTTCATTTCTCTACATCTCCTTATTTTTTGTCGATTTTTTGCGGTTACTTTTCATTGAATTTGCATGAAAGTAGTGCTACACTTAGCATATTTCAAATTTTAAAACACTCCCGGGAGGTCTTTTTCATGCTGACAACACTTGACTATATGAAAATTTTTCACGAAACCAAAAACTCCGTCACACTGATCAACAGTTCACTCCAACTGATCGAGAAAAAGCATCCCGATGTTGCAGCTTATCCCCTGTGGAAAGATACCATGCAGGAGGTAACTTACCTGAAAAACCTGATCGCCGAGCTTTCTTTGAGCCGCACCGGCTATCCGTTAAACCTCTCACTGGTCGCTCCCGCTGATTTCATCCGGGAAATCTCAGACGCGATCCATAATCTTTCTTTTTCCCAGAATTTTGTCTGTAAAACAACTCTCGAAGAAAATCTTCCTCCCATTTTCATCGATTCCCTGCGTTTAAAGCAGGCTCTGATCAATCTCTTAAAGAATTCCTATGAAGCGATGGGCGAAACCGGAACTGTCATTTTAAATGTCTTTCGTAAAGATGACTTTATCGACATCGAGCTCACCGATTTCGGCGGCGGCATCCCGGACACCACGAAAGACAATCTGTTTGAGATTTTTACCACTTCCAAAGAATATGGCACCGGACTCGGTCTTCCTATCGCCCGTCAGATCATCGAAGATCACTCGGGCAGATTGCTCTTTGAATCCCGTCCCGGTGACGGATGCACCTTTTCGATCCTGCTCCCGGTCAATCCCGGATCCTGATCTTACTCAAAGATAAAAATCTCATCCAGCGTACGAAGTGTCTTAAAGTTTCCTTTTGCCGTCATGTCTCCTGTCATAAACGCGCCCTGGAACGTAGAACGACCGGCAAGGATATTTTCCATAACTTCGGAAGAAAGCTTTGCCGAAACATCCGCTTCCTCAAAATCCGCTTCTTCTTTCGCCTTATATTCGCAGGTCAGTTCTCCTGCCTGGATCTTTGCGATGAGCGCCTGGCTTTTTCCTTCTATATCAAAGCGGTATACCGCGTCAAGATCCTCTTTTTTCACATAATGGGATTCCAGTTTTACAATATAATCTCCGGAATTTTCCTCTTTCGTCTGTCCAAGCATATCCTTAAACATCGACGCAAGTTCCTCGATATCTTCTTTTTGTTTTTTCACATAAGTATCATCCGCCACATATTTGGATAACTGCTCGGTCTCCTGCGGGGTCAGCTCCATCTGCTGTGTCCGGAGCACGGAACGGGTCACCGCCTGATTGCTGGTCGGCAGTCCTTTCACCTTCTGAGAGATGGTTCGATACAGATTTTCCGCCTTCTTTTCAATGATCGAAGAATACTCCTCATTCATTTCAAATGAAACCAGATCCTCGACATACGCGCAGATCCCGTTGCACGGAAGCCCACCCAGAATATCCCACGCGTTTGAAAGTGTGATCTCTGCTTCCCGCTCTCCGTATGTGGTCGACATAACTACCGGCTGCATGTACATATTCTGTAACTTCTCCTTGTCCCCGTATAGCCAGCAGGCATCCAGAAACTGCTGCATATAGCCACCGATTCCGAGCCATTCCACTGTTGTTGCAAGAATAATGCCATCCGCTTCCTTTAGTGTCTGCGGCAGGGTGGAAATGCTGTTCTTGTATTCATGGATATCATAACGCTCCACGTTCACACGAAGTTCCTGCAGTACCTCCTGCATCTTATTTATTACATAAAGTGTCGGATCATCCAGCAGTCCGCGTCCGCCATAGTAAATATTGACTTTCATTCCTTATCCTCTTTCCTGCTTATTAAAAAATATCTATACCCAGTATATAAATTTTTACCGCTAAAATCAATCTTTTCTCGGATTTCCGCGATAAAGCAGTACCGCAAGCAAAAATCCCATCACCAGGCCTCCAATGTGACACCAGTTATCCACCCCTGTTGCCGTAAATCCGTAATACAGACAGAGCGCGATCATTAAGACCAGTCCTCTTGTCGTCAGTGTCCCGATCCGCCCTTTGTTTCGGATCACCAGATACAGCAATGCGCCGATCACGCCGAAAATAGCACCGGACGCGCCTGCGGAAACTGCCATATCGCCTGTTTTTAGCATATAGACCATAGAGAGCAGACTCCCGCCAAGCCCGGAAAGCAGATAGATCAACAGATATTTCACTTTTCCGATCTCGCGTTCCAGCCGGTCGCCGGTGAAAAACAGTACGATCATGTTATTGACCAGATGCGGAAATCCTATGTGTACAAACATACAGGTAAACAGCCGGTACCACTCATGAAGCGAGACGACCAAAAGCGGATACATCGCCCCATGCTCCAGCAGATACTGGGAATCCTCTGTATTTCCGAACAGTTCCATAACGATCCACACAAGGATATTTACCGCCACAAGCCCGGTGTTTACCCAGGTCATCCCGCGCCAGTCGATCTGTAACGCGTGTTTTTCTTGTTTTTGGGCACGCGCAGAGGTCTGCCCCCCGCACTGATCCAGAAGATTTAACAGCCGCTTTTGCAGTCCGTAAAAGTCTCCGGGCTGATTTTCATAAATGATGAGCCGTTTTGTACCCGCCTCCACCAGCCAGATACCACGCATCTCATTACAGAGCACACGGTATTTTTCCACCTGATCCGTGATCGCAAGACAAAGGATATCCACCTGATAAACCGGCATCTCCTCCGTGATCCCCGGCACTCTGCCATGTGATAAGAAGAACAGCTCTCTGATATGCTCTTTCATGCTCGCGCAGACTGCCGCATTCATCTGAAACGCGCTGTGATCCAAAAGTCCCAGAATAACCTCTACTGTCCCATTCTCATATCTGTAATAAACACCCGCTTCTTCCGGCTGCACCTTCAAAAAGCGGTAGCCTTCCGCCTTTAACATCTGATCGATCTCTGCTATCAAAAAAGCACCTCTTCTCCTTTTTAATACCAGAAACAATAGCACTTCTATTTTTTCATGTCAACTGAAAATATATTCTTCATCCGCGAATCGGATTCTGTCATTTTTCTTTAATTTACGACGCTCTTTATAATTTAACAGCTCGCCGTTTACCCATGTCCCGTTTTTGCTGTTTAAATCCTCGATCAGATATTCCTCTCCTTCCCGGACAATACGCGCGTGAATGCGGCTCACCGCCGCCGATTTCAGGCAGGCATCCACTTCATCCTCCCTGGTTCCGATCTTAAAATTCTCCGACTGGATGAGGAAATCAGCTTCTCCGTTTCTTCCATTGTAATTTAACTTTCCGAGCACGCCGGAAATATCGGAAAGCAGTACCGTCGGGTGCATTGCCTCCTCCACCTCCTCTTCATCCGGTTCAAAGGATACCTGGATCGGCTGACTTTCTTTTTTACTTCTGTAAAACGGCTCTTTTAATTTTGCAAGCGCTCCCCGCAGCTTTTCCCACTCCTTTTGCGCTTTATTTTCCTCCGTTTTTTCTTCCGGCTCTTCCTGCCGGTATTCTATGTCCTCTGCAACCATCGAGACCGTATCCTCTGTCAGCTCCGGTATCTCTGCAAATACTTTTTTTACATCTGAAAAATCAAAATGATCCGCGAGCACGATCTCGTAAATTGCATAGATTGCTTCTACCGCCTGTCTGTCCTTGTGATCCACGTTGGGCAGGATCTGTTCGATCAGATTTTGAAACTGTCTTTCCGGTTCCACATTTTCTCCCCTGTGATAACAAAAATACAGCTGTCCTGTTTCCGGGCGGACCCCGATCCGCTCTGCCTGCATGCTGATATTTTCCTGTAAAAGAAGATATTCTGCCGCAAGTCTCAGGCAGACGTCTATCTGTAACACGATTTTTTTAAGCAGCGCATAATCCACTGGTTTCTGTTTCATGTACTCATCTAACATCTGCAATCCGGTGATCTCATACCAATACTGCCATGTTCCATCCGCTTCCACCATCTTTACGGTAAAAAATCCAGGCAGCCGGTTTCTGTTCAGCATCGTCATATCATAACCACCATAAAAGGAATCCTCGATCACCATATAACTTTGCAGCAGATTTCGCTTAAAATATACTTCCATTTTTATTCCTCCAACAACTTTTTCCATCGTTTGATCTGTTTTATCTCACTCGCCGCATCAAACTGCTGTACCTGTTCGTAATGGCATGCTGCCTCCTTTACTTCGGTATACATGGAGATCCCGGTCCGTATGGAAATGAGGATCAAAAACAGTGCAGCCGGCAAAATAAGCGCAGCTTCTATGGTATAACTTGCTCTCATACTTTTTTTCATCCCCATAACAGCATCCCCACATATGCGATCAGCAAAAAAGGTACAAAAGGAAACGTATCCTTTCTTTTTTTATGAAAAAACACGCAGCCAACCAGCGCAAAAATCCCGGCAAAAAAAAGCGCCGTAAAGAAAAGCTCCAGATTATCGGGTGCCCCAAGCAGGATGCCGGTATCGATCAAAACCAGCCCGTCCCCATATCCTATGCTTCCCTGAAAGATCCTTCCCAGAACGAGAAGCGCCATTCCGACCGCCGCGCCCCCAAGAATACTGTAAATTCCGATCGTACCACGGAGTAAATGCACCAGTATTCCCGCTATTCCGGTCACACACAGCTTGTATACTCCCACTTTTTTTCGTCTGACATCCTCAATCGAGCACACCCCAAGCAGCCCTAATGTCATACATGTTTCAATCATATCCTCTCTCCTTTCAGCTTCCTGCACATTTCTGACACGCATGATAGCCCTGTGCTTCCGAAAGCCTTATCAGATAAACCATTCTCTTTAGCCCACCGCAGGTCAGGCTTGAATGATAACGGTTTCCATAACTTGTAATGTAAACGGTGCCTCCTTCCATCCCACAGGAAGCACACCTCGTATAACGCGCTCCATCCGCATTTCTCAAACTCCCTACCATGGAATAGTTCACACTCTGTATACTCAGATCCAGATAAGCGCAGTCCATGGTGGCGTGATACGCATGTCCATGCGGTGTCACATAAACAAAACGATCCTGTTCCATTCCCGCATCATCTTTGCTGTACCCCGTCCATTTCCTTGTTTTTACCGACTGGACAATTCTGATTTCCTGCTTTCCGAAAAAGCCGATCGGAAGCGGGATCTCATAGGTGGTGTAAAGTTTAATATAATTTCCGGTAAAGGATGACCTCACCGCGTCCAGACTGACCGTTCCACACCCCTGGTATACCGATGCGTCGCCCGCGTCTTTTTTCGCTCCATGAAAGATCGCTTCCGCCTCCGCCAGACTTAAAAGCGTTCCCTTTTCCTCACTCTCCCAGGCAAGCACCGCCATCTTTCTTCCGGTGTACTGCAATGCTTCTTCCACCGTCTGCTGCACCATGAGCACCCGGAAAAAGAACAGGATCGTGACAAGAAGTCCGGCAAAAAGCGGAAATATCACTGCTGCCTCTATCGTAAATGACGCTTTCCCGGAGGCACAAAACGGTGCCCCTTTGGCAAAGAGAGAGCTTTTTTTCTTTTTTCGAAAAGAGGTAAAGAGACACCGCTTCGCACCTCCTTTCTCAGGTATCCAGATAGGATATTTTCTTTTCATAGGTAAACTGATATGTTTCATCACTGATATCTCCGATCCTGACAAGCCGCAAAAACAATGGTTTCGCCTCATAGCAGACAGTCACTTTCATTCTTTGTGCCATAGAATCCATGCGCAGATTCTGATTCCCGGACCAGACCCGGACATTTTTTTCGATCAGATCCATCGCACGGTAATTCAATTTCTCCTGTGTTTCAAAATAGAGCATTTTCTGCAGATAATCTTCGTAAGAGAAACCGTCTTCGCTTTCTTTTACTTTCTGTGTTCCCGAAAACGCCCCGGAAAGATTGGACAGCCCAAGTGTCCAGTTTTCCGCTGACTTGATGAGCGCTACCTTTCCTCCCGCAAGCAGCGTACGCAGATCGAGAATGCTCTCCGCGTATGCCCATGCTACAATGATCCCCATCTTCGCCAGCTCTATGATCCCCGGATTTCCGGTGAATCCCACCAGCGCGGTCGCTGCCGCAAGTGCTTCTTCCATCTTTGCCGCATCCCCCAAAAGGTATAAAAGGTTTGCCGCAAGGCGTATCGCAAGAATCCGATGTACCACACTTTCCAGATTTTCCTGATCGGAGGCTTTTCCAACCAACAGATATTCCAGTTCATAATCCAGAACACGGTTTTCATTTGACCTGGTATAACATCCAAAATGATCCTGTAAATATTTCTGATACAAAATTTTTTCGTAGAAGCCCGCATTGTAATACCCAGGACTGTTTCCCTCCTGTTTGGTCCGGTTTTCCACAGTGTCCGTCAAATTTAAAGCCTTTACCGACAGTGCATCCGGGTTTTCCACAGTCTGGGCAAGAATCGCGGATGTCTTATGCGCACTCACCGTTTCCACCGGATTCTCGACCTCCTCCAACGGCTGCACGATCTCTCCCTGCTCCTGCCTTTGTCTGTTTTCTTCTTTCTTGCGGTTGCGTTCCTCCGTGATCGTCCTTTGTGCCTGATTCATCGTCTCTTCCGGATGATCCGCGCTCTCTTCCACATTATTTATCCCGGTTATCTTTTCATACAACGCTTCCGCCGCCTGATAAGGCACTTCATTTTTTACTGACTCCACCGCCTGTGAAAAGAACGCCATGCCGCCGTCATCGGTTGCAAGTTCATACTCATCGATCACACACTGTGTCACATTCATTCGATAAAAATTGGCACTTTTGTTGATCCATCCCTCCGTCTTTGGATTCAGATTTTCCTGATTTAAGGCCAGTATGCGTTCTTTCAGTTTCGTAAGATCCATAAGCTGCTCTCCGTAACCAAGATCCAGAAACAGAAGATCATACTGATCCCAGATCTCTTTCTGATATTCCGCAAACGCCGACTCGACCGACAGCATCGCATTCATATCCGCCTTTGCATCCAATCCCGGAAAACGCGCCGCTTCTAATAAGGTAAAAAGTACCGAAGCCACCAGCAGCATGACCAGTGAAACAAATATTGTCATGCTGCCGTCTCTTTTTTGATCCTTTATTCTCATACTCTCTGGGACTCTGTCGTAATGGTCTTGAATATATTATTGACCAGTACGGTGAGCTGGTCTTTAAAGATCAAAACCAGTCCGATCAAAACGACAAGGATCAGGATCACCTCCACAACGCCAACTCCGTCTTCTTCTGCCATAAATTCCTTCCATTTTTCCATGAAATTATTCCTCCTTCTTTTTTACAGTTGAAATGATATGCATGCAGGCACCAGTATGACCGCCATCACAAGCATAAGCATCAGCATCATCGGAAGCAGAAGTTTTGTCCCCGCTTCCTCACCTGCCTTTTTTGCCAGTTCCCTGCGGAGGGCATATGCCTCCTGTGCTTCCTCTTCTAACAGTCTGGTCAGTTCCTGCTGCCCCTTTCTTATGTTCTGCGTAATAATAGAAACCATTTTTCGATACTGCGTCAGACCGCACCGCTCACCAAAACGCAGATACGCGTTCCGCTCGCTGACTCCGTCCCGCATTTCATTGCAGGTAAGGAGCATCTCCTCATATACCGGATCTTCTTTCGTCAGATGCTGCTTTCTCTGCGCTTTGTATGTACCAGCGATCTTTTCCCAGGCAGACGACACTGACATTCCCGCACCGAGCAGCAGCGTAAGCTTACTTATCATCTCGGGATAACCGGCAAGCAGCAGCTTTTCTCTGCGCTCATATTCTTTTTTCTGATCTTCCCGCTCCTTCATAACCACTGCTGCCGCAGCAATAATGCCAAGAAACGCAAAGTTTACCGCATCCCGGCTTTTCTTTTCCTGCCACTTGATGGCATAGCCTTCCACCTGCTCCGGCAGCGCAATGTAATTTTGAGATGCCGTCTTTTCATTTGCCTCCGCCACTGCCGCATCCAGTTGTTTTTTTATATATTCCGTCTGCGTCAGTTTCTGTGGCAGCACTTTAAAATAGAAACTATAGACCAAAATACTGTCCTGACAGGTCATCTCAAGTTTTGCCTGCACATAAATGCCGCTCTCCGGCACCGCATCCTCTATGATCGTTCCATCCGGCTGCATCACTTCGTAATTATCAAAGCTCCACTCTGCCTGCACCAGCCCGTCGGCAAGCGTGGCAGGCAGCACAACATTTTCCCGTATTTCATCCGTTGAATCGTTATCCCCGATAAAAATCTGTTCTGCTTCCTCTTTCGCATTTTGAAACACCTCCTCCTTCTCTTCTGCGGTGAGCTGCCGCTCTGCGATGACCGCCTGATACGGTTCTTCCCCGATTTCCGGAAGCGTCACCTCAAGCGCCTCCGTCCGATCTCCCTGTCCGGGCGATTTTCTCTCAATGCGGTTTCCGGTGTCTAAGACCGTTTCATTTCTGACACGGATCGCTATCACAATTCCAAGTGCCGCGATCACAAGCAGGATCACCGGTGCCCTGCGGCGGCTTCCGGTCTGCTTCTTTCTTACGGCAATGACCAGCCAGATAACCGCCACCACCGCCTCTGCTATGCAAAATACCACTTTTGCCCTCTCCTCTCTTATACTGATATATCTACAATCTTTTCCGCGATCCGCATGGCAGCCAGATACAAAGCCAGACATCCGGTCATGAACAAAATGCCGACTGCATTCCCATACAGCACCGACAGAAATCCCGGTGACGTCACATCCAGATAAAACAGGATAAAAACCGGAACCGCCTGCATGACTTTCTGCTCCAGACGTTTTGCCGCCATAACAGTCTCTATTTCCCGTTTCACCTCTATCTTGTCCGCGATCTTTCGCACTGTCGCCTTTATGATCTGTACAAAATCTCCTCCACCGCGCTTTGCAAATACCAGCACCTGGCAAAAGCTTTCCACATCCTCCATGCCGCTTCTCTTTGAAAAATCTAAAAGAAGCGGTTCCAACGGCTGATTGCATGCCGTCTTTACATTGATCTCTTTTAATTCGCGCACCATACAGGACTCGGTTCCATATAGCTGGGTCATTTCTTTTTCCGCTTCCCGGAACGCATTTTCCATGGAATATCCCGCTAACAGCGCACCTGCCACCGCCTGAAGGCTCTCTTTAAATTCCACCCCGAGCTTTTCCCTGCGTCTGCGGATGTATTCCTGTTTCTTCCTCTTTGCCAGAAACAGATACACGAGAATACATCCCGCCATCACATACACCGAGCGGTAACACAGAAACGCTATGACCGCAGTCACCGCAATACTCTCAAAAACAATAAGGATCCGCTCCTTCGCGCAAAACTGATACTTTCGATAATCCATACCCTGTCCTCTCTGTCATTCTCCGGCAAAATAAAGCTTGTCCTTGTGTTTCAGTTCCCCGGCTTTTTCCCAGACTCCTTCTACCCGGCTGTTGTCATGACCGATTTCCCGGAACAAAAACAGCGGATGCAGGACGATCTCCCCGTCTTTTATGCCATCCACCTCCGCGATCTCAAGTACTTTCCGGCTTCGGTCGCGCATTCTTCCAAGATGGACAAAAATATCTATTCCGGACGCGATCTGTCCGCGGATCGCCGCAAGCGGAAGCTCCATCCCCATCAACACCATGGTCTCCAGTCTGCTTAACATATCTCTCGCTGAATTGGCATGACCGGTGCTGAGGCTTCCATCGTGACCGGTATTCATCGCCTGCAGCATATCAAGCGCTTCCGCCCCACGGCATTCGCCCACGATAATTCTGTCCACCCGCACGATAAAAAAGCGAAGATTGAAAAACGAGGAGGTCTGCTTATGACACTGCCAACTTACCGGGTATATGGACCCGATGATTTTTACACGGAAACAGAAAGCCAGGACGACGCTTTCCGCACCGCCAGAAATAAGGCCGCGGATTCCGGTCAGATGGTGCTTGTGACATTCACCTGGCGCGGAAGATACAACATGCGCCACTTTTGCCCGGATGGTGCGAGCTATTAATGAGAACAATAAGTAAACGGAGGTAAAACATATGAAACACAAAGTCGTTAGAGTAAATAATCTTATGTATGAAGGTTGTGAGCCGCACTGGGGATGCACCAGATGCGGTGAGATAGTCCCTTTCCATTGCTACACAAAAGCAGAGTTTGAAGAGATGGAATGCAAAGAATCAGATATCGATCGCTGGAAACACAAGAAAACATGGACAGCGGAATAAATCAGAGATTAAGTAAAGGAGACGATAGTATGGAGAAAGTAATTAAATATAAATGTTCTGAATGTGGAGATTTATTTGATACACCTGAAACAGCTCTGGTACATGAGGCAAGACATAAAAAAGTTGGAAAAGCTAATGAAATGCTTGATAAAGGATGTACATTGAAACAAATCAATGAAGAATGTGAGATCTGGGATTCTGTACCAGAACATTTAGAGAATGTGACTAAGGATAATTGCTTCAAAATTAGTTATTGGCAATGTTGCGATAAACCAGCATATCAAATCCGTTACATTTATTTTGACGGAAAATTAGAAGTGCGAGGTTGTGGTTCTTGGAGTGGTTACTATGGAAATCCTCTTAGATTAGATAGTAGAGATTTAAAAGATCCAAGACCAAAAGAAGAGCTGTTTGTGAATAGGCAATATACAAGTAAGTGATAAATGAAACTGAGAATTAAAATTTAGTGGAGGTAGAGATATGACTGTTAAATTTGTATCGGGTGAGGAAACGGAAGAATTTGAATATCCAGATGATACACCAGATGAAGATATTGATTACGACTATCAGCAATGGAATGCTAATTTAGGAAATGGATGGAGCAAGGATTCTTAAACTTGTATCAATGTAACCTTGCTAATAATTGTCAAGATGTTTTTTGAAAAAAATTGTTTTAAAAAAGGGCGAATTTAATAAACCTCATAATAATATGAGAAATTTGTTACTTATAAATTTCCATTACGCGAGCATAATAGATTCTTAAAAATTTGTTTATTGCAGCCATTTTGGCAACGTTGAGCGGTTTCCCTTCAAGTTCTTTTTTTATCATGAACTGATATACTGGGTCATCTGCTGGCTTATGCATTTTAAGACACTGCATAACTTCATAGCAAGCCTTTCGAAGTGCTGGAGCTCCACGCTTAGAAATGTGTCTGTTTGAACTATCAAATTGACCAGACTGGTATGGTGGAGCATCGTTTCCGGCAAATGCGTTTAATGCTTTACCACTTTTAAAACGCCGCACATCGCCAATTTCTGCGATTAACCGAGGGGCTAAACGGTCGCCTACACCACCCATAGCGCGAACAATAGGATATTCAGGAAGTAATATGGCGATGGATTGCATCTGAACCATTAAGTCCTTAGCATCCTTTTCCGCAAGCTTTTGCATTTTTACACATTGCGTTAATGCCAGTTCAGTATAAGGGTCGGTTCCTCGTGTAGTGATGCTGTTTTTGGCTAATTCATAGATTTGTAGACCCTTTGCTTGATAGGTGCGAGACCCCACTTTCTCCGCAAGTTTTATATAGCTATTAAGAAAACGTTTTTGCCCCATTGTTTTAATATTTTCGAAATTTTTGTATTTTTCAATAAAGCAATATAAGATATTGTTTTCGGGATTCTGGGATTTAGACATAAGGATTTTATCTATCCCTGGCATAACTTCGTCGAGAAGGTTTAAGAGGTAAACGTTGCATTTTACTTTAGTAGCTACGCGTTGATTATATTGCCTTGAAAGGAATTTTAAATCGGCATAACGCTGATCTACAATCGAGTATGGAGTAAGGGCGTAAGATTTTTCTAATGCATAGACCGCCATTCTCATAGCGTCTTTTTTGTCGGTTTTACCCTTTCGAATTTCATTGTCTCCATATTTTTTCATAAGATATGGATTCATAACACATACAAAAAGATTTGCAGCCAATAACTGCTTTAGGATGGGAAGGTGATAATGACCGGTTGCTTCCATGACGATTTTTACATCTTCGTCTAATGAAGTAAGATAAGATATAAAACTATTCAGCTCGGATTCTATATGCTGAATGTCAAATGGTTTGGCAAGTATTTCGCCACTAGATGAAAGAATGGCTACTGTACTTTTGGATTTTGATACATCAATACCTACAGCTATCATAGTATTTCCTCCTTTGGTTCTATTATGATTGGTCCCAACATCTCAAAGTCCATTCATGTTCGTTAGTTACTCGGGAGCTATGTCCCAACTTGCTGAATCGAATACAGGAAGATGAGAGCTGGCTGACAAGTTTAGCTACGGGCGTGGTGTCCCAATTAGAAATTACGTCAGCCAATCAAACTCATCATAACAAAAAAATAAGAATAGAGGTATTAATCTCTACTCTTATATAGTACGAATTAGAATTTAGAGAGGTAAAAGACAATGAAAAAAGCGATTGTAAGAAATTTAACACATG